>CEPW01103296.1_pt1 | contig 16547 bp, 11 predicted proteins | sample 356211 | NCBI WGS metagenome assembly CEPW01 (sample SAMEA2620021, study PRJEB7988) | marine metagenome | biome: marine biome (ENVO:00000447); feature: deep chlorophyll maximum layer (ENVO:xxxxxxxx); material: "saline water (ENVO:00002010), including plankton (ENVO:xxxxxxxx)" | depth 25 m
CCGCGTACACCTTCTCTCCTCCACGAATCACGCGCACACGACCTCTCACCACTCTCACATCGTTCATAAACACGTTCACGCATTCCTCTTCCTTTTCTTCGTCGCTCGTTCTCGCGCACCAAAACTTCTCGTTCCACGAGTGCGCGTTGCCACTCGTCGCTCGAACGACTCGCACCATCCCCGTCGTTCTCGATTCGAGAACGGCGCGGCGCACTTCCGTCTCGTCTTTTGGAAACGCGACGCCTTGGTCGCGCGCACACGTCGAACCGCCTTGAAAATTCGACAACACGAAGAGTTTTTTCGTCGCGTCTTCTTTTTCTTCTTCTTCTTCCGACGACGACGCGACGATCGTTTTCGAGAGCGCGGAGACGAGGACGAAGAGAACCATCGCGACTCCTCTCCATCGCGCGCCCATCGTCGTCGTCGTCGTCCTTTTTTGCTTCGATGATGCGCCTCCTCCCAAAGCGGTGGTTGTGGTGTAATACCCCGTTCTCCGAGAGCAGAGAAACACACAACAGCACGTTGTAAGGTGTGCAAAAAAGAACGCGTGCGTTTTTTCTCTCTCTCTCTCGCGTATTTTTTTTTTCCAAGAAACGAAAAAAAAAAAGAGTAGGGTTTAGGGTTTTTGTTGTTTTGCTTTTTTTTTTCTCTCTTTCTCTCTCTCTCTTTCAAAAAGTGTGTCGTCTTCTTCTTCTTTTGTGCTAAAAATATGTGATAAAAATGAAATTAAAAACAAATACTACGTACATAGTTTACTAGTTTTGTACGTCTGCTATTGGCCAGGTCTTGAGGATCGCTCTTCAGGACCCGGCATTGTATCTCGATCTTTATCGAGAGGTTTGTGTCCCTATCGTCTAAACACAGCTTCTTCTTTGCGCGAGAGAAATGCTGCTTTTTTGTGCTTTGGGTGTCTTTTATAGAGCCCTTTTTTGCACCCTTGTTTTTTTTTTGGCGGCTTTTGATTCCAGTATTTTTCTTTGCGTCTTCCACTCCGCGAGATAAGAGCACTTTTTGGATTATACATCTCTCTTCTTCTTCATAAAAAACATCTTCTCCCCTGGACCACCGGAAGCGAGGAACGACGAAGACGACTTTGACGAACGCGCGTTTGCGGAAGAAGAAGAAGAAGAAGAAGAAGAAGACGTATTAAAAACAACAACAACAACAACAAAGATGGACGCGGTATTCCCCGAAGCGTTGCGCACGCTGAAAGCGGCCGACCCATTCGTGTACGAGCTCATCCAAAAAGAAAAGCTGAGGCAAATCAAAGGCATCGAACTCATCGCGTCGGAGAACTTCACGTCCATGCCAGTCATGGAAGCGTTGGGGTCGTGCTGCACGAACAAATACTCGGAAGGACAACCGAACGCGAGATACTACGGAGGCAACGAAAATATCGATCTGATCGAGATGGAGTGTCAAGATCGAGCGTTGCAAGCGTACGGTTTGGATAAAAAAGAGTGGGGGGTGAACGTGCAGCCGTATTCCGGGTCGCCGGCGAACATGGCGGTGTACGTGGCTTTGTTGCAACCGCACGATAGAATTATGGGGCTGGATTTACCGTCTGGTGGGCACTTAACGCACGGGTATTACACCGCTCACGGGAAGAAGATCTCGGCGACGTCGATTTTCTTCGAGAGTTTACCGTATAAGGTGAACTACGAAACCGGGTACATCGATTACGATAAGTTGGAGGAGAAAGCAATGGATTTTCGACCGAAGATGCTGATTTGCGGGGGAAGCGCGTACCCAAGAGATTGGGATTACAAGAGGTTTCGAGAAATTGCCGATAAGTGTGGCGCTATGTTGATGATGGATATGGCACACATTAGCGGGTTGGTCGCGGCCAAGGAACAAGCGTCGCCGTTTGATTATTGCGACGTGGTGACGACGACGACGCATAAATCGTTGAGAGGCCCGAGAGCGGGAATGATTTTCTTCCGAAGAGACGAGAGAGCTTTTGAAGGGAAGATCAATAACTCCGTGTTTCCCAGTTTACAAGGCGGGCCGCATAACCACCAAATCGCCGCGTTGTGCGTCGCGTTGAAGCACGCGCAAACGGACGAGTTTAAAAGGTATCAAGTTCAAACGAAGAAAAACGCGGACGCGTTGGCGAAGAAATTGATCGAATTGGGGTATTCCATGGTCACCGGTGGGACTGAAAACCATTTGGTCTTGTGGGATTTGCGACCGAACGGTTTAACTGGATCCAAGATGGAATACATTTGCGATTCCGTGCACATCACGTTGAACAAGAATGCGGTATTTGGCGACGCGAGTGCTTTGTCGCCGGGTGGATGCCGCATTGGCGCGCCGGCTATGACTAGTCGTGGTTTAATGGAGAAAGATTTTGAGCAAATCGCCGTGTTCCTGGACGAAGCCGCGAAAATCGGTTTGAAAGTGCAAGAAACGCACGGTAAGAAATTGGTAGACTGGAAGAAAGGTATCGACGGCAGCAAAGAAGTCTTGGCGTTGAAAGAAAAGGTCGAAGCGTTCGCCGAGGCGTTCGAGATGCCTGGCTTTACCCGAGAAAGCGTCGACATGTAAGTGAGTAAATAATTCAATTCGTTAAAAATAAAGAAGAGTTGCGTTTTATCGCGTGGAGGAGGTCCTTGCCCAGTGAGGTTCCCAAAACTTCCCGCCTCAGCTCGCCTACGAGATAAGACACGAGGGTCATTTAAGACATAACACACGTAAAGGTCATGTTTTGAAACACAAAAATACTATTTAAACATATAATTACAAATGCGCGTGTTGGTACAATGTTCGTGCGCTTTTCGTTAGAAACACGAAACACAGTTATTAAACAAAACCACTTCATCAGACAATCACATCCGTCCCCGCCGCATTCGTCCTCAAGCTCGTATTATCCACCCTCCCCGTCCCCTTAGAATCTCTAAACCTATTTAATGGCGCGTTTTTCGGTGTCGGTGATAGTTTTGCTTTGTTCATATTCGCGTTCGCTGCTCTTCTCTCCGCGACTTCAGCTACGATGTAAAACACGAACCCCCCGAGCAAAAGGATGAGAAAGATGACGACGACGATCGTCTGTCGCTCTTGAAGTTTCATGTCTTTGGAAGAATCTGGGTGCAGGTACGATTCCAAAGTTTCCGTGGTGCTGTCGATGCCCATTTTGATACGAATTTGTGTTCGTGTTTATTCAACTCTGCGCGTGAATTGTTCTGTGGAATTATACGACGTAATAAAAAAATAGATATTTAATGAAAGGAGAAGCGCACGTGCTAGCGATTGATTAAAAATCATCTAAATCGTCAATTTCTTCGTCCGTGTCGACACCTGACCCGTAATCGTGCTCGTCCACTTCGTCTCGTTCGTATTCGAGCAAGTTTTTGAGCTTCTCGCCGTGGCCTTGCCCACGGCGTCCTTGCAGACCGCCGGCGTCGCGAGGGAGCGTTTGGCGGAAGGTGTTTTCGGCGTTTGATTGTGTTCCGTTTGTATCCATCGCTCCTCCTCCTTCATGTTGGTACGCGAGCTTAACGTTATGTTTTGCGTCTCGTTCGCGTTGGTTTCCTTTCGTCGCGTGCGTCTCGATGCCTAAATTGAACGTGGAAAACTTGTTGAGTTTGTCCGTCAATTTTTGCGCTCGAGAGTATTCGCGCGCCTTTTGTATATTCCTTTCGTTCCGTAATGCGTCGTCTATGGAAGTGTAGTCGAGAGCTATGCATTGAGAACAGTTACCATTACCAATACGAGAAGAAGGAACTTTTACGAATTGCACGACGTCTGTCTCTCTGGTTTTCCTCGTCGCGCCTCGTTTCGCTTCCACCGTGAAGAGGGTTTTTTGTTGAGACGCCGCGTCACTACTACCACTACTTCTATCGTTACTATTCTGCCTGTAAATTGTCATTTCGCACGAACAACTCGCATCGTTCGCGAGTACATCGCACACGCCGCGCGAACCTCCCCTATGTCTACTCCTATTGCTCCCCCTACTCGTCGTCGACCGTTCTCTCACTACCACGCCTCTCGCTCGCGGCATCCGTTGTACCTCTCGAACAAACGTAATCACGGCTTGTTCGCCGTATATAAAACTCACGCACGACACGTCGTCCAAGAATACAACCGTTCGTTGTTCCGAATCCTTCGGCGCGTACCCGAATATTCCAGATCGTATGTTGTTGGTCGTGTTGCGGTTCCTCGTCGCATTATTCGTGTCGTCATCGGCTTCTTCTCGATGCGCGCCGCCGTTCTTCCCGCGTTCGTCTTCTTCGTCATCATCATCATCGTCATCATCATCATCATCAGACGCCCCCAAAATCTCCCTCAATTTCCCTAACAGTCCGTCCAACGGTTTCTCGTGCGTACGAAACACCCCGCAGTCCTTCGCGTCCACGAGCGTCGTGTTTTTATTATTGTTCAGCGCGTCGTCTCTCGCGTCGTCGTCGTCCGTGGTGAATCGCACGTGCACGACATTCCTCGCGTTCGCGCAGCGCTTCACCACATCCAGAAAGAGTCTGTCCGAGACACCACAGCATTTGTCGCGCACGACGTGCACCGGCGCGAGGCCTTCGACGTTCCTGACGGCTTCGTCGATCGCGCGCGTCGCTCGGCGCATCTTTCTTTCTTTTTCTTTCTCTCAAAACCGAGCAGCGCGCTCGGGGAAAATAATATGCGAGACAAAATGTGTGACGGATTTGTAACGACTTTTCGGCGTCACAAATGCGATGCGCTCTGTGTTTACCGCGCAAAGATGCCCAAAAGAAGCCCCGAGTTTGGGGCGTCGGACGGCACCGTCTATGCGGCGTCGAGCGATGGCAAAGAAGAAGAGCATCGTCGGTTCGGCCTCGATGGAATCGACGACGACGGGGGAAGGGGACCGGCGCAAAAATCCTTCCCTGTACGAAGAATTCGGCTCCGGCGACGACGAACGAAAGCCGTCGAAGAGCCATCGTTGGAAGCGAAGGAAGAAACCAGACGTCCTCGCACCGGCCGGAGGATGGGCGCAACTGGAAGCGGCGGTAAAAAACGGGGCCGATTGCGTTTATTTCGGGTTAGAAGTGTTGAACGCTCGAGCGAGAGCGAACAACTTTACCGTCGAGGAGTTACCGAGAGTCATGACCTACGCGCGCGAACGCGGCGTGAAAGGGTACGTGACCATGAACGTGCTCGTATTCGACGATGAATTGCGAGAATGCGAAAGATTAATCCGAGCGTGCGCGAAAAATGGGGTGGATGCCATGATTGTGCAAGATGTCGGCGCGGCGAGATTGGTGAAACGCGTCGCGCCGAACATGGCTGTGCATGGAAGCACGCAGATGTCGATTACGGACGCGAACGGGGCGTTGTTTGCGAAGGAGATTGGGTGCGAGAGGGTTGTAGTAGGGAGAGAATTGTCCATTAGTGAGATAAAGACGGTCGTAGATAAGTCGCCGGAGACTACGGTGGAAGCGTTCACGCACGGTGCGTTGTGCGTGAGTTACTCTGGGCAATGTTTTTCGAGCGAGGCGTGGGGGGGGAGGTCCGCTAATCGAGGCCAATGCGCGCAAGCGTGTCGAATGCCGTACGGATTTGTGGTGAATGGTGAAATTAAGGCCATGGGAGACGAAAAGTATCTCCTATCACCGCAAGATTTGATGGCGGTAGATTTAGTGCCGGAATTGATCGACGCAGGCATATCGTGCTTTAAAATCGAAGGGCGATTGAAAGGCGAAGAATACGTAGGATTGACAACGGCGGCATATCGACGAGCGGTAGATTTAGCATGGGAAAATAGGAATGTGTCAAAGAAAGAGTTGTTAACGGATGAGTCGAGATTGGAGTTGCGGCAGGTGTTTGCCCGTGCACAAGATGAACAGTTTGACGGGTTAACGACTGGTTTTTTAGAAGGCACTAGGCATCAAACGATTGTGAGAGGGAGGAATCCGAGACATCGAGGCGTGTTTGCAGGGAGAGTAGTTGAGGTAGACACGAAGAATGAACAAGTGACGATACAAACACGTAATAAAAACGACGATGAACAGAATACTTCCTCTATGAATGGTATTTTAAAGCGCGGATTTGGCGTCGTGTTTGACGATGGTACGCCGGAACTCGACGAGCAAGGTGGCTTCATTTACGAAATCTTCGACGAAAGAGGAAGTTACGTGGACTCGAGCGAGTTGTGTTCGAGCGAGTTTGTGACTTTGGCATTCGCGAGAAATTCCTTGGATTACAAGAAAATTCGACCTGGGAATATCGTGTGGCGAACGTCGACGACGTCTGGAGAAAAGAAGGCGCAACATCGCAAGAAAGAGAAGAGCGAAGAGGCAGCGGTAACGACATCATCGTCCGTAAAAACGTCGGCTGGGACGTCGGCATCAATGGGTACAGATGGACGCGATGATGTCGTTTGTATTGTCTCTGGAGCGCTCCACGAGCCTTTGAAAATTGCTTTATACGATACGTTAGGAAACGTTGGCGAAGCGCTGACGTCCGTACATATTTCCGAGGCGAAGAAACAACCGATTGATTTTCAATCCATCGCGAAAGCGATCGGCGAATTAGGAGGAACGCCATTTTTTCTAGACGCAGAAAAGAGCATGGACTGCAAAAATCTCTTTTCTGGGGCAAAAGATACAAAAATTTTCGTTCCAGCCGGTGAAATTAAGAAAGCACGAAGAGACGCGGTTGAAATTTTGTTGGAGAAACGACGCAATATGGGCGTGATGAGAGCGGAAGAGATGGCGAGCGACGACGTGAGCGTATCAGACGTGATGTATAAAAGCGAAATTGAAAAATGGTGGGGTGTACCGATAGAAAACACAGCGTCGTCGAAAAGGGGAGAAACTACCTCATCGCAACTGTCGGACGAACCTAAACTTACCGTGCTCTGTCGAACTATGGAACAGGTTGAAACGTGTTGCGCGTTTGATTTCTTGGACGAAATTCAAGCTGATTTCTTGGAAGTGCACGGCTTACGCGATGCCGTGAAGAAAATCCAAGAGACTGGTAAAAAAGCTGTCGTAGCGACTCCACGCGTGTTGAAACCGGATGAAGAAAAATTGTGGCGGTTCTATTTGAGCTTGAACGCAGATGCTCTTTTAGTCCGTTCCGCAGGTTTACTTCGAAAATTGCACGAGTTGATATCGGAACATGTGGAAGAAGGCAAAAACTATCCGCGACTTCGTGGGGATTTCAGTCTAAATGCCGCAAATGTTCTTACAACGTCAACGTTCCTCGAAACGTTCAACTTGGAACGTTTGGCGTTAACGCACGACTTGAACGCGCGCCAAATCCGCAACCTCGCCTCCGCGCTTCCGGAAACTGCCTCCTCAAAAATCGAAATCATTTTGCATTGTCACCTCCCAATCTTCCACACGGAACACTGCGTCTTTTGCCGTTTCCTTTCTGACGGCAATAGTTACAAAGATTGTGGCCATCCGTGTGAAACCAACGATGCGCGATTGCGGGATTCCAACGGCAAAGACCATCTTGTGCTCGCGGATATGGGCTGTCGCAACACGGTCTTTAACGCGGAAGCGCAGTCAGGCGCTATGTTTGTCCAAGATTGGATTAACATCGGAAACATAAGAAACTACCGGATTGAACTCGTGGATACAAACAAAAATGAAACTATTGTGCTCTTAGAAACATACGACAAACTCTTAAATGGAGAAATCTCCTCTCGAGACGCGTACGATGCGTTACGGAAAGTCAAAGATAAAAACGGAAACGTGCAAGGATGTAACATCGGCTCCTTCGCCGTCAGAGAAGAAAAGAGCAGAGACGGTATGAAGAAAACCGCGGCGGAGATTAAAATGAAGAAGGGTAAGAAGGCTAAGAAGAAGAAACCGTCGGTGAGTATGTGAGACAAGAGAGGGAGAGAGAGAGAGAGTAGAAAGAGGGAAACTGTATTTTTGTATAAACACCAAAATCGTAATAGAATTGGCACGCACGGTAAACACACGCACACGTCTATCCAAGCTTCGAGATTCAGACGCACGCGCGCGCAAACACGAACAAAATAATGCATTTGGTTGCCAGACAACTCGCCATTCGTGTCGCCACGTCGTACTCTTCTTCGTCTTCGCGCGGCAGAAGCTCCATCCTCTTTTCCAAAACGCCAAAATCCACGAAAAGGGGGGCATTCGTATGCACGTCTTCTCGCGCGTCGTCTTCAAAGAATGAAAACGATAACACGGACGAATCGAAACCACAAAACGAACTGATCGAAGCTTTGGATACGATAGCTCAGAGAGAAAATTTGGTCAAGAGGAACAAAAGGAAACAACCGGATATTATCGTCGAAAATGCCTCACCGCCGCCGGGGCTTGGTGGTGGCGCAGGAGTATCGAATACTGTCATGGGACCGGGAACCTCGGAAGAGTGGCGAGAGTTGGACGAGAAAGTAAACTCGTACCCATCCGAACGCAAATTTCAAGCCATTGGAATCAACTCTCCAGAATTCGTTCAGGACATGGTGAAACTCGTGGAAGATACGTTAGGTGATGGGAGGAAAGTGCACCCAGAAAACGTGACGAGTAACCTAAGTAAAAATGGAAAGTATTGCAGCGCGAACATGACCGTGGTCTTGATGAGCGGGGAAGAGGTGATTAATATCATGGCGAAATTGAAAGCGGACGAGAGAGTGAAATGGTATTTGTGATCATTGATTTATGTATCAATCATCGTGAGACAGCGCTATGAACTATTGCGTAGTATTGTTTTATTAAAATCGAAACATTACGTTGTATATTTATCGTTGTTCTATGCCTGAGTTTGCGAATTTACCTAACGCCCAGAGCGGGAAAATATTCTTATAGTTTGCGTACGTGATCATGCAATTGTTGTTAAAAACACCCATGATGTTTTCCTGCGGCCAATCGCCGTTAGGGAGTTGCTTTTTGAGCAAACACGCGGCAGCTTTGCACAAAGGCGCGGGATCTCTCTTCTCTTGGCCGGTGGCGAGTAAAGCAAGCATGGCCCACGAGGTGTTGACGCAGTGCGCAAATTCGGTTTTGCCGTCTTTTTCGTAAAGCTGGTGATAGACTTTCTTTTCGCACGAGAGGTAACTTTCTCCCCATCCACCGCTAGTTTCTTGTTGCTTCGAGAGTAAAAATTTCACTGCTTTGCGCAAGTGCGGGCACGTGTCGTACGTCGATCCGGTCGCAATCAAACCTAAAACGCCAAACCACGTCCCATAGGTGAAGCAGATCGCCCACGAACCATACCAGCTCCCGTCGTCTTTTTGAATGCTCTTCAAAAAATCCCGACCGCTTTTACGTGCATTTTCAATGCGAGGAACGATCGGGTGGTCCGGGAACCGTTTGGCGAATTTGGATATCGCTTGGATAGATGCCGACGAGCACTCTACGTACGGGTAATCAATCATAATGTCACCGAACGTTTCCGCGGGGTTTAAAGTTTCCACCCACTTACCGGCTCGAGTGTTTTCGTATGTTGCCCATCCACCGCTGCCTTGCGGCTTAAACCCAATTTTTTGCGTGTTTTGATAACTCAAAATAACATTCACACAATCCGCTAATCGATCGACGGCTATTTTGTTTTCTGGGGCAATTTTAATCAAACCTTGATCTTCCATATCCATCAGTGATAACGCAGCCTTCAAACCCTCGCTCGAGCAATCAGAAATGGGCCATCCGTGGTCTCTCGTGCTAAACGGCCAAGCGCCTTTGGAGATGTGTCGGTAATATTTCTTCAATTCCGGCGCGTCATCTCTCACTTGACTATCGTCGATGTACTTAGCCGCGTCGCCCAAACATTCATTAAAGCTTTTAGACAAGCCAGTTGCTTCAATCGCTTGCACCGCGAACGCGCAATCCCAGAGTTGACTGCCGTTGTATCCTTGCATTTTCATGCCGTCTTCGGCGACCCACAAATAATCCCAAAATCGCGGCATGTGCTTTTCCACACCTTCTGTGTCGCCGCTGAAGTATCTGCATAAACAGTTGAACACTTTGTTAACAGGACCAATGTCCACGTATCTCGTGTTTTCGTCTTCGTACACCACGTGCTTCAGCGCCTCTTTGTTCGCCCACTTGCGCAAAGGCGAACGGAGTAAAATGGGTTCGACTTTTGAAAGCGCACCCCACAATAGATCTTGCAATAACGGGTGTGGGTAATACAAATCTTCTTTCGCACACTCGTTTCTCGCTTTGTTCCAATTAATCGTGTCGTACTCCTGGCAATACAATTCCGTCTTCAACGCCTCACTGATCGGGTTTCTGGGTTCAATTTGCGCGCGTTTGCCGTACAAATAGGACATGGGTAAATATACCATTCTACAGTGACACCAATAACGCCCCGGGTGCGCTGGAAACCAATACGGAAGCAACCAGCACTCTGGGGGAATTGGATTCAAACCTTTCCACTCGTAACATCCCAGCATCGCTAACCAAAACTTCCCCCAACTCGGAGTTTTCGTCGCCCCTCCTCGTGTTTTAATCCACTGTTGCATTTTCCGTAACGTTTCCGACGATTCCAGCTCTTCGCCTAAACACCTCAACGCGACGTACGTCAACACGGACCCGAACATCGTCGAGTGGCCTTCGATGTGCAACCCAACGCCGCCGTCTTCGTTGACGTGATTTTCCAAGTATCGTTTCATTTCCACTTTCACGTGCGCCGGTAACATCTCTTTCTCTTTCTTCATAATTTTCATCGCTATTATTAATCCAGGCATGAGAAACATCGGCCCACCGTAATCGGACGGCCAATGTCCGTCTGGATGTTGCTGACCTTGGTAATACTCCACGCCAGCTCTCAACGCTCGCTTCGTTTCCTTTGTGACCGACTTTTCGTCGATGGTAACGTCCGCGCTCGGCGGCGTCGTTTTCCTCTCTCTCTTCCTCTCTTTCCTTTGGGCATCAAACGCATCTCTCATCAGCGCGTCTTTGCTGTGTTTGTGCGCGGACCTGTTCTCTCGAAACTCTTTCCGTCGAACATCTTGCTTTTGGACGTCTTCCTCGGACGCGTTCGCATCGAATTCCCACGTTTGTCGACCGACGTGCGCGTTTAACGTGCGCAGTTTTCCCTCGGCATCCAGGTTGCCTCGGGAGCACACCAGTTTCCACATGAGTTTTGATGTCGTCTCGTCTTTTCGTGTCCCGTCGTCTTCCTGGTTTCCAACACCGCCTTCTTTCGAGACGATTCCGACCGACGAAAGCAAAAAAAAGGACGCAGCAAAGGGTGGTGGTGGTCGTCGTCGTCTTCGGTTTCTTCGCGTTCCTTTCCTTTTCGTCTTCTCAGGTTGTGTCGTCGCGCGCTGCTCAGGGAGAGTGGATGAGCTCTCGACAAAATATATCTTGGAAACAACTCCCCTTCCAAATCCACCATTTAGGGTCTCAAAACATTTTTTTTTTGTGGCTCAAAGTGGGCTTCCTTGTAAAATGTATGGCGTCAAGACTCCAAACAAATAACGAACTCTCTTCACTTTTCCAACGAAAAAAAAAAGTGTTCCGAATTTCCGCGCGAAGAACCACGACGCGACCGCGCGAGACGTGTGGCTTCGATGTCGTCGTCGTCGTCTCTCGCGTTCGGAGCGTCGTCGCTGTCCGCGCGACAAAACGCGGCGACCCGCGGGAGTCGCACGGTGCGCGATTCTCGTTTTCTCATTTTTTTTTTCTCCTTTTCTTTTCCGCGTAAGAAAGAATTTGTGTGTGTGGGGGAATTTTGGTTGAGATTCGTTTCGCGCGGGTATTTTTTAGCGCGATGTGGGGGAGGGAGACGCGGGTGATCGCGACGTTTTGGTTCGGTTTCGTGGGATGTGGTATTGGAAGGGTGATCTTCAACCAATTGTGGTGGATTTTATCGTTCGGGAGCCATCGAACTCGCGCGCGAAATTCACGCGCATATCCATTAATCTTTTTTATATTCTGACCTTTCTTTGTTTTATTCAAAAACCAAAAACAGACGCGCGCTCAGCAGCAGCAACAACGACAAAAGGAAGGCAGATTTATCGCTTCTACTTCCCGCACTGTCCACCAATCTTCGGTTGTCGTCAAGGCATCGGAAGATGACATCGATCTCGATGACATCGCGCAAGCGATTGAGGAACTCGCCAAGGAGAATGAAAGGCTTCGCATGAGTTTGGAAGGGGAAGAGGCTGAGGAAGAGACTGAGGAAGAGGCTGAGGCGACTATGACCGCGACGGCGGTGGCGACGCTACCAAAGCCGGCTGCCACTGCTGCTCCAGCTACTACACCCGATGATGCTGATCCGGTGAAACCAGCCAGCTCTGGCGCTGTTTCCGCGTTTGGTGTCCCAGAGTTGACCGAGGATCCAAAGAGACACCGAGGATTCAAGTTCCCGCCGTTGGAGGGCGACGGCTTCGGCGTCTGCGCGGTAGACGGTACTTTGGAGCACCACAAAGGACACTTGGGTCACAGGTGGGAAAAGTTCAAGAACTTGAGACAAGCAATCGAAGACAACGAAGAAGGAGGGATTGAAGCATTTTCCAGAGGCTACGAGAAGATGGGATTCACTAGAAATGAGGAAACCGGAGAGATTACGTACAGAGAGTGGGCGCCAAGCGCAAAAGCTGCGTGCTTGTTTGGCGACTTCAACAACTGGGCCACCGATGCAAACGGGTTATGGATGAATAAGAATGATTTCGGCGTGTTTGAGGTGACGGTGCCGCCAAATGCGGACGGGTCGCCGGGTATCCCGCACGGCTCGAGGGTGAAGATTCACTTGGAAACGCAAGACGGTTCGTGGGTTGACAAGATTCCGGCATGGATTAAGTTCGCCGTGCAAGCGCCGGGGAACATTCCGTTCGATGGCATTTACTACGATCCGCCGAAGGAAGAGCAATACGAAATGAAATGGGCGAGACCAGAAGCTCCGGAAGAGTTGAGAATTTACGAAGCGCACGTCGGCATGTCCTCGAGAGAGCCGAAGATCAACTCCTACATCGCTTTCGCAGACGAAGTGTTGCCGAGAATTAAAAACTTAGGGTACAACGCGGTCCAATTGATGGCGATCCAAGAGCACGCGTACTACGCGTCTTTTGGTTACCACGTGACGAACTTTTTTGGCGTCTCCTCTCGATGCGGTACTCCGGACGAGTTGAAGTATTTGGTCGATAAAGCGCACTCCATGGGCATTTCTGTTTTGATGGATTTGGTGCACTCGCACTCTTCGTCGAACGCTACTGATGGCATCAACATGTTCGATGGCTCGGATGGGCAGTACTTCCACAGCGGGCCGCAAGGTTACCACTGGATGTGGGATTCTCGATGCTTCAACTACGCCGAGTGGGAAGTCTTGAGATTTTTGTTATCCAACTTGAGGTACTGGATGGAAGAATTCAAATTCGACGGCTTCCGTTTTGATGGCGTCACGTCTATGATGTACAAACATCACGGTTTACAAGTTGCATTTACAGGCAACTACGACGAATACTTTGGCATGGCCACGGATGTGGACGCCATGGTGTACTTGGCATTGGCAAACGACATGTTGCACACGTTGTACGACGGTAACGTAACGACCATCGCAGAAGATGTTTCCGGTATGCCAACGTTGTGCCGACCTGTTCATGAAGGTGGCGTTGGTTTTGATTACCGTTTACAAATGGCCATCGCAGATAAGTGGGTCGAAGTCTTATCCGAATGGGGTTCAGATGAAGGATGGGAAATGGGCAACTTGGTGTTTACGATGGAGAACCGCCGATATGGCGAAAAGTGCATCTCGTATGCAGAATCGCACGATCAAGCGTTGGTCGGGGATAAAACGACGGCTTTTTGGCTCATGGACGCGGAAATGTATACGAACATGTCCACGCTTTCGGCGGATTCGCCAGTTGTTACCAGAGGTATCGCTTTACATAAGATGATTCGTCAATTCACCATGGGTTTGGGCGGCGAAGGCTACTTGAACTTCATGGGCAACGAGTTTGGTCACCCGGAGTGGATTGATTTCCCTAGAGGAGACCGCGTGGAAGCATCAACCGGAGAATTCATCCCTGGTAACGGCAACTCCTACCACTTGTGCCGCAGACGCTTCGATTTACCGGAAACGGACCACTTGAGATACAAATTTTTAGAAGCGTTTGACGCGAAAATGAACCGCGTCGCTGGTTTCTTCAAATACATGGCGAGCGACCACCAATACACGAGCTTAAAAGACGATGGCGACAAGATGATTGCGTTTGAAAGAGGTGATTGCGTCTTTGTCTTCAACTGGCACCCGTGCAACTCGTACTCGGACTACCGCATTGGTTGCAAGAAAGCTGGCAAGTACAAGTTGGTGTTGAGTTCGGACAACCCCGAGTTTGGCGGCTGGGATAACTTGTCCACGCATCACGACAACAGCTACTTTGCGGACTCCACCGCGCACAACGGTCGCCCGGCGAGTTTCCAAGCATACATCCCGTCTAGAACGGTTGCGGTGTTCGCTTTGGAAGAAGACGTCGAAAGAGTCGGATACACCTATGGCGACGAGTACGTTTCCAGAGTCGTCGAGGTCTCCAATGACAACGTATAAAAACAAATCATAATCATTAGGAACACAAGTATACATTCGTATCCGCAAAGAAGCGCGCGGCAAAAGTCATTTTCATTGACAAAGGGGCTAATATATTGTTGTAATAATTCATACTCAGATCTACTTTTTTTCTAACGAAGATTTTCCTTTTCCCTCTCCTCCTCCTCCTTTTTCTTCCATGCTATCCTTCGCCGCTTTTTTCTTCCAACACGCGTTGGAAATTTTCCTCACGATACCCATATAAAACGCGCCTTTATTCTTTATCTGTTTCGTGTTGCCCATCTTCGTCGTGAACTTCCGAATTTCATTCGCCGCTTTCTCGCACACGTCCCTCGGAAGCAAACCCAAAAAAGATTTCAATCGATCGTCAAAGTCGTTCTCTTTCAACGTCCCTTCGCTATTCTCGCACACATGTTTAATCACCACCTCCACGTCGTCCGGTGCAGTCAACACCTTCAACCCTTCCCTCTTCGTTCTCCCTTCCGTTTTCGTGTTCACTTCTTTCCCTTCTTCCTTCTTCGCGCGTCGCACCGACTTCGGTTCCTGATACGTCTTCCTTTCGCATCTCTCCACTGTCACCGGCCTGCCTCGAAATAGCGTGTCGTGCAACTTCATCGCCTTTTTCGCCGCTTTTGCCGTCGTAAAATCCACGAACGCGAATCCTTTAAATTTCTTCTGTTTCCCGGGCGTGCCTTCGCCGTCGCCTCCAGCCATTCGAATTTGACCGATATCTCGTCCACATCCTTGCCTGTTTAAGTTCGCTTTCAACCAAGGTAAGATATCTTTCGCTTTCGTATCGAACGGCATCTGTCCAAAAAACAACGTGTGGATTTCGTTCTTCTTCGTCTTCGTTTGCGCGTCGTCGTCCGTTGCATCTTTCTTCTCTTCCTTCTTTTCTTTCCGTCGTTTCTTTTCGCCGCCATCATCAAACGTCTCTTCCTCTCTTTCCCTTTTCGTCTTCTTCGCTTTTTTTTTCTCCCTCTTGTGCTTCTCTTTCGACTTTTCCTCCGCGAGCTCTTCGAACTCGTTCGTCGACATCGCGCGACGTCCTTCTAAGTTGCGAGGGTACGATTTAGTAGGACTTGGATTCGTATAGTACTATTATGAATAACAAATAAACTACGTATTATGGCGCATTTTTCCCGTTGATGTCGATGCCGTTTTCCCTTAAACTCTCCAACACGGCGGACAATTTCCCTCCAAAACGTCTCCTTTTCGAGACGAATCTCGATCGTTTCGCGCTGTATTTCTCGTTCTTTTTCGAGTCGTTCGCGCGCAAACCGTCGAAATCGATCGACTCCAACGGGATTTTCTTCAATCGCTCGGCCAAGAGCGCACCGATGCGCCTGCACGCGCGCTTATCGGACGTCGATTGGAAAGGCATTCTTCTCTCGCTGCTGCTGCTGCTGCTGTCCCCGCCTGTTTCGGCGCTTCCGTCGTTTCCTTCGACGAGTCTCTTCTTCCGTTGCTCTAACGTCGACGCCGAGGCGACGACGTGCCCGTCCGACGGGCGAACGACGCGACCAACCACGTGACGGTTGCTGAAAAACACCTGCAAACGATGCAACGCGCGGGCGACACGAGTCAAAGACGACGACGACGACATCGTGCAAAAAATCGCCGCCCTACTCTTCTTCTTCTTCTTCTTCTTCTTCTTCTTCTTCTCCGCGAGACGTCGTCGTCCGTCCGTCCGTCCGTCCGTCCTCTCTTTCCGTTTCTCGCCGACGACGCGCTTTCTTTTATCCGGATGTGCGCCCGACCATCAAACCACGCGAAGGAAGAAGGCGGATGTCCAAAAGATGCTTTGAGAACTTTTGGAAGAAAAGGTCCTTTCTCTTCGCTTTGGTCCATTTAGGGTCTCGTTCATTTTTTGAGTCCTTAAATGTCAACAGTCACATTTTTGCCTCTCTTTTTTGGGACTGTTTTGGAAAGCGCCAACGAATTAACCTCATCGCTGACACGGCAAATCGACACCCAAAAAAACCGCCCTCGCGCGAACTCGAGAAGGACGGACGACGCGCGGATTCGAGCGCGGATTCGAAAAAAGAACTCAGTTTCTCCGCGCGTTTTTTTTTGTTGTTGTTGTTGGACGCGCTTTACGG
>CEPW01041690.1_pt1 | contig 16501 bp, 21 predicted proteins | sample 356211 | NCBI WGS metagenome assembly CEPW01 (sample SAMEA2620021, study PRJEB7988) | marine metagenome | biome: marine biome (ENVO:00000447); feature: deep chlorophyll maximum layer (ENVO:xxxxxxxx); material: "saline water (ENVO:00002010), including plankton (ENVO:xxxxxxxx)" | depth 25 m
ACTCTCAACTACTTAAACAAGCTCCAACTAAAAGCCCAAAAAAAGAGCCAATAATGTTATACGTTGTCGACAATATTTTATCCGAAAGCGAACTTCGCTCGATTCGCAATGTCTGCGACGACCATTCCGAACTACGCCAACACCTCAGCGGCGATGAATTGTTCAGCTGGTGGTCAGCCAAGTCACCCGAGCGCGCACGATCCCCACATACTGCGGATGCCATTGCAACCATTAATCACTATTTAACACGCAAATTAGATCCCATTCTGTCGACATTAATCAGCGAGTCCTATGACATCGAATGGTGGTGCAACACCAACAACGACCTCGACTGGCATATCGATAAAGACGAAGCCGAAGGTCGACGCAGCGGGCGATACGTCCTTCCCTTGATGTCAACGGTGTTTTATCCCCACGTCAGCTGCGCAGGCGGAGAGCTGCTTTTAGCCGATCACACCCCAATCGAAGACGGCAGCAGCGGCCCACTTCCCCAGTTCTGCTCCGTCATCACGATTCCGCCCGTCTTGAATCGACTTGTGCTCTTTTCACCCGGCCTCTTGCATCGCATCAACCCCTTTGACGGTGAGCGTTATTCCTTGGCCGCCAATGCCTGGACTCACCAGAGCGGCGTCAGCGTGACCGGCTGAAACTTCTCCACCGACATCGACCAGGCTCGCAAAGCAATCTCCCTTAAGGCAGCCAGGCATGCCTCCGTGTCACCAGTGGTGAGCCAATCCGCCTTGAGCTCTGGCAACCGCTCCGGCAACGCGTTCATTGGCAGCTCCACCAGCAGCAGACTGGACGGTCCCGCAGCCCGAGACAACGCGGCGGCGTCACTGCGCTGCCAAATCCTGAGCAGCAGCTCAAGAGCCAAGACGTGACCAAGCTCGTCCGGAGACTCTCCCGCCTCCGCCACAACGCGCTGAGACCGACCAGCCAACGGCATCAAACGCTTGCCTCCCTGGTCGCACAGGGCCAGAGCGACGAGATAAGGAGAATCAGCCACAGATGCCACCGGAATCGAAACCATCCTCCCCGAGCGAAACGCGCCAAATGGCTAGAACATCTGTACTATCCATTTGGGTGATGGCGTTATTCCGTGGACATTCAGCACCGACCGCGTCCCCTCCGCTCCCGGCGCGACAGCTTGAGGCTTCCCGTGGCCGGAGAACATGTCGCGGCGGGGTTTCCCTCGCCCGCTGACGACTACATCGAAGTCGGCATCGATCTCAATGAACAGTTAATCCGTCATCCCACCAGCACCTTTTTTTTGCGTGTGAGTGGGCACTCAATGACAGACGCTGGCATTCACGATGGAGATCTGTTGGTCGTGGATCGCAGCCTCGATCCACGGCCGGGGCGCATCGTCGTGGCAGTGCTGGATGGGGCGTTCACGCTGAAGCGACTCACACGACATCAAGGCCGACTTCGACTGGAAGCCGCCCATCCGGATTACCCACCGTTCGAGCTGCACAACACAGGCGATGTGCAGATCTGGGGAGTCGCCATTCATGTCATCCATCCTCTTTAACGCCCATGCCCCAAGCCACGGCACTGATCGATGGCAATAACTTCTATGCCTCTTGCGAACAAAGCCTCGACCCATCCCTGATCGGCCGTCCGATGGTGGTGCTGTCGAACAACGATGGCTGCATCGTCGCCCGCAATGCAGAAGCCCGGGCGCTCGGGATCGCCATGGGGACGCCGTACTTCAAAGCCCGACGTGAGTTGGAACAACAAAACGTCGCCGTGCGCAGTTCCAACTACGCGCTATATGCAGACATGAGCCAGCGGATGATGAGCCTGCTGGAAGCCCACTGTGAAGACTTAGAGATCTATTCGATCGATGAAGCCTTCGGACGCCTGACGCGACCGACCAATGGCGATCTACAAGCCTGGGCACAACAGCTGCGCACACGGGTGCGACGCGATCTAGGGCTACCGATCGCCATTGGTCTGGGCCACAGCAAATGCCAGGCCAAACTCGCGAACCACCTCGCCAAAGCGGTTCCAGCCCATGCCGGGATCTTCGACCTAACGCAATGCCAGAGCCAAGATCATTGGCTGGAAACCGTCGCCATTGAGAACGTCTGGGGGATCGGGCGCAAGATGGCGCGCTGGTGCCGGCTGCGTGGAGTCGTGAACGCACGACAATTAAGAGACATGCCCTGTGGCGAACTGCGGGCGAAAGCTGGAATCGTTGGCCTGCGCCTGCAACGAGAACTCCAAGGGCATGCCTGCCTGCCACTCACGCTTGCACCCTCTCCGAAACAGGAAACCTGCGTCAGCCGTAGTTTCAGCCGGCCGATTACAAGCCTCGACGAACTACGGCAAGCGGTGGCCACCTATGTCGTGCGAGCTGGCGAAAAACTGCGACACCAACAACAACGAGCAGCAACCCTCACGATTTACACACGAACCAGCCCATTCGTTCCTGCTTTTTACAGCCAAGCTGCCAGCACACAACTCGACCTTCCAAGCAATGACACCGCCGTCTTACTCAACGCCGCGCTTCCTCTGGTAGAGCGCATCTTCCGACCTCACCGGCCCTTGGCCAAGGCGGGAGTACTCATGCAACACCTGCAAAGCAGTCAGTCGCTTCAAACGCACCTGATGGTGCCCATGAGCGAAGAACAGCAGCAGCAACGGGCTTGCCTCATGCAAACAGTCGACCGCATCAATCGACGCTATGGGCATGGAGCAATGCAATGGGCAGCGTGCGGGTTACACCCCAGCTGGATGATGCGACGCGAGCAGCTCAGCCGGGCGGCGACAACGCGCCTCAGCGACTTACCAATCGTGAAGGCCTAAAGCAGCACCCCATCACGTCTGTTGCAACAGCTGAATCACCTGCTCACGGCTGCTCAACAACAACACCATGCGCTCTCCATGGGCATTCAGCCCAGTCTGTTCGCGCACAAGATCTGTGCTGGCCAGCGCGAGGCCAGCGGTTTCAATGAACAGCACAGGCAGGGTGCCGTGATGACCATGCATCGCCTGAAGATCCAAAGCCTGACGCACCGCCCGCTGAGCCTTGTCGGACCCAAGTCGCTCAACAAAAGACGGCCAAAGGTGATTCACCGGCGTCAGCGCTGAAAAATCGAGTTGAGCATCAGCCATCAGGACGGCAGCAGTGCGAGCGCATTCGTAATCATCGTCGGCGTCACAGCAATGGCTTCCAACGGATCAGCGTTGTCCAAATAAGCCTCGAACGAGGCAAAACGTTCGACCACAGGATCAGCACCCTCCGCAGCACAAGCCTCCACCCAATCGCCATCCTCAGGTTTCACAACGAGATAGGCCTGAAGCGCTTCCTCAAGGTCACCGCCATCGCCAACACCTTCGCCGTGCCAAATCGATTCGAAGAATTCGGACATCTCAAACAGGAAATAGACGTTGATTCCGGTTGGCGATCGCGACAAGTGAAAGCATCACCGGCACCTCCACCAGTACGCCCACCACGGTGGCGAGTGCCGCACCGGAATTCAACCCAAACAGACTGATCGCAACGGCCACAGCTAATTCAAAAAAATTAGAGGCACCGATCATGGCTCCAGGAACAGCAACCGGACGCGGTTGACGCCAAAGGCGCATCCACCAGACAGTGATCCAAAAGATCAGATAGGTCTGAACAATCAAGGGAATCGCAATCAACAAGATGGCCAACGGATTCGCCACAATCGACTGTGCTTGCACCATGAAGAGAAGCAACACAGTGACAATTAAAGACAGCATCGACAGAGGCTTGAGCTTGTGTTCCAGCCTCGAGATTCGATGAGAAGAACGCAGATAAAGACGAACCAAGCAACCTGAAATCAAAGGGAGAAGGACAAACAAACAAACTGCGGTGATCATCGTCTCCCAGGGCACCAGAACATCACTCACACCAAGGAGAATTGCTGCAATCGGCGCGAAAGCAAACAGCATGATGAGGTCGTTGATCGCAACCTGCACCAAGGTGTAATTGGGATCTCCGTCACTGAGTCGACTCCAAACGAATACCATCGCGGTACAGGGTGCGACCCCCAACAAAATCATTCCAGCGACGTACTCCTGTCCAACAGATGCGGGGATCCAAGCGGAAAACAAACCACGAATAAACAGCCAAGCGAAAAGCGTCATCGTGAGTGGCTTAATCAACCAGTTGACCGACGCCGTGATCAACAGACCAAGAGGCTGCTGACGCACGCCACCGACCACAGAGAAATCAACGGCCAACATCATCGGAAAAATCATTCCCCAGATCAACACCGCGATCGGCACATTGATGCGAGCAAACTCCAATTGAGCGATCAGAGCTGACGTCTCTGGGAACAGAGCGCCGAACATCACTCCAACCACAATGGCCAAACCGACCCAAACAGAGAGATAACGCTCAAACAGACCCATTAACCATCCAAGACTTCTATCTGAAGACTATCGGTGAACAACGTTCAAGCGGCTGGTGGGATAACCTCGGCAGGCGCTTCCGCCGTAGCGGTGTAACCAGCGCAACGTTGTTGATCTAAAAAAGCAATATGTTTGCGTTCGGTGTAGTACAACTCCTGATAACGCAGAGCATCTTGGTTTAAATCATCAAAAAGTTGATGAATACGAGCTTCCATATCAATAGTTTCATGATCAGTGGTTTGATCCTGATCAATCAAAACAGCAATACACGATTCAAGAGTTTGTAAGCGTTGACTATCCCAAGCCTCTAACAGATGGCGACAGCGTTTAAGACTTTTCTGACGTTCTAACAATGCCGCAATGCCACGCAATTGAACGAGGGGTTCGCTTAGGGCAACACGTTGCAATTCACCAGGTTCAAGAAGGGGGGTTAAACGAGAAACCAAGGAGCTGCTTTCCAACAACAATTGGTCAGTCAGCAGTCGAGGTAAGTCCAAAGCATCTAAACCATCACCATCATCCTCACGACGGCTGATCGCCTCTAAGCGACCAATGCCAAGATTCGTTTCCTCAAGCTCGGTGATCGAGGCCCAAAGCAAACGATGGTGCTGAAGTGCAAAATCTTCTAAATCACGCTGACGCAATTCCTGACGAATGGCAGGCCGATGACGAGGGCAATGCAAATACAGACGCAACAAATCAGCCTCACATCGCTCCCGCTGAGTGGCTTCACCGGGTTGTTCATGGCGGCTGGAACGACCATGCCAACGCTGACCTTTAACTTGTTGACGAAGATCTTCTTCAAGCTGAAGCGCTAAGCGACCCTGACCACCACTGAGCCGTTCGGCAACGCGCTGAAGGTAATGGGTCCGAACAGCAGACTGAGGAAGTTTGCCCAACAGGGCAACCAAAGAACTAACAGCTGTTTGAAACTGATCAGACTGACTGAGATCACAATCGACCAGAACTTGGTCAATTTGCCAATCCAACCAAAGCGGAGCTTGATCGAGAAGAGCTTGATAGTCGCCTGAGCCATGGTCACGAAGAAACTCGTCCGGATCCTTCCCTGAAGGAAGATGCAGAACACGAAGCTCAAGCTGACCCTGTAGCGCCAATTGCTCCACCTCACCGATGGCACGGTTGGCCGCCCGAATGCCAGCACCATCAGCATCAAAATTGAGAACAATCCGTTTGCGATCTGTACATCGCGACAACTGGGTAATTTGCTGACTACTTAAGGCCGTTCCAAGAGATGCAACTGCATTCGTCACACCAGCCGCATGGAGAGCAATGACATCGAAATAACCCTCTACAACAACAGCACGGTCGTCTTTGCGAATGGTATTGGCCGCTTTATCAAGACCGAAAAGGTGTTTCCCTTTTTCGAAAATCTCTGTTTCAGGTGAATTCAGATATTTGGGCTCACTTCCGTCAAGACTTCGACCACCAAAACCAATCACACGACCTTGGCGATCGTGAATTGGAACGATGACTCTATGGCGAAAACGGTCGTAAAAACCTGATCCGCCTTTACGTGGAACAATGAGACCTGCCGACTCAAGTAAGTCCACACTCAATCCTTCAACACGCGTGAGATGATTGAGAAGTCCATCCCATTGATCTGGGGCATATCCAAGGCCAAACTGGTCATGGGTGGATGGTGAAAACCCGCGCTCATTCGTCAGATAGTTGAGGGCGTCCCGACCACCAGGCGCAAGAAGCTGACTGCGAAACCAACCAGCGGCTAAAGCGAGAGCACGCTGTAAAGAGTCACGTCTAGACAACTGCTGACGGAGTCGTTCCTGTTGCGGACCATCGACAGTTTCAACCGGTAGCTGATATCGCCGCGCAAGATCTAAAACAACGTCACTAAAACTTTGACGCTGGAATTCCATCAAGAACTTGATGGAATTACCGCCTGCACCACAAGAAAAACAATAATAAAACTGCTTCGCTGGTGAAACAGTCATCGATGGTTTGGTGTCGTCATGAAAAGGACAGACACCAACAAATTCACGCCCCTTTTTCTTGAGCACAACATGCTCACCGACGACATCAACGATGTCGGCACGCTCTTTTACAGCGTCAATGGTGCGCGGATGTAATCGGGGACTCACCATGGCAGGAGTCTGATGGATCGACGGCAATCAGTCCAGACGACGAAGGTCTGACAAGCTCGGAGCGGTGAAATCGTCGGGACAGAGCCTCAGCGATCATGGGGAATGCACAGAAGGGGACCAGGGCACTTGTCCTGAGCGGACTGGCCTTCAGTCTGATGACGGTCTGCGTCAAACAGTTGGGGGGACGACTCCCGGTCGAGGAAATCGTTTTTGCCAGGGCCATCATCAGCCTCTTAATAACGTCAATCGCCATCAGACGTCTTGGCCTGTCGCCATGGGGTCAAGACAAGGTCGGGTTGCTGGTGCGCGGAACGGCAGGGACGGTAGCTCTGCTGTGTTTCTTTTATGCCATCGCAGCACTACCACTGGGATCAGCCACTGTTCTCCAATACACCTATCCGACGTTCACGGCTGGAGCCGCAGCGTTGCTGCTAAAAGAACAACTGGGAAAGATGATTCTTCTTGCGTTACCAATCGGTTGGATTGGTGTCGCAATGGTGGTTCAACCAGGCTGGGTTGGCCAGGCTGGAGAGGGATTACCAACGCTGCCAGCATTAATCGCAATCGCTGGAGCATTTTGCACAGCCATGGCTTACGTCTGTGTACGAAAACTGAGCGTGACCGAGCATCCCCTCGTCATTATTTTTTATTTCCCATTGATCTCCATACCGGCAACAGTGCCAGGTGTTGTTCGTCACGGAGTGATGCCAACAGCAACGGAACTGTTTTGGTTATTGGGGGTTGGAATCCTCACGCAACTTGGACAAATTTGGGTGACGGAAGGGTTAAGACGCTTACCAGCAGGACAAGCAACAACGATTAATTATGTCCAAGTTCTATTTGCTGCATTGTGGGGATGGCTTTGGTTTAACGAACAAATCAACGGAACAACAGCCCTAGGGGGAATCCTGATCCTGACCGCGAGTTTAATCAGCGCAAAATCAAGATTAAAACCGCAGGACTCAACACAGGCTCAGGATGAAGCAGCGTCGTCGAACGATTGAGACGACTGCTCACGCTGAGAAGCAATCGTCGTAATGGCCATGGCCAGAGCGCTCGTTGTCGCTGCACGAGGTAGGGTCAGCAAAGGGTCAATCGCAATCAAAAGCACCAAGACTGGAGGCGACGGCACCTGAAAAAACAACAGAGCTGCTGCAATGGTTGGTACGACAGACACACCCTCAAGACCAGCAGCCGAGATGCCGGTCACGATGCCCAAGATCATCACTTGAAGCAGCGTTGTCGGCGAAAGCGGAACGTTATAAAGATTGAGAGCGAACATAATAGCAATAACACTATAAGTAATATTGCCAATTTGAGAAATCAGTAAACTCAAGGATGCCGATGCTTCAACCTCTGACTCATCACGTCCCATTCCCTTCATCGTCTCAAACATCAACGAATAAGAGGACATGCTTGAACCAGTCGAGAATGCGAGAAGAAAGACCGAATCGATTGGATTCTCTGAAAGTGTTGAACGTTCTTTAGTACTGGTAAATCGCCTAAAAACAAGACGTGAGATACCGAGAGAAGCGACTGCTGCTAGAAACACGCAGATCGTAAAATTCAATAGCGCAACAACAATTTCTGCATTAATGGTTGAAACAGCACCAGCGATTAAAAAGATTAGAACAAGTGGGGCAAGATTCAGAACAATATTGAGAAGCTGAACCGAGGTGCTATTGATGCTCCGCAACACACCAATCAAAGGTTTGGTGATCGACGGCTGCAACCTCGACATCGCGACTCCGGCCAGAATCGAGCCAGTAATCACTCGTAGAGTTCGACTAGCTGAAGCATCGCCGAGCAGATTATTGGGCAACAATGTTTGGAGCCAAAACTGGCTATTGGCCTGTTCAGTCGCTGCAACCGCAGCAGACGAAATGCGGATATCGGTACTATCGAGCATGAAACGACCAATCGATAACTTGCCATCAGGGGACAAGATCCCTGGGCCTTGGTAGATCGAAAGCAAGGTGGCAAGGAAAGCCGCAAAAACAACGACTAAAAGAAGAGAAACTGAGAAACGTCGAGCGAAACGAAATTGATCAGAAGAACCGCCTCCCCGACTTGCAAAGATATTGGAGATAGAAATCATCACAGCAGAGAGAACCAGCGGGATCGCCGGAAAAGCAATCAGCTGGACTAAGGCAAGTCCGGCGCTATTGAGGACTGGTGCGGCTGTATCAGGGAGGACTGTTCCAAGAACAATCGAGAGTGGAAGAATAAACAGGAAGAAACTTCTTGGTGAACGAGCACGTTGAAGAAGTTCAGCAAAAGAAGAGAATGTCATGACAGAGATCAAGAAGCTGAGTAAACGTCTTTGTATTCTTCAAGAATGTCTGAGTCAGACTTAACTTGACCCCATTCTTTTGAGATATAGAATTTGACAAACTTGGTAAAGTTGACATATCCATCTTTCGACAAATAGATTGACTTCTTGTCAACTATATCGTCAAATAAAATCGGTACGTAATCAATAATCAACTCTGGCTTGGCATAAACCAAAGGCTTGATTTCAGTCATATCTCGGTAAATCGCATCAACATCACCATCAAAAAGAGCCTGTTGACAAGCTGCCCAGTCTGGATAGCCAACATAAGTAGCGTTCGGGAAATTCGTAGCCGTTTCTACTTCCCAAATTGATTTCGCCAAAGAAGCAATTTTAATATTGGAGTTCTTCAGAGCTTCGGCAAATTCCGAATTACCAGGCTCAGATGATAAAGATGAGACGAACGTCCTATTGGCCAATAAGGCATGTCTGAAATTCAAGTAATGAACGGGGTAAGCATTAAACATTCGCTTATAATTAAGCCCAAGCTTTCCAATTGCCATATCAAAATCGCCAGCACCAACGCGACGAACAAGGGTGTTTAAATCTTCGGAAGTTCGATCAAACTGAACATCAACGCCTAACTCGTTAGCCAAGTCACGGGCAATATCAATGTCATAACCCTTCAATTGCTCTGAGTCTTTATCGATGTAATAAGCAGGTGGTGTGTTGTAAGAAGGAATACCCACCTTCAAAACCCCACGCTTCTGGATGCCATCAATAAATAAATTCTCTGCAGCCGACACAGGGAGAACAGAGCTGAATATTAATGCAAAACACAAAAGAAATTTAACCATCTTGGCCATCGGTGAAATCATGATATGCAGTCAAACAAATGACAAACAACCAACATCAAAATTCTAATCGACCATTCCAGAAAAGCAAACAACAATTAAGTCACGTCACACGAAGAAAGCAGGACATCAACCAATATTGGCAGAGGCAGCCCATCCACAAACGAAGAAACGAATTCTCTTACGCACGAGAAGCGTCAGCTTCTGGACCTTCCTTGGTCTCTTGAAGACGCTCGAAACGGCCGTTCGCGTCAAGGATATTCGCCGTTAGCAAAGCAATACAGACAATCCCTAAAATACCAAAGGCAACTGCCAAACATTTACCAATCGCAGTTGGAGGGGTTACATCCCCGTATCCAATTGTGGTAACAGTAACAATAGAAAACCAGAACGAACGAACAATTGACCCAAAATGCTCAGGATCATTAAAACGTTCAACAATATACATCAGAACGGAAAAGATATAAGTGACAATCGAAAGAAGAACAACAGGAAAAAATGTTCTAGCAGGCGAGTCTGCAACAATAAAATAAAGTCGGTCTAGAATTTTCCTAAAACTCGAGTAGTAAATTGATACGGACATCTTGATAATATAAGAGCCAATCACGATGATCGAATCATTGTCAAATTTATTAGTCACCAAAATCATTAAGACCACAAAGTCTGCAATTGCAGGAGCTGAAAGGAGGATTGGAAGAACATCCTTTGCTCTGTAATCAGACTTCGACCAACTATTCGTGAGCTTACCAATATAATCACTAACAAAGAATATTTCGATCAACTCAAGAGCAAAATCCAACCATATCGTGATCGAGTCAGTTTTTAAAGTTTGCTCAGTCGTCAAGGAAATCTGAACGAGCAGAAGCAGAATAACAACATAAAGAAGGAATGAGTAATTTTTACCGGGGAGACCTCCTTTATAATCTCCAAAATACCATCGATCAGACTGGTAAAATTCCATAGATAATCACATTAAACCTCGGCTCAAAATAAAGAAGCGAAGAATTGACCACGAGCCAATGGTGACCTTTAACGCAGCGATGATATTAAGAGCAGGAAGATAAATTTGAGGAGGAATAGTTGCAAATAGAGAACTTGGATCAACAAATCCAATAAATGTCGCCAACGCTGTTAGTACAAAACAAATAACAGCAAACTTCTCGAGTGCGGCTGCATTAGATTTGAAATAGAACTGTTCAACTTGCTTTAAACGACCAGTCACCATTAATAAGGTGATCGACGTGGCTCCAGAAACACCAGAAGCAAAGCCACCGCCAGGCGTTAAATGACCCTTGATTGCAAGATCGATAGCAAGAAATGCACTGAGGATTGCCGCGAGATCCAGCAACATCACAAGGGTGGGTTCTTGAACCGCAATGAAATCAGACTCCTCCTCCTCGTCATGAAGAAGAATTTTCACTCCCAAGCCAGCAATTGTAAAAACCGTAACTTCACCGATTGTGTCAAATAAGCGAGTACCAAGAATCACCGATGTAACTGTATTTGGAATATTGGTGTAATCAGAAAGATAGTCAACAATTACTTGTGTATCACGATTAGGATTATCTGGTGCTGCAAAAAGGAGCATCACCATGACTGTCGTGATAGCAATAAGATAAAGGGCAGACTTTAATTGATTGCTTGAAAAACGCGGTAATGCAAATCTCATTGGTCACCTCCTGGGGTTAAAACAACAACTGAATTGAGGAAGGGATTACTTTGGTAATAATGCGTATCCAAGATCTCGTCTTTTAGAACATTAGACTCAACGTATAGTGTTTGGTTGCTAATAAATGCATGAGGAGAGCCAGATCGACCTTTGAATTGTTCGAAAATTTTATCGACAGGAACTTCAGATGAGTTGATGAAATCTTTTGAACTCGCTTTTAAATGCAGCTCGTTAAATACTTCTAGCAAATGATTCCAAGTTTCTTTCTCAGGCGGTGCAGAAGAATCCTGCATCATCACTACTGTGTAACAAGATCTAATGGTAACAATGTAAAGCAACATTGAAAGGAGGGTACCAATCAGCACCTCTGTCAAGGCCACATCAGGGGCACCGATGACAGCAAAAATCAAAGCAGCAATACTGCCAAGAAATGAACGATAAATTAGTCCATTAGTTGGTGACTGAGTGCGAACAAGAAGAATGCCAAGAAGTGGTAGAAGAAGCTCAAAAGGGAGCAGAAGAGCTGTAGCCGAGTAATCAGTCGTGTTCATGATCGGTCAGCTGCACTTCCAAGAATAAAGCTAAAAAAGGTATTCCAGAGAGACAATGAAATACCGGCTGTGACAATCAAAACCCAGTTAGACGGAGAATGGATAATCAGCGCAGTTAAAATACATAGCGATCCAACGGTATCGGAAACCGTCAGCGTGTGCAATTTATAAAAAAGGCTATGCCTTTTATTCAAAATGGGCAATGTTCCCCATAACCAAAAGAGGAGACCTAAAGCCATCAATGTAATTTCGACGGCCTTTCCGATGAGAGGTAATAATGTCATATTTCCATCTCCATTAAAGAGAGGATCAACATGCCGGCATCACCAACAATTAAAACGAATGCACCAATACATGCAATCATCCAATCACCACGATAGATGCCAAACACAAGGATCATCATGGCTAATTTGGTACTGAAACTAGACGCCACCGCAATCCTCGTCGGCATATCATTTGATCGAGCAACGGCAAGTAAGGGGATAAAACTAATCAACAGCATTATATAAATAACCAGGAGCTCAAAAAATTGGGGATGGAGATCAGTAAACATATTCATGAGCTCACCTCCTGGTACGATGATGAAGGATCATCGGACTGATGAAAATTTTTGACCGTATGGACCCTCCATTGTGAGGCGTTTAATCTTCTAGTGACAAGGGACATTGGCGTAAATGTAATGCGAAACAAGTCAATAAATCCTGCGAAGATAGACCCTTTCTTCGCATACGCACTGGCCTCTTCGACAACAAAATGATCTTTAGGCTTATTTATTAGCATTAACTCAACACTTTCCTTAATCATTGCATATGGCAAAGAAAGGGACGCGATCAACTCTGGAAGAATCGCTTTAACCTGAAGGCTCTTGTAAGAACCAGGTGGCAAAATCACACAAACAACCAAACCTAGAATGACATTAGAAGTTTGCAAACTACCAGTAATCAAGAACCAACAAAGAAACTTGAAAGCAACTGTTAGCAAATAACGAATGAAATTAGTCATTAGATTTTGAAGTAAAGAAGATTAGCAAGCAGCAATGCTGCAACCAAGAATGGAGCTCCAACCAAGTCGATTGTTTTAGTGACTGGCTTCACAAACTCTCCAGCCTGAATTCCTTTGACTGATACAAACATAATCACTCCGATCATTGCCGCAACAAAGGCGGATTGAATATTGACGTACTTGTAAAGTTCGAAATCCTGCAAGGAAAAGCAAACAAGAAAAACAGATGAAGTGATCAATACAATATTGGAAAAATGAGGAAGGTTTTCGAAAAACTTTTCGCGCGAAAATGGATACAACTTCAAGTGGTGTCGGTAGGCAAGCAAGCGGTCATAAATCAATCGAACATACACAGTTGATGTTAACAATGCAGATGTATTGAATATAATGTCTGCTTGATAGGGTAGATCATATTTCAATAGGTTTTTTGTGATGAATCCAGCCAATAATGGGAAGCCCATAATGGACAGTGAAGCGAGGCAAAAAACCACAACTCTGAGCAGTTCCGACGTAGACGATTTTGTGGCTTGGGATACAGAATGTTGGAGATGATCAGAATCAGATTCGTCCCGATCGTGAGCGTGAAGAGTTGAGAAAAGAAGTGCCTTACAAATGCCATGCTGCATGGCATAAAGGCAGGCATAGGAGGGAGACAACATGGCCAAGCCGAGTTGTGATACAGAACTCCAACCAAGCGCACGACCACTTTCCCGTTCAAAAACCGCATAAACAGCCGCAATCACACCACTGAGCACACCCACCACAACCATTGAATCCGCAATTGGAGTGAGGGCCTGGCTGAGCCGTGCGATGGGAGCAATACCAGCACAGGTCACACAACCAGCCAAAATTGATGACGACTGGCAATTCGCATGGGAGTAAATATTGGGAACCCAAAGACCACAAAGAAAAACTCCTGCCTTGGTCAGAAGTCCAGCAATGATCAAACAAATTGCTGTCGGAGGAGCTTTAACGAGATCTGCGAGCAAAAAGCTTCCAGAGAAAGTAAATGCCTGAACAACACCAACGAGGTAGATCAACATCGCTAATCCACCTCCGATCAAGTACTGGAATGCATTAAACAGAGATCTTTTGTCGTTCCGATCGGCGATTAGCAAGAAAGCTGAGAAACCCGTTAATTCCAGGGCGATAAATAAGCTAACAAGATCAACTGTCGTGAAAGAAATCATCAGTGCTGTCAACAGCACCATGCAAACTTGATAAAAATAATGAGAAAATCTTGATGAAAACAGAGAGAATGTAATTAACAGAGCGATTGAAGCCCCGAAAATCATTGGGAAGCTATAAGAATCCCAAGAAAATTCAATACCACCTACGCCAACGAGTCGATAGGAAAACTCAAGATCCTGACGGAAGGCAACTAACGCAAAATAAGAATAACCAGACAATAAAAGTCCAGAGAGCCACAAGAAAGGCTTAGGGAAAACACATCCAGCAAAGCCGATCACAGCCGGCAAAAAGATGCAGAGAGTCAGAATGATTTCGGTATTCATTAGACTAACGCTCCAAATCTTTATAACGAAGTAATGGCGACGATCGACCTAATCGAAGAGCAACTGAGCACAACAACGCCTGGGTTGCAAAACCAATCACAATGGCAGTGAGAATAATTGCCTGAGGATACGGATCTGAATAATTGTCATAGCGGCTTGCGGTCACAATGGGTGTTTGCGCACCGCTCCCAGCAGCGATCAGAACAAAAATACTGATCGTCGCTGTATCAATAACATCAAGGGAGAACAAGGAATTAAGAATATTTTTTGAATTCAACAAGCCAAAACATCCAATGATAATCAGAGCGACCATCGGAATTAACCGGAGGATCTCTGGAGTCACGTCATGAAAAATTCATTGTCTTTCTAGTTCTAACTCCGTCGTCACAGGCGTCAACTAAGCGTTATCAAACAGCACGAGCTGTGCTTGTTATGCCAACGGAAGTGGATAGGTAAACCATTGCTGGTTCAGCTCAGACGCACCTGAAGGATCAGCCTGCTGCGCTAAACGCCAACTTTGCTTTTTGTCGCCCTGCTCGAGATAAAGGTCGAACGGACTATCCACCTGAATCCGATCCCCTGGCAGTTGCCAATCAAAGCGACCCAAAAGATGAACACCGTTATGAGCACCCATCTTCACCACTGACTGTTCCTCAATACGGACCCGGCTCACCGTTGGATGGCCGATCGAAGGAGGGAGTTCAAGGGTCCGAGCAATCGAAGTTTGCGTTAATTCGATCTGAAGTGCCAATGCATCGAGCACAACAGCACGTGGCGGACCAGACGACGGCGTGCATGACACCAAACAGACACTGATCAGACCAGCCAGAACAAGGCCACGCACCCTCCAAAGAAGCAATCGAGCCAACATCCACCAGAAACGCTGGATGTCATGCACGATGGAGTGATCGAACGCAGGCTTCATGATCGGGTGGCTGCAGGGAACGGTCCTGGACACATGGTCTCAAGGGCCGAAGGCCGGTGTTGTTCTGAATTGTGCAGGAGTTGGCTACGAAGTACAGATCACCCAACGCCAACAAGGCCAATTGGAGGAAGGAGATGATCTGATTCTCTGGACTCATCACATTCAACGAGAAGACGCCAGTGTTCTCTTCGGCTTTGACGACAAAAACGAGCGGGAGCTCTTTCGGCGACTGATCCGAGTGAATGGCGTCGGCCCACAAGCTGCCTTGGCCCTCCTTCAAGAATGCGGATACACAGACCTCATCCGTGCGATCACCGGAGGAGACCTCAGAAGGCTCTGTAAAGCCCAGGGGGTCGGCAAACGAACCGCTGAGCGACTCGCCGTTGAATTGCGAACCGAACTGACGGGGTTTGGTGTACCACAGTCTCCTGGATTGTCGTTGGTAGAAGGGCTTCCAGAAGACTGCATGCCTGACAGCAATCCCGTCTTCACTGACGTTGAGACCACCTTGACAGCACTGGGATACGAAGATCTGGAAATCCGCCGTGCGCTTCGAGCTGTCCATGAACAGCACGATGGGAACAGCCCTTCCGACAATGATGTCGATGCGTGGTTGAAACTCTGCTTGCAATGGCTCAGCAAAGAGGCCAGCTGAGCGAAACAGGGCACATCGACGAGTAGAGTTGTTGTTTGAACCGTCAGGGTCCGGCCCCTCGCGCATGTCGCTCGATACCACCGAAAAGCAACAGCTGATCAACACTCACCAAACCCACGGAACCGACACCGGTTCTGCCGAGGTGCAAGTGGCCATGCTCAGTGAGCGAATCAATCGCCTCAGCGGGCATCTTCAGCAGAACAAGCATGATTTCTCCTCACGCCAGGGTCTGCTCAAGATGATTGGACGCCGCAAGCGTCTATTGAGCTACATGCGCAACAAGAGCGAACAGCGCTATTCCGACATCATCGCCAAGCTGGGCATCCGCGGTTGAGTTGAGACCGTCAGAATCCTTGGACATTGAGCGGGTTGCATGACGGATCAACGTCAATCACTCCCCTTCGAGCCGAAATCGGCACCGAAAGGTCCAAATCAGGGTTCTCGTCAAGGACGAGCCAAACAACCAACACGACAGGAAGCGATTCCAAAGCAGGTGGCCAACAGAATGGCTCGTCGTGTTGCCGTGTTTACCGGCCTCCCATCCCTTGCA
>CEPW01003266.1_pt1 | contig 16442 bp, 6 predicted proteins | sample 356211 | NCBI WGS metagenome assembly CEPW01 (sample SAMEA2620021, study PRJEB7988) | marine metagenome | biome: marine biome (ENVO:00000447); feature: deep chlorophyll maximum layer (ENVO:xxxxxxxx); material: "saline water (ENVO:00002010), including plankton (ENVO:xxxxxxxx)" | depth 25 m
AGCACGCAGCACAAATATCTCTTTCGCCCGTCTGTGTATTTTTGTTCCATTGTGAACTTTCCTTGTTCTCGCACAGAGCACACCCGCTCGCTTTTTGTACGCGCGTTTTCTTTCCACGTCTCTTTCTTTTAATACCTCTATTTTCCTTTTCACCCCCATTCGTCTCATTTTGTTCAAGAAGGTCCATATCTTCCTAAAATATCAAATTAAAACCAGTCTCGTTCACGAGCCACGCCGCCGGTGGTGCGAGCTTAGTTTGCGTGTTTTGGTTCAAAAAAAGATCTTGGCGCCGTTGTTGTCGCGCGTCTGGAGACGTCGTCGTTGAAGAAGAAGAAGAAGAAGAAGAAGAAGAAAAAAAAACCAAGTCAAGTCCAAAACGTTGTGAGTATTGAAGTAACGAACTCTCTCGTGTTGTTTTGTTTTTTTTTGTGGTAAAAATGTGATAAAAATGAAATTAAAAACAAATACTACAATGTAGTTTACTAGTTTTGTACGTCTGCTATGGTGTTTTTTTTACTTGAGCGACGAGCTTTCTTCTTCTTCTTCTTATTTGGTTTAATCAAAAGCATGCCCTTTTTAGATATCTATTCTTCACTTGAAGAGCTTTTGGGTGCATTATTTAGCGGCGGAGAAAACAGAGAGAGAACCGCGAAAGCGGGTTCAAACTCGCAACGCAATGCCTCCTCCACCAACTTCTTCATCGTCGTCGTCGTCGTACTTCTCCTCCATCCCTCCCCAAAAGAAAAAAATCAGTCTTAAACTCCTCCATTCGGCTGCATTCTTCGCGATGACTTTCTTCGTTCTGAACCAATTCGAAAAGTCAAAACCATTAGATTTAATGTCTATTGCAGAACGAGAGGCGACGAGTTTACCAGAGGAAATCGTCGACGACGAAGGGATTTCGCACAAACTGACGAGCAGTGGAAGCGAAGAAGACGGCGTCGAGTTTAATTTAAAGGACTCCATCGTGCCTTTAAACAGCGATTTGACGTACTGTTTTGGAGCGCCTGGCGCGTGGTTCGCGAGAGCGGATACGAGCACAAAGAGGATGATGAAGATGCGCGAAGTGACAACGCAGAAAAAAGGAGGTGTGAAAGTGTGGGAGACAGAAGCGTATAAGTTCTGTTCGTCTCCTGACGCGACAGCAACGCGAAGACGGTCGTTGCTTGGATTCAGCGACGTGCAGTGCGCTCGAACGTGTAGGAGCGTAAAGAGGGACCACATAGAGTTGTTGAGCGAACAGAACAGGCAAGCCAGAGAGGATTTGCTCGATTGCTTGACGTCAGATGGTGGGTGTAGAAAAGTGTTTTCGATCAAAGAAAGGTGGGGAAATATGGCGAAATTTGCGTACGAGTTACCGTCGGTGAAGATGTTGACCGAATATAAGCCGAAATGTTTTTCGGTGAGTAAAGCGAGAGTATGTTCAAACATGAAAGGGAATAAAGAAACGCCGAACGGGTGGAGCACGAAATATTTCGATTATTTAAAACCGAGATATGACGTCAAATATAAAGAATTAGGCACGTGCGTGATGGTTGGAAATTCACCGCACGTGTATCGAGACGGCTTAACGGATGAAAATAGCAAAAGCATCGACAAACACGACAACGTGTGGAGATTTAATCTACGTTCGGGGTTGGCGAACGATACAAATGTGCACAAAAAATATGGAATTAAGAAACCTCTAGGGAAAAGGACACAGTTTCGCATGTTTAACAGCATACGTGGACGACAACTCTCGAGAGGTATCAACGTGGATGAGAAGATCCTTCGATCAAAGCGAAATTTACGAGAAGAGTGGTGGTTTTGGTATTCGACAAGTACGAGTTATTTTCACAACATAAAGAAACGTTTTCCGTACGTTCAGACGAGAGTTTTGAGTCCCTCGAGCGTGAATTACATCGTTGATTGTTACATGCAAATGAGGAGAGATTTACTGGATATCGGAGCGCTTGGAAAGGAAGGAGACGCGAGTAATAAAAAACTCATGAAATGTCCAACGTCTTTATCCAGCGGGATTCACTTGGCGTTTATGAGTCAACATTTGTGTTCGCAAATGAATATGTTTGGAATGTCTTACCATCCGAAACAGGCGGCGAAGGCTGGTTATAGCGGCCACGCGTGGTCGATTGACGTGCGCATGTTTCGATTGATGCACGTCGTCGGTCTCGTGAACGTTTGCACGACGGATAAAAGCTTAGACTAGATTGAGATGGTCGCTACGATATGTGTAGTAGTAGTAGTAGTAGTAGTAGTAATAATAGTAATAGTACAAATACATGGAAGAGCAAATCGCTCTCCCAGAGAAGGCTAAAATAGAGGCTATAGACATACATAAAAATAGCTTACTGCAACAAAAACAGAATCAAGATAATGAGCGCGGTAAAGACGGTGATTGCTAAACACACCATCTTATTTCTCGCGCTCTTTTGACTTTTATCCGCCTTTGTCAGCTCCTTCTGCGCCTCTTTCGTCCGAACCGCCGTGCTGACGATGTTCGCCTCGATATCGTCAATCATGTTCCCTTGTTCGTTCACTAACACCGCTAAGTCTTGGAAAATCTCGTTCACTTCGCCAATTTGTTGCTGAATCTCCGCGATTCCTCTCTCCCGTTCCTCGATTAACTGGTCGTTAAATCGCATATCGATTTCCACTGCGGTCATCTCCTTCTGCCCTTGGCTTTTGTGTTCCATCAACAACGGCGCGTGTTGCTGCTCCTCGTCCACCATTTGCGATGCTTGGTAAAACTGACCCCCTCTTTCTCCACTCAAGGCTACGTCCGCACCGTTATTATTCCCTCCGGTCGCCCCGTACCCTTTCTTTTTACCGCTCTTCGCTTGCTTCGGCGACTCGACGTTCTCTTTCTGCGGTAAAAACGTGCTCTCTCTCTCCGCACACGCTCTCTGCGCTCTCTGAAAATCCTTCAACGTCGCGTGTAAATCTTTCACCAACTTTTTATGTCTCTCCGCTAAACTCTCCGCATCGTCTTCGTCTTCGCCGCCTTCATAATCGTACTCGTGATCTTGCTCTTCGTGCACTAAATCCGTCACCATTTTCGCCAACTTCTTCACCAAAACCGAACTCTCTTTCGCCATTTGGCCGATTGACTCTCTTAATTTGTGCAGTTTCGCTCTTTGCTCTTTCGTATCTCGCGCCGTCCCGAGCTGATCGACCAATCTTTTGAACGTGGACACGTTCGTTTGCAATTGGAAAATGAGCGATTGGACGCGGTTCGCTTGGGTGGAAATGTCCTCTCGTAAAGGCGAGAGACCGCCGTCGTTGGTGAGACGAGAGTACGACATTATTATTATTACGTGGGCGCTTTTTCTCCTCCTTCTTTGTTTCTCGTGGTCGGCGGAAAGTCGTCTTTCTGAAGGCTCCTCCCGGGTGTGTGCGATACTCACGTAAAACGTTTGGTGAAACAATGAGAAGAATCGAGAGAGAGGACAAATTATTATATGTTTTGACGAGAGGGGGGATCGAGAGGGGACCTCCAACAAAACAAAAAAAATTCAAAAACTTGTTCGATTTAGGGTTTTTATAAAAAGAGAAGGAGTGCAAATGTGAAGTAGTAAGTATACAAAAAGACACACTTTGACTACTACTGAAACCAACACAATACTAGTATTATTATGGCCGCACAACCGGCTCTGGTTCAGAACCGCCCTCTTCTCCTTCCTCTCCATCGTCATCTTCACCACCACCGTCTTCTCCACCACCGGCATCGTCCTCTTCCTCCTCTTCGGTTGGAACGAATCCGAGCTCTTGGCACGCGGTCATTAAAAATTCTAAAACTTTCGTGAAGAAGTGCGCGATGTGTTTCGTGCTAAACTCCATCTCTTCTCTCAACATTTCCTCGACTTTTTCCAACGGGAGGATGCCTAGGGAAGTCGGAGTGTACGAGCAGTGCGTGCTGACTTGATCGGGGAGGATGGAGTAGTTGAGAGGATCTTCGCCGGTTATGGCGTGAGTTTTCGGGTCCTCGCCCGCTTCGATGGTGAATGTGAAGCCTGTGAGGACATGTTTGAACTCGTGTTTGTTGTTTTGGTCTTGGCCGAGTTTTCGCCATCGGAGACCAGAGATGGATTCGAATTGCGGCGGGCCGAAGGAGTTCCCGGCGTCGGTGTTGGTTAACGCGATTTTCAAATCGTCTCGAAGTTTTCGGTTGGCTTTTTGAATGGCGAGCATGTCGGTGCCTTTTTGGACCAGCTCTTCTTGCAATTTGAAAATCTCAACCTTCATGTTCCCTTTCTCTTCGGCGAGTTCGTGCGTTCTCGCAGCTTCTTTTTGGAAGAAATCTCGGTCCCTTCTTAAATCCGAGATTAAAGTCTCTTGCGCTCTTTGTTTCTCCTTCATCGCCTCTTGCATCTTCGTCGCCGCCATGGCAACTTCGTCCACTTTTTTCTTCTTCAAATCGTCATATTTTCTTTGCAAAGATTCGTAGCGGTCTTGCAACATTAAATATTTTCGACTTTCGGCGCGATCGAACGCTTGCTCCGTTTTTCGTTTCTGATGTTTGTTTCGTTCTAGAGCGATTTGCGCTTGTTGCATGCCGTATTGGTAATCGTCCTCGTCGTACGCCACGTTTTGAATCTTCCTCGGTCGTCCCGGACCTCTTTTCCCGGGAATCGGTTGTTTCTTTATTCTTTGCGAGGAAGACGGACGTCCTCGTTTCCTATCGTTTGCGCCTCCTTCGTCGTCGCTCCCTTGCGTGTTGTACTTGTTGAACGCCTCGCCGCCGTAATCGTCGGAATCGAACTCGTCCTCGTCGTCCGAGTAGTATCGCTTGTGCTGTCTGCCTCCCAACGCTTTCCGCGCGTTCCCCGCCGCTTCTCGCATGCTCTTATACTTGTTCGAATGGTCCGCTTTCCTCCACCCGACCGGTCGGCCTCTTTTCTTCTTCGCTGGTTGTTGTTGTTGTTGTTGTTGTTCTTTCGTCGTCGTCTGAGTCGTCTGAATCGTCGTCATCCCTCGTTGCGATTCGTCTTTCTTTTTCGCGCTCCCTCCGGCGTTCTGTTGTCCCGGGGTGGTGTGTGCTTTCCCGGTCGAAGACGGCGTAGATTTCTTCGATGGCGTCGATGGATTCTTCGCGCCTTCCGTGACCATCTTTTGCGTCGTCTGCAGGAAAGGTGTGTCCAAAATCAAGTTCACGACGATGATGATGGTAAAGCAAAAGAGAGGAAGAGAGAGACAACAGGCGTCAGAGAGAGAGAGAGAGAGAGACGAAGCGCGCGCGTTTCATCGGTCGCTTTCAAACGTCTTTCGCGTCCTTTTTGGTTGTTTTCGGAACACCGTCCACACCGGAAAGAGAGAGAGAGAGAGAAGACCGAACGAGAAAGAGAGGAGGGGAGCGACTTTGTCCTCTCATCCGCTTTCTCTCTCGAATGATTTCAAAAATGTTCAACGACAAAACGAATCCCGAAAAATGGAAACAAAGTTTACGCGTCTCTCTTACCGTCCATCCGGGAACTTGGTCCGTCCCGGCGTAGTCGATCCCGTCCGCGCACGCGCGTTTCGGTCGACCTTCCACCATTAGTAGTAGTAGTAGTGCCCTTGTGTGTTTTCGAGGAAAGCGTTGTGTGGTCTCGATTTGTAAAAGCCCCTCTCTGTTCTCTCGATGACGGGAGTTTTTTGTAACGGGAAGCTTTTTTTGAGGGAAAAAAAAACGCCCCCCCTCTTTTTTTGTGTGTGTGCGTTTTTTCTCTCCCTTTTTTTCGCGTCCAAACGTCTCTCTATGTGTTTAGGGTTTTAGAAGTTTTCTAGAAGTTTTCTTTTGGTGTGCACGAGCTCTCTCTCGACAAACAAAAAAAAAAACTCTCTCTCTCTCGTCGATTTTTTATAATACACATTTCAGATCTCTCTTTCTCTTCGCTTTCAAAACCACATTTTACGCGCGTTCTTGTTCTTTGGCCGCCCAGAGAGAGTCTCTTCTTCCGAAAAAAAAAAGAGGAACACCAAAAACACCCGCAAAGTTGTGTTGTTTTGACTCTTTTTTCGGCGAAGGTGCGCGCGCGTTTCGAAAACGAAAGAGAGAGAGAGAGACGGAGAGCTTTTTTTGCGACGAGAGAGAGATCTCGGTACATTTAGGTAGTTAGAAAAGGAACTTACTTTTTTCTTCGGTTCAAAGGAGGAGAGAACTTTTTTCGGTCCCATCGTTCTCTCTCTCTCTCTGCCTCTCTCTCTCTCACGAACGACAAACGTCGAGAACATGACGCGCGAGACGGAGGAGGAAAAGGAGGAGGAGGAGGAGGAGGATCCGCGGAGGAGACGAGACGGTGGTGGTGACGGTGGTGATTACGATGTGAGAGGACCCAACTCTGATGAGATGCGCGACGACTTCGCGGACGAGGAAGGAGAGGACGAAGAAGAAACGAGGTTTAACAGATTCGGAAGAGTCGCCGCTAGAGCCAGGAGTCGTGGGAGAGGACATTCACGCGGACAGAATGCGACCACCACCACCACCACCACTAGGTACTATAACTGAAAAAACAATTCCGAAGAGGAAGAAGAGGAGGAGGAACAACAGGGACGAGGACACGCGCCGTCGAGCGAAGACGAAGAGGAAGAACTCTCGCGAAGCGACAACGATACGCAAATGTCCGTGGATTCTGATACGGAAGGTGGAGTTGGACTGATTGACGATAATGATAATTACGAGAAATCGAATAATCGTCTGCGCGAGAGAGAACCAAATAAGATTTATGCGGACTCGCAGTTGGCCAACGGAGAGCTAGAAAGAGTGCGAACGAGAAGTCAACATTTACAACGAGGAGGATCAGAAAAAAATGCAAATGCGAGTAGACGGCAAGGTTGGTACGCTTCTAATGGTGGTAGTGGCTCGTCCTCGTCTTCCTCTTCGGAAGAAGACGAAGGTGAGGAAATTCTACAAACCTCGCTCGATACCGACGTTTTCCCGTTGGAAGATTTCAACTCCGTTGTCTCGGCACATAATTCATATCGGCACATGCGAAGTTACCAAGGTTACTATCCAACGAAGATGTTCCCGTGCTTGAAATACATCAATTATCATTACGCGTGTCTCTATGACGCCCACCCAGACTACGCACAACAACGACCGGAGGAGGCTGAAGCGATTAGAAAGTTTCTCTCACAAGGTATCATCGTGAGTAATTTCCATACCGTGTTGGAAGAGTTGAAAGCTTCGGCATGGCCAACTGACTCCTTATTGTTTCAATACACGTGCTTAGAAATGTGCTGCGAAGCTGTCGTTCTAGCCTCGCGAGCGCTAGATTCGTTTTGTCACGATCGCATCATATTGGAAGCGTGCAGCAATAGAGGCCATGGAATCGAGAACGCATTGCACGTACCGCACGATCCGCATAAATATCCTCGCTTCAGACGAACCGTGGGTCTTAGCGTCGATGATGACGAGAATCTAGAAGAACTGGCACGCGCGTGCGAGATTGAAGAATTAACGGCCCTTTTGAATGCGGCGGCGTTAGGTATGAAATCATCGTGCGCGTTTTACGATAGATACAGAACGCACAAAGTCCCATCTTTTTCATTGTATAAAGAGGATAGCGAGAATCAGTGGAAAAGCACTGAAGAAGGAAAAACGAACCATCTCGATATGAGCATCGCGTTCCCGGTCAGGGTTGAAATACCGCTCGCAACGAAAGGACGACGGAGAGGAGCAGGGGCAAAGATGGACGAAGGGCGAGAACAAGTGACGACGAAACAGATTATCGTAAAAAGTTGGCCGGCGCACGTCGTAGAAACTTTTGGTCGGCGCGGCGGTTGGAACTGGTTGCTGAGGCTTCTAAAAGCTCGAGGTGCGGTGTTCGATAACGAATGCGATCAATTTACGAGCCGAGAGATGGCTGTAAATTTGATGCCACCTCGTTTCATGGAGGCTGTCTGCGGGGCTCTGGCCGCAACGACTGACGTTTTGAACGATTCGAACGCCGAAAGACTAGTCCACACGTTTTTGTACTCCGCCAAGATGGTCACTGAAGCTTTGCACGCGTTGAAAATTGAAAGCACGAAAGACACGGCGAACAAGAAGTACAAGAAAGACTCCGCCGCTGCTGAAAATAATAACAATAACGAGAACAGCGATGTATCAAAACGGCGAGACGACGCGATAAAATTTGCGTCTGTTCTATCGCACGCGTTTATTTCTGCACAATTTCGCGACGGCGAAACTATCTCGACGCGATCGGCTGAAGGTAGGAGTGTGTTTATCGAGTTGCAAAGAGCAATCATCATCTCCTCGTTGGGCGTATCTACGTTCACCTCGCAACTCGCGGCTCTGAAAGAAATAAAAATTGTGCTAAATATGACCGATGCGTTCGCTGAAACTGGCATCCAGTGGCTCGCCGAAAACCAAATTCTAGAGCACATTCTTCGTCCCACTTATCTTCATCACAAGCAGTACGTCGAACACGTTCGCGACGTCTTGGCAAAGTTGGCGCAACATCCGAACGTCTTAAAGCGCGAACATCTCGAACTCATTTGGAACGTTGGCTTCACCACAGACTCGCATCAGGACGTGAGCATAAACATTTGCGATATGCTGGGTCAATTAGCGCCATTTTTATCCGATGAGCACTTAGACTTTATTTTGACTAGATTTAAAACTTTGGCCGTGAGCGGAAGTTTGGACGGGAAGACGTTGGACACTCTAAAGTCCATTATTACGAATCGAGTGGTTTCGGAAACCTTTGCGAATACTATCTTGGAGATTCTTTTCGAAGCTTCGTGCGCGAACGAAACGCGCGCGGTTTTCTATCTCGGCACAGAAGTCGATAAGGATGCCAACCCGGAGTATGCGTTTCTCTTTGCGTTTTACAAATTTACATGCCCTAGGCAAAAAACAGGGGGCGGTAAAGATATAGCCGCTGTACTTGACAAATTAACTTGGTTAGAAAAGCTCTTGACGCACATTATGGAATTCATGAACGATGACGGTAGAAGTAGTGGCAATAACAATAGCAACAATAGTGCGGCATCGGTAACGAATAGCGATCGATTGACAGTATCTGCGCGCCTATTAAAGGATTTGTTTGCTTTGAATGAATTTACAATGCATGAAGCTGCCGAAGACGGTCTTGCCATGAGAGTGCTCGAATTAGATGGTACAAGAAATGTAACTGAAATGTGTGTATCCGCGCTCGAACACTCTAAGGCATTAGATGGACAATACGCGGCATCCACTGCTGTTCGCGATGACTTTGCCGGTGAAGATGCTCGAATTTTACGATCGCAACGTAGAGCAGAGGAGGTGGTGACGTTTTTGCACAGCTTCTTGGAAGCCTCTAACAGAATGATGCAGCTCAAAAGCGGAGTTGCGCTCAGAATGTGGGACGCTTTGACCGACACGAAAGTTCAAGGAATAGACGCCAAGCGAAACGATTGGATGACAAGACTTGTTGACAACTGTTCTCCGGATGCGATATCAAAGATTCTCGTCGAGAGAATGTTGAAAACGGATGTCGAGACGCACTGTGATGATAGTTTCTGGGAGGTTTTTCATCCATTCTTTGTCGCTAACGCGTTGCACGAAGAATTAATCGTACCAATCGAGAGATTTGATGGTGATGGTTTATCGAGTTCGAGTAGCGAAGAGGATGGATTCTCGGACGATGACATATACGGTGACGTCGGACGAAAAGAACCAAAAAAGGTTCCTAAATACTATCGTGCAAAAAGGCAATACCGCTTCGTGAACGAACCCACCGTGGAAGATAAAAATTCAGACTCAGAAAATGGATTAGCTTATTTCTTTGCGATAATTATCGATTGCCCGAACATTTCGAACGCGTGCCTCAACACCGCGACGCTCAAACTGATTCAGACGTATCTGAACTCGAACGCGGAAAAAAGTATTCTTGAGATTTGTGCGAAAAAATTAACGAAAACCTGCGGCGCGGACTTTCAAAGCATAGAAACTCTGAACGCTCGGGACCGATTGAAATGCGCGCGGTTACTTCGCGTGATGGACGACGTTCTCGATCGTACACCATCAAGTGGTAGCAGTGGTGGCGAAGGTGTTAACGCAGAGTCCATCATTCCGCACGGTAGATCGTTTCGTGGCGATCCTATGTCTATTACTATTTCTGTAGGTAATGGAGCGCAAAGATTCCGTGGCAGTGATAACGGTATAACCATCTCGACGCATTCGAACGAAACCGTGGAAGATTTTTTGAACAAGTTTGCAGACGATAATAATTTGGCTCGAAATTCGTTTAAAGCCATTTGTAATGGGAAGTTCTTGACGCCGGAGACGATTGAAGGACGCGCGCGCTTGCTTTCGGATTTGAACCTCCCGAATGGGACGGGGTACGTACAAATCGTGCAGACATCTTCAAAAATCCCACCTGATAAGAACAATAAGAACGAGTTCCAAGGGATTGGTAATAACAAAGACCTCCCTCGAGTCATGTTAGCGAAGCAGCCGATGATTTATGAAGTACTCTTCGCGTTGTCGCGATCGCAATCGGAGTTGACGACAACGAGGAGCGCCGACGCCGATGGCGGAGGCGGGGTTTCGAAAATGGATATCGACAATGCTGATCCCGAAGAGGAGTTTGAAACAGTGAGACGCGCCGCACGAAAATTGCTTTCATCGCTTCCAACTGATAAGACTGTTTACAATGAAGTTCTCGGTGCTATCAGTAGCAAAGATTCAGGCACTGCGCTGGGAAAGGTTTTGCAAATTACATTTAGGGGTTCCCTCGCGAAAGTCGCGTATGTTTTAGAAACCGTGGACGCGCTGACGGATTCCATCTTTTCATCCGACGCCGCTGAGGTTCGAAGCAGAAACTACGCGAGTTCGTTTGAACACGTTGCACCGGTACTTTTGGATATTCTCGATGGTGCTTCTTGCAGATCAAGCACAACTGAGCGTGGTAAAGATTCCGAGATTCGGCGTTCGATTTGCGCGTCGGTCGTGAGATTGCTCAAACCGTTCACTATGGGTGAAAACAATGACGTCACGACGACTTTAGTCGGGAAGAAACAAGATTTAGTTGAACCTGTAAAATCCATGCACGTGAGCAATGATAGTTCCAACAAATGTACGATTGAAGGCGTAACGCTTCCGAAAGATGCGCTTCGAGACTTTGCCATCACAGCGACCTCGCGCATTTTGCGCTGCGCGGCTGCTTTTTCAAAGTCAAACTCTCGATCTGAAATTCACATCGCATATGAATCAATTCAGTTAGCCATGGAGTTCAACAAGATGGCTACGCTCAGATGTAAAGATGTGTGTCAGGCTTCCGTTTTTGCGGAGTTGCAACCGAAAGATGCATTGGATGTGGTTTTTGGTTCCATTTTCTGCGGTACCGCGGACGCCAGCCTTCGGGACGTGCTCATCAAGACATTTCTCTTTAACCAAAGAGAATTTTATGCGATTGTTAACAGTAGTAGTGCGCAAAAAAACAATGAAGATAAAGAAAACTCACAGAATAATGATGATAAAAGTCGCGCTCAAGTTCCTCTGTCTATCATCACTGCCATACAAGATCGACTCGATATCGCCGAAGAAAGCCTGGAAACATCCTTGGAATACTTCAAGGCACGAAAGTTGTTTGCTTTGCACATGCCTTCTAAAGAAGGTAATCCAAGACTTTTGCAGTTCCTTGAGAACGTATTTAAGCGCGATGTGGAGTGGGTCGTTCAACTCGCGATGGATCCTAGCAGTGCAGCGGCGGATAACACCTCGAAGACTATCCAAGCCTCAACGACGGCACGATTGGAAACTATGGCTTTCTTTGCCTCTGCCGTGGAATTCATCAGCACGGAAGACGCCATACGTTTGACAAAAGCGATCCTTTTGCGCGGTTTGTTTCCAGAAATAGAAACCGTGTGCGGAAAGCTAGGTGGTAGCGATATTGATCAAGAAATGATGCAAATTTTACTTTCAAGTCAAGAATCGCTCGAGATGCTCGCCGCGGGGAAACGAGAATTGTCGACAAAGTTTACTGCGCTTTTCGGCGATAAAGGTAGACGCTCGCACGCGTTCTCAATCTTATCGTGCTTGTGCAAAAAGTCCAACGAAGCTTTGTCCTTAACGCTGAGTTCTTTGTACAGGTTACACTTGTTTGACCAAATGGACGATGAGAATAGAGAGGTTTGCGATTTGTTGCAATTGGAAATGGAAGAGCCAGATGCCCTCGAGGGCATAGAATGGGACATTGAACCGACGGGTGAAGTCAATCACCAAGTCAGTAGTCGAGGTCATCCGTTGCCGAAGAACGTGAGCACGAAAATCGGACTCGTAAACGCCGGTGCAACGTGTTACATGAACGCTTTGTTTCAGCAACTCTTCGCACAACCAGGCATTCGCGACAAGATTTTAGCGATAGATGCAAAGGTTGAAGAGGAGGACCAATCCGAGAGTCTATTTTATCAAACGCAAAAAATGTTTGCAATGCTGAAAGGATCTTCGGTGCACACATACTACGAGCCGAGCGAGTTGTGGCACGCCTTTAAAGACTGGGACGGAGAACCCGTGAACGTGAGAGAACATGAAGACGCGTACGTCTTCTTCACGAGGTTTCAAGAGCAAATAGATTCGCACTACGTCAAAGCGATGAAGGAGGAACTTAACATCACGAGCGAAGTCGAAAAGCAAGCGAAAGAGGAAGGACGGGAACTGCCGAAGATTAAGGGTGCGATTGAAGAGGTTTTAGGAGGGAAGATGGTGTCGCAAATCATTTGTAAAAACTGTCCGAAGCACCGAAGCGAACGTGAAGAAGATTTTTGTCAAATTCAACTTGCCGTGGGTGGGAAACACAAAGCGTGTGTCGACGATTCGATGTCGTTGTTAACGACTGGTGAACTCATGGATGCCGATAACCAGTGGGAGTGCCCGGAATGTGGGAAGAAAGTCGATGCGACAAAGCGAACGTGCGTCCGTACGTTGCCAGACTCTCTCTGTTTGCATATTCAGCGACTCGAGTACGATTACGCTATGGATCAGAGAAATAAGGTGAAAGATTATTACAGTTTCCCAAAAACTCTGGACATGTATCCATACACGGAAGAAGCGCTCGAAAAGGCGGATCAATCGGCGTTGGAGGCTGAAGAACAGCTCGGATCTAAAGGAACAAACAACGCCGGTGGCCCACAGCGACCGGGTACGCCTGGAAATATTTTGAATCATCATCGTCACGCATCGCGAAAGTCTATGCGTAATCTCAACAACAATGGCGAACCAGGTGATGGCGAAGGATGCGAAAACGCCGAGGACAACGAGAAATTGGAATACAGGCTTTCTGGCGTCATTGTCCATTCAGGAACTGCTTTTGCGGGGCATTATTACTCATTCATTCGCGATCGTGACGAGAAGACCGGAGAACTCATCGGTGACGACGATGATCTCGGGACGTGGCGTCGCTACGACGATACTTGTGTCGAGCCTTACGATCCGAGTTGCTTAGAAGATGACTGTTTCGGTGGCTCTTTCGTGCACAAAACGGACGCCAGCGAGGAGGTGCAAACGCTCACGTACGAAAAACCAAATTCTGCTTACATTCTGTTTTACGAGAAGAAAAAGAAGAATAGTACGATGGAATTGCGCGATTCGCACATGTCCGATATGGCTGAGGTAAGCGCCGGGGTTTTTGATTTGAATATGAATCCAGAGATGGCTTTAATGGTGGAGAAGGATAATCTCCAGGCGACATATCGCGCGAATCTCTTCGAAAAGAGTTATTTCAACTTTGCGCTCGACCAAATGCGCACGGCCCTCGATTTGCTCGTCTTCTCCTCCTCTACCAATGCTACGGAGACCTCGAAAAACGGCGCTCCAGCAGCCATTGGAACCAGGAAGACGTCGCGTGTTTCGCAATCGGCGGTTCGAGCGAGCTCTTCTGATGCCAACGGAGACGGTCAGAAGCAACCAAAAGATAACGAAAACGACGCAGAATCTCTAAATCTTAGTGCAAAATGCGCGCGATTCGCTTTTCACTTCTACATCAGAGTGTACGCTCGAGCGAGCTTGCAGTTGCAAAAAGACCTACCAAATGGTGATGAAATAATCGAGTGGCATAAAGGTTTAATTAAACTCGCGACGTCTTCGCCGATCGCTCGACTCGAATTCATGCGTATCGCCGACAAATATAAAGTCGATACAATCGCCGTGCTCACGCGCTGCAACCACGGAATGATTCGTGAAACACTCATGAAGACTTTCACAACTTGTTTTAAACTAACGCTCGAATCCGACGATTTGTCTTCGTTCGAACGGTTACTACAACAGAAGAAGAAACACGATTTTCAATCGCCACCTGGAGCGGTCACAGAAATGGAATGTCCCGAAGCGTTCGCCGCGTACGGAATGATTGATACGTACGCGTGCTTTTTCAGGCAATATACTGAAACCGAGTCTTTGTTGCAAGAAGAAAAAGAAGAGTTAGAGAACGAGAATAAGTTTAAGCAACGCGCAAAAAACCAATGGGAAAGGAAACGGAACTATTTTATTTCCTCGTGCTATGGGAAGCAAGTTTCGGAGGCGATATTCTATGCGATGATTACGAGCCAATCGGCGGCTAGAAAGAATCTCCCCGGCAGCAGTAGCAGTAGCAATAATGACGGCGGAGACCAGTTGGTCGTGCACGTGTTGATTCACCACATGAACGTCGTTCCTGGATTAATTTGGAGGTACATTGGCGTGCGCTTGAGCGAACCTCAGACGCAAGAAGTTTTGGCCGAGAAAAGTATGCTCCTGAGACTTTTGCGCAGATTCTTAGAGGGACTACACTTTTGCGATAGCGGCAGTCCTCCTCTTCCGAAAGTAAGCGAGTCTTCTGTATCTGATACCGTTGAACCTCTTTCGGATGGAGAAGATTGCGCGAAAGCGTCGATGGAAATTTCCGAAACCTTACTCGTCAACATCGAACCGTTCGCAGACGCATTCGTTTTCGATAACGAAGAAACCGCGATACAAATACTCGAACGAGCCCAGTGGAACAGCGTTGAGTTTACGAAGAAAGTCGTCGGCGAGCTCTTTCGCTTTTATTCAATCTTTGGCGGCCAAAATAGTGCGAGCAATGAAACAAAGGAAAATTACCAGCGAGCAAACAAAGCGCTCTTTCGATTGATGGACATTGACGACGATTTGCGCGCACAAAGAACGGCTCTCATAATTGGGTTTCCCGAGATGCTCACTGAGCAAGAAAAGACGTCCGGTGAGTACGATGGCATGTCTATCTTGAAACTGTTTAAGAATGACAGTTTGATCATGTCCAACTGGGACATCATCCTTCGCATGTTGCGAGCGTTTGAAGGCAAAAATGGCAAGTATACGAACGACGAGGACGATACCCAAGATATCGACTCGATCACGGATCCGGACCGAATCGTTGCGGGGTACATGCGCTCGGCGGTGAGAGGAATAGGCCTTCCTATTTGGAACGAACAATTGACCAGGTTACACGACAAGTACATCAGTCAATCGCAGCCGTTTGCCGATAACGTGAAAGCGCTGTATAAATGTTTCAACGACAGGGAGTAGAGAAAGAGAGAGAGTACGCATTCTTTCCTACGCAGCTATATTTCAGAGACAATTCATGAGTAATTAAACGTTGTTGTGATATCAAATTTCTGTTGTACAAAATACTAAACTAATTTTTTATCGTCTTCTCCCCATGACAATAGCCCGTCCAATCCGATTCATCCACTGCTCCTTCTCCTGCCTATTCGGACAAATAAAATACATAACTCCACAATTTTTGGTCACAATTTCGAACGAATTCGCATTCCCAGTTGTCTCCTCCGCCCCTTTAACAGACACGCACTCCCCATTCGCCACGTCGATAACTCCTCGACTTTTTGTCTGCATCGTCACGTGTTCGTCCAAAAACCAAAACATTTTCCCTTGTTTCATCACGAACCATCTTTTCCGCCACGTCTTCACAACCTCGCCTTGTTTTTCCAACCACCCAGATTTCTCGTACGGTGGCTGCCAATATTCCACGCCGTCGGTGATGACCCGTGGTTTCGCGATTTGCGATATCCTTGCGCCGAAGTTCGAAAACATCTCTTCTTCTACGACTGAATGTGTCTCAACTTCCCTCTCCGTTGCCAAAATTGAATCTCCTCCTCCGTAAATTTCTCCACGTTTACGATGGTTCTCCCTTTCACTCTGTTTTTCGTAAACTTCACCTTCCCGTCGACTAAGCTGTACAACGTGTGATCCGTTCCTATCCCGCAGTTCTCCCCCGGATGCCACTTCGTGCCCCTTTGTCGCGCGATGATGTGCCCCGGTCGCACGAGTTCCCCACCGTACTTTTTTATCCCCAAGAATTTCGGGTTCGAATCTCTCCCGTTCGCCGTCGACCCGCCGGCTTTTTTCGACGCGAATCTGATCGCTCCTGCTCCTGCCGCCGCGAGGAGTGGTATCGACGGTGGCACGTGGGCCAAGCCTCCTTCTCCTCCTCCTCCTCCTCCTCTCTTTGCGACGAGGTGAGAAAAAA
>CEPW01003551.1_pt1 | contig 16353 bp, 20 predicted proteins | sample 356211 | NCBI WGS metagenome assembly CEPW01 (sample SAMEA2620021, study PRJEB7988) | marine metagenome | biome: marine biome (ENVO:00000447); feature: deep chlorophyll maximum layer (ENVO:xxxxxxxx); material: "saline water (ENVO:00002010), including plankton (ENVO:xxxxxxxx)" | depth 25 m
TACAATATACATTTGTAATGCATACATAGCTGCTATCTGAGAAGGAGCTGTATTAGCCATCCATTCTTTGACAGGTTTAAATTTAAGAGCAAACTGACCTTTACCTCGATCAGTCTTTCTCTTTGCTAATTCTTTCTTCTCATAATCAAGAAGATAGTTGATTAATCCTTTAGCATGTGCATTAGGATTTTTAATCATTACGCCTTTAGTTTTTATAAGTCTATTCTGATAGACCTTTAACAATCCATTTAGATCTGAATTGTTAGCAATAAGATTAAGCGATCTGGCATTTACTTTTCTAAAGGCTTTACCAGCTTTGCTTAATGCTGTTGTTACTGCTTTTGTCTCATCTGCTGTCATTAACGCATTACCTGAAACATCATTGAAATCAGCATCTGCCATAAAGACATCTCTGATCTTATCCAGCTTCTTAACGTTTATTCCGCCATAGGAAGCTGACATGGACTCGAAGGACCTCCCGGAATATGCTGTATGCCACACCACACCCATAGAGGAATTTCGGATTCGTTTTCCCAATGATGAATTATAAGGTACAGCATATACGATTGTGTTAGGATGAAAAGTAATATACTTAACGCCACCCACAGTTGCAGTTTTGAGATCACTTGCAGTGTATAAGAAGTCACCTTGGAGAACACCATCAAATTGCATTCCTTTTAATTTCTTTAATGCAGTTTTTAGTTTAACGGAAAGATCACCAGAAGTATCTGCATCTACTTCGGCATCTGTTTTATAAACCTTAGGTGTCTTATTAAAGATACCTTTCTTAGCTACAAAGAATTGACCATCGCTAGGATCCTTACCAACAAATATAGCTGGTGCTCCATCCCATTTAATTGTAGCATTAATCTTTTGCTTAGAGTATCCTGATAATGAATCTCTTAATTTAATTAAGAACTGAATAGATTGACGCGCACCATCAACTCCACCATCAAAGACAATATCTTCTAAGTGCTCCATATGAGTATTTTTTTGTTCCATTATTGTAGAGAATTTTTTCATATTAATATTTCTTCTTAAAATCACACATCATTCTTGTTGGATATCCATCACCACCTTGAGTATCTCTTATATTCAATTTGAAGTTATAATGCTTCGACTCCATGGTCATGTCTATTCTTTTACCTTTACCACCCATACCACCATAATGAATAGTATAGGCTCCTACTCTTGCTGCAGTTCTTAAATATGCATCATCACAAACGTAATCTTTTACACCAGATGGCATTTCATGTAATACATGATATCCTCTACCAATACCTGTTGCTAATAATTTACTTAGCTTTGGATTGGATTGCTTCTTAACTTTAAATCCTCTCTTAGCTGTACCATTAAAGATATCACAGAAGTCTCTAGGGTTTATACCAAACATTGCTAAAAGAGCTTTACCATTTCTATCTTTAATTTGACCTGTCTTTATTTCTGCAGTCTTTAAATATTTTTTTGTACCAACATTAAAGAAAGAAGTTGTGCCACCCATTTTTAAACTTAGATATATCCAATCTCTATGTTTAATCGACCACAATGCCATATCACCCAATACTGGTCCAATATCTAATTTAACACTATTGCTTGAACCATTTTTTATAATCCAACCACCTGCACCTGGTACTAATGGTCTTTTCGTATTAGCAGCTCCCATATCTTTTACAGGAGAAGATTCACCTGATGCAATACCAAATGGACCATATAGCTTGTTTAACTTTTCTATAACCTTTACATACTTATCATCTGATACAGTCTCACCAGCATACCATTGTTGAAATGCTTTAGAGAATCTTTTCTCAAATGCGTTACCTTGGTTGTTGACACCTCTATTACCTGAGGATCCATTTCCAAATTTAAATTTAACGTTGCTTGCGCCAACTCTTCTAGGTAGATCACCTATATTAAATTGACCTTGTAAATCTCTTGTGACGTTTACCTTACTAGGTATTTGTTTATCGATATTGATAGGTGTTTTATGACTATACGTTTGACTTAGAAATTCAAACGCTCTTTGAACTTCTTTAATTCTATCTTCATTAAACTTACTACCAGCCTTGAGTTCTTTCTCAATAGACGCGGTAGATTTAGGAAAAAAGTTATAAGCCATGTTACTATATACCTATCTAAAATACTTGCGCATATACGCGCGTATATGAGCTCTAATGCTATGAATTATCGCCATCTCTATCCCTTTTCCTTGAATATGATAGCCAGCCTGTTAATATATATTTATCCTCTTTTAGATCTGGGGCTGCTCTGTGTCTGTGCGTATACGAAGCAGGCCAATATATTAATGTTCCTTTCTCAGGTTTTACATCTAACTCATAATGTTTAAATTCAGTTTTACCACCTTTGTTGACTGTATTAAGGTAGACCATAAACACGCCCATTCGGTTACTACTATATTCACCTCTACCTTGTTCTGTATGCCAACTGTAAAAACCACCATCTGGATAAGACCATTGTATTTTAAAGTCTTCCATAAACAAGTCTTCGAAAGCAGCTCCACCAATTTCCCATTTATCAGCGTAATGCTTCCACTTGTCTTTTAATATAGCTCTAGCTTTATTATTCAACTCTTCAGCTGAGCCATGATTAACAGCAAAGATACTTACATCATCTCTACCGTCTTGTTTATTAACTGTGCCAAATTTTTTATGCTTCTGTTTAAACCATTCTACATAGTCATCGCACAGCTCATCAGAAAATGCTTTTGGATATATTCCAATAAAGTTCGGCACTACTTGAACCTCAAGTTCAATAACCCATCAGATTGTTCTACATGAATAAATGCATCTCTCCAACGATTAACATCTATACTAATAAACTTAGATCTGAACTTAGGCTTCTTAGCATCTGATACTGGCTTCACAACCAATAGATTATCTACATCACCACTCTCTGCATACTTATCAAATATATCAGGTGTAGTAAAATTAGATCCTAACTTTTTAAGCTCTAGTCTACATTCAGCTACTTTAATATCATACCCGATATGATTGTCTACTCCGAACTCTGCTCCATCATCATAGAAACATAAAAAGAATTCACCAGGACCAGCTTGAACTTTACCAGGTCGATAATGCATTAATGCGAACTCAGTCATTTCATAAAAAGGATTCGATGTAATATTATCATCAATAAGATCACTTACGTCTTTAAGATCCCCACCGGTATCTATATTAGTAATCTTATGCTTCTTAACCATACTCAAAAATTCTAAAAGCAATGTTTCGCTTTCATTGTGTTCATGAGCAAAGCCTAAAAACAAACCTGTCAATTCACGTGCAGCGATATTAAATAATTTTGAATCAGCAAAACCAATTCTGTTATCTAAAATATCTTCTATCGCATCTCTAACTACTGAATAATCCATAACAACCTCCTAAGCAGCAATTAATTGTTTAAACTCACCTTCCATTTTATATGGAAGACCTAAAGAATAACAAATGTATCCAGCATCATATTCTTTTTCTAGACCTTCAGCCTGTAAGATCCATCTGATAGCAGCCTCACGAGATCCTGCCATCTCTAAATATTTAGCAACCTGCTTTTCAAAGTCAGCTGTGTTTCTAGCATACATTTCATCCATACGCTTGTTCTCTGCTTCGATAGCATCGCCAATTCTATCAGCCTCAGCCTCTAGCTCAGCCATAGACATAGAATCAAAATCGTATCCACGATTTCTGAAACCATAAGCATCCTTATGACCATCATAAATGAAAGTAATAAGATTCTCTCTCTCGAGCTCAGCCACAGTAGAGATACCTCTCTCTACCCAATAAGCTTCATCTTCAGGATAAAGCCCTGCAGCTCTACCAGGAGCAGCGTTAATCCACTCTCTAGTCTTGACGTTCTCCGCCTTAACAAATGCTAATAGTTCTTTCATGTTATGCTACCCTCCTAGCTAAAATATCTTCTTTATCAAACACTGCAAAGAATATTGGCTTAGGTCTATCTACGCCATTTTCATCTTGCTCAACTTCGTCTTTTTTGAATCTCATTAAAGACGCACATGATTTAATGCCTTTCAGATCTTTACCAGATATACCGTCGATTGAAAGAGCTTGCTTAAATGTGCAAACTTCTGAAACACCAACTGCTGATAATATCTCTGCGTTAGCTCCTGTGTATTCGTACCCGCTTATAAAGTTTTTCATATTTTCTCCTAATCTTCTATATTATTATTATATCACAAAACCGCTTAAATGGCAACCGGTTTCGTCACGAAACTTTATAAAATATACAGAGAATTTTTTAGCTTAGTTGAGAGAAAATGTTCGACTTTAGCATGATTTAGATACCATGCAGAATCGGTATGTAAGAAGTGTTCTATAGGAAATAGAGCATCTGTGGTAGGTTTTAGTGTGGTTTTTTGCTTGTTTTTCCTCTCAAGTTCCCATGGGAAGTCTATATCCTTTAGTCTTTTTACTTCCCAATGGTCTTCCCATATGTCTGGAATCGTATATCTAAGGTCTTGTCTGAGATGATAATCTAGTGGATATCCATTATTATAATGACCCCACACCTCTTGCAAAATAAATGATACATTCATATCCATATTAAGCATGTCATCATACTTACTTTTATTGACGCCTTCTTCAACTAGCTTATAAGTAAGTATGTTATCAGCTATCATCACATGAGCAGAATAAAGTATATCTTTTAATGGACGATATACCCATATAACATTCTCATGTAGATTTTTTAAGATATCATCGACATGATCATATTGATACATCACTGCATTTAAAATAGAAGTGGATCCATGCTTAGGTGGAATTATAATAGACGTCTGGTCTATATCAACTCTAACACCCTGTTCTAATTTACTTAGAACTCTGACTTCTGATTTTTGTTGCTGAGATCGATTCAATTTCTTTATCCAGTGTTTCCTGTTCTATTTTATATCCAACATCACGACCATAAGTTATATGTGTAATATTTGGAACACTTATAATCTCATAGTCAACAGTGTGTTCATATCCTTCTTTAGCTAGCTCGGTTATTATTATAGCCTTCCTAGCATCAAATGAATATGGATTGCTTTCAGAGAAATCACTTTCTCTTAATAATACAGCTACTTGACCAGTTTTGGAAATTGCTCTTTTAAATAATTCTGTATGCCCTTTATGCCACGGCTGGAATCTTCCAAGGAGCTGCGTAGTTGGTTTAGATCTATCCATTCCTTTACCTCAATGTCTACTTTGGTGGGCATTCTGAATATCTTATTAGTATCTTCATACCTGCCCTCTTCGATAGTATTCATCCAAATTATATAATCTGCTTTTGCCATATCACGGAATTGTTCTCTAGGAGCTACAAAGTCCATAATACCATAAGGTACTCTTCCCATTCTCAATGCTTGTATCATTCTACCATGTTCACTAAAGTCCCAATCATCATGGAACTCTCTCATAGCATCAGCATTATAATGAGGAAGACAGAAGTGATAAGCAAGCTCTCTAGCTAAGGTAGTTTTACCAGAACCAGGTAACCCGCATATTAATATCTTCATCTTTCGTTATTCTTTTTTACAGCCTCTAATACTTCACTAGTAGTCAGTTTGCTGAAATGACCATAATCTTTAGGAAAACATTTTCCACCAAATCCTCGTTTGCCATCCGGCCCTGGAACGTGCCAATGCGATGCGCCTAACTGAGTATCATTCTCTAACATTAATCTTAATGTATCATAATCAAACCCTTGAGCTTGAGCTATATCAAAAAGTATATTAGCAAAATTAACTTTGTGTGCTAAGAATGCATTCCTAGTTACTTTAAATGCTGCTGACAATATAGGTGTTGTCATACGAACAGACATTAAATCTCTTAGACATTCATACTGTAACCAAAATGCAAATTTACTTTCACTCTCATAACCTACTACAGGTTCTACTTGAGGATGATCTATATCTTCTTTCCAACGATTCTCTCTTAAAAATTCTGGCCAAAATGTAGCTCCTTCAAATTCACTAACTTGATCTGGACCTACGGTGCTTCTTATAATTTGTTCACCATCATACTTGTTAAATACTTCTTTCAATATAGAAAGATCCAACTTACCATCTTTACCTGGATTAGTTGGCACACATAAAAATACGTAATCCCACTTGTCATTCTTTAACATAGGGAGCATTACGTTTGGATCTACAATCTCTGCATCGGTATTACAATACTTATGTAAAAAATATTGTGTAGCTCTACCTACAAAGCCGTATCCAACGATTAACGTTTTCTTTTCCACTAATATTTACTCCACACTCTTTCGTGCATATAATAAATTATCATCTTACCAAAGAACTCAACTACACCTATGTTTAGTGCTACTGATATATCTCCTATAAAGAAATAAGCTACTGCTATTGTTGTGCATGTAGCTATTATTCTCCAGCTAAATGTTTTTAAGATCGATTTTGTTCTGCTATCCAATCCTCTTCGCCATGATAGGTCGGCGCCCCTTCAAGAGCAGCTTGTGCTGCCCACATCACTTTCATTATTTTTTGTTTGCAACCGAAGCCGTTAAATCCATCAATCATTGGATCATGCATAACTCCCTTCCATTGCTCTAGTTGATTTTTAATTGTATCAACTCCTGCTTTCTCAATATAAGGCATATCTACTCCTATACAAATTCATTGAATTTTGTTGTTAATGATTCTCCAGCACTTGATTGATCAAACACCGGTACATCTTCTATTATATCATCTTGTGCATTCTGCTCTACATCATATAATCTCATTTTAGGTCTATCTACTCCAACCACAAATCTTCTATTAAAATTAGGATCCGAATACCTATTCTTTAATTGCTTAATTAATAGCTGTGCTAGGTCTTCTAATTCTTCTGAACTAATAATAGCAAACATAAAGTCTGCTGTAGCTGGTAACCCAAAACTTTCTGATGTATCTTCTAATCCGATATCGCTTGATGTAAATCCTTGTCTATTTGTTTGCGTAGCACTAACAATAGGAACATTATACTCTACCGCTAAACCTCTTAACTCTTCTGCAATAGCCTTTACATAAGTATAACTATTTACTGCAGCCCCTTTCATTCTACTTGAACTACAAATATTTAAATAATCAATATAAATTATATCAGGTTTAAATTGCTTCTTTAATTTTAATTCATTAAGCAAATGTCTAAAGTGTCCTACATGAGCCGAAGCTGTAGGATATTCTTTAATAATTAATCTACCATTTGCTTTTGTTGATGCTCTACCCATTTTCTTTTCAAATGCATCTTTAGGTAACATCTTTAATTCATCTATTGTTGTATTCAATATATTAGCATCTATTCTTTCTGCAATCTTTTCTTCAGCCATCTCCATTGTAATATACAATACATTATAGCCTTGCAATATATTTGCAGCCGAACAATGACACATGAATAAACTTTTACCAACACCTGTACCTGCTAAAGCTATATTCAAAGTCTTCTTACTTAATCCACCTTTGGTAACTTTATTTAAATAATCTAAATCAAAAGGAATCTTCTCTTCCTTCATCTTATAAAAATCAAATCTCTTCTCTGCATCATCTAACCAATCATGACCAATATGATTATCAAAAGATACAGCCAATGCTTCTGAAAGCATCTCAGGTATTGCGTGTTCGGTCTCTTGGGATTTACCATCTATGATTTGAATACTATCCATGATAGCATTATAGATGGCTTTATCTTGACAAAATCTTTCCGTCTTATCTAGGATCCATTCTGCTTCTTTTTCTTCTGGTTCTTGAAAGCCTACTATTGTATTGCTTATCTCAGCAGACTGTTCATCCGATATATTATTTAAATTTTCGAGCTCCACCAATAAAGCATTCTTTGTTGGCGTTGCATTGTATTCCGTAAAATATTTTTCTACTAAATTAAATATACTCTTATCGGTTATGTCAGCAAAGTAAATATCTTTCAAAAAAGGTAAAGCCTTTCGAGCATACTCTTCATTAAATATTAAATGCTGTAATATATTTTTTTCCATAACGATATTATATCAAATTAAAACTAATAGTGCAACGGTTCAATCCTTGATTAGCATTCTTTATTTCTGGAACCGTATGCTCTAACCACGATGGCCATATTAATAAATCACCTTCACTAGGATGTATCTCTACAAATTGAGACCACCTAGTATCTGAAAATGCATTTGTATCCCAAGACTGTATTAATGTCTCTAAGGGATGTTTGAATTGAATAGATCTGGACCCTTGTGGTACATTAACATAAAAGGTGCCTGCGAATAAAGCATTAGGATGAGCGTGCCAACAATGGTGGTTTTGAAATCCGTATAGATTCCACCACGCATTGACTTCTGTGAACACTCTATGTGTTCCGGTTGCTTTTCTGAACTCTTCTCCAAGGTCAAATATCCTTCCTTTTAAATTTTCCCATTGGATCCCTTCCATAGGATCTTCATCATAATAAGAGGTATATTGTTCTCGGTCTGGACTTCTAGCTAATCTTAACTTCTGTATAGTATTAAGAAGCTTCTGACTGTCCACCCTGTTCGCTAGCGACTCCTTCAGCATCGGAATCGGAAATAGATCCTTCATTAAAATCCTCACCATACATAAATTCTTTTCTTGCAGCCTTATCTATAAGCTGTAGTAAATCATCAGTAAAGTATTTCTCAGGATTCTCATAAATGGATTTAGCATATAGCTTTGTTCCATCTGGCATTTCGAATCTTGTCGCTATCTTCTTAATGATACCATACTTACAAGCAAGATCAAGTAAACCATAATATCTATCTAAGCCTTTCTCAAAAGATAATCTTACTTCTACTTTCTTATTCTCTTTTGATAGTCTTGACTTATATGTTGTGCAACTAATTAAACCACCAACAACATCTGTTCCTTCTTTATCTTTCTTCTTAGTAAGCATAGCAATTGTTGATGCAGCATACTTTAGACCTGAACCACCACTGACTTCCTTCAAAGGAATGTATTGACCAACCATTGTATATACATGATTAGTAACTAGCATAGGTATTTTAGCCTTAGCTAATTTCAAAGTCAATACTCTAAAGGTCGCTTTAATCAATTGCGCCTTTGTCATATCTCTAGTCTCAGCACCTGCTGAAGAGTCTTCCATCTCTTTTGTAGTAGATAAAAGACCTAATGAATCCAAAACAAACATCATAGGAGGCCTACGATTCTCAGGTGTCTTGGAAAATTGATCGATCACATTAAGTGCATGTGTTCTAAAATTTTGAATGGTATCAGGTTCGGCAAGGATAACTCTTTCGGTATCAATACCTCTCTTCTCCATCATATCTTTTGTAACTGCAGCCTCTGTATCATAATAAACAACCCCTGCATCCGGGTTATCTCTCAAGAACGCTTGGACAATACCCAAGACGAAAAACGTTTTACCAGTGGCACTCTCACCAGCAAATGCGGTAACCTTATTATTAGGTACCCCGCCGTATATACTACCAGATAGCTGAGCATTAAGAATATAACTACCGGTGTCAATAGTACCAGTAAACTCAGCTGAACCAGTTCCGTCAGCAGCGATGACTGTATCTTCATCTTTCATGTCCTCAACTAAATTTCTAAAAAAATCACTCATAACAAACTCCAAACATTTCTATTATTATATGACACTGTAAGGTCAATGTCAACCCTTATTCATATAAACAGCGTCTAATGCATCACTAAATTCTTCAATCTTATCTAATCTATTTGGCCAATAGATATAATCCTTATCTGGATTCTTTTTAAGATTATTAAGTAATGGTTGTACCATATTATATAGTTTTGCAAATCTATCTTCTAGATCCGAAGCTGATGATGAAGCAGCCGTAGCTTCTTCTTTTGCACTTTGAACTACTTCTAGTTCATCTGCATCCATAGCTGAGAATCCAAAATCAAATGAAAAATCATCTATCTTAGCCATTGAAAAAATCCTCCAACGTTGATCGTTTCTCAATCTCCCAACCTATAGCATCAAACACAGACTTGATAGGTTCTACAAAGCTCTTATCAAATTGCATATCATAATCAATATACTTATCTAAACCTAACTCGTGTGGTAGGTAACCTGGCGTAGCTACTACGTTCTCTCTTATAGGATTCGGTAATTTGAGATAACAAAATTTTACTTTATCACCATCCATAACTGGGCTATGTCTTGTTATATCTTTCTCTGCCAGGTAATGATTATACAACAAGGCACCTCTCACATGGATTGGTGTTCCCTTTCTATATATTGAAGAGGGATCTAAATATTTATGCAGACCTTTACATCCACGAGGGAAAGCTACTTCACTAAAATCTAAGGTCCTAAATTCTTCTCTTTTATTTTCGAGATACTCAATCACACCTTCTTGACCTTTATCCATCATAATAACAAAAGCTTCATTAATATATTTTCTAATAACAGCTGGTGTGCTTGATCTTACACTCTCTAAGCCCATAACTTTAAGCTTTGGCCTTTTATATCTAACACCTTCTTCATCTCTAAGGTTAAGGATATATCTTTTCTTAGCGGTCCATACACCTTTATCGGCAATGGCCTCACGCTTCATAAACATCTTATTACTATCAGCATTTACATAATTAGCTAATATCTCATAACATTTATCTATCTCAGGCTCGAATTGTGATTGCACAGCTTGATCTAAAAACTCTACAACCTTCTCTACAGGTGCTTCTCTATCTCCAAAAGCTTTCTTAACCAAATCATCCATAACAACATAAATGGAATCGGTATCAATAGCCAACACATAATCTTTATCTTCGGATCCTAACAACTTATTAAGGTATTGATTAACAGCATGCTCTACCCATCTAATGGATAATTGACCACCTTTAGTAATACTTTCTGCATACTTAACATCAAACCATCTAAAGTATTCATTACCTAAAGCACCGTAAATACTATTCAATTGAATCTTCTTAGCCATCTGCATATTCTTACATCTGGATATTTCTTTTTCTAATTCAGGTGTAGGATTCTTTTCATACTCTTGCTTGGCTTTAATCATTCTCTGCTTCCAAACAACCCTATCATCATACATCTTACTCATAAGGTAAGGTAGGAATCCTTGAAAGTCTTTTGTATAGACATCACCACTAGGAGCCAATACTTGATTCTCTTCTTCTAATTGCTTCTTATGCTTATCAAACGCACCACCAATAATATCTTCTATTGATGGAGCTTCTCCAATCTTACCGACCCAAGTCTCAGGCGATATATTATATTGTTGGATCAAATGTGGATAAAGACTATTAAGGTCAAACGATACAACCCAATCATGCATACCCTTCTCAGGTTCTTTAACATAAGCACCTTCAATCTTATTATCTTTATGTCCAACCTTTAACTGAGGTACAACAATACCTTTATCAGCTAAGTGGTTATGGATAATAAGATCCCACATTCTCAAAGATGTAAAGCAATCTTGATAATTAACTTTAGCATCATAAGCAATAGCAAAGACCTGTTCAATCAATCCCATCTTATCATCAAGCTTGGTAATCAACTCAACGTCTTTAATATTATAATCTATAAATTTTTCCCAATCATTTTTATAAAGATCATACAAGCTATCTTGTTCCGAATAGTCTAGCTTCTTCTCACCCAATTCAATACTTGCAATATTATCTAAGCTATAACTATCTCTCATTACAAAAGTAAACTTTCTATACAATTGCATATAATCCAATACCGATACACCTAATGGATCGAATAATTGTTCTTGCTTACCTCTAAGCGTAATGGATCTTTCTCTTAGCTGCTCAAATGGAGATAGCTTCTTAGCCATATCTTCACCAAGCACTCTTGTAATTCTATTGATCATATAAGGAATATCAAAGAACTCAATATTCCAACCTGTAACTACATCAGGGTCGATTGCTCTCCAACAATCTAAAAACTTCATTAAGAGATGTGCTTCACTATCACATTTAATATACTTAACATCATCTCTCTTAGGTGTATAGTCTTGACAACCTAATACTACATATTGCTTTTTAAATTCAAAGCCGATGGCGTTGATGGGTTTTTCTGCTGCTTGAATATCTGGAAATCCCTCATCAGCCGCCACCTCAATATCAATATTGACTACACGTATTAATTCAGGATCATACTTGAGTTCACCTTTATAATTATCATTGATCCAAGTATAAGCGAAGAATGGCAAACCATAGACTTGCTTGCCCGCTATATCTTTATTATCCTGAATGTATTTGTTTGCGTATGCTGGAGTATCAAAGTCCTTGCGAGTCACATACTTACCCTGCAAGGTTGTGTATTCAGTCTGATATCTTACTGGTCCTGTAAACAAATAAGGTCTACAAGGCTCTACATATGAGAACTTCTCACCATCGTCATAACCACGAATAAGGAGCTTCGAGCCCCTTTGCTGTACATTAGTATAAAATTTCAAGCAGCACCTCACACATAATAAAATATATTATATAACAAAATTGAATTAATGGCAACGATTAATTGTGCGTAGCTTCGTGATCAAACTCGGAACCTACTACAGTTCCCATTCTAAGCCATAAGTAATCTTTTACTTTGGCATCTAATCCTGCATCAGCTGAAATTGCTGATCTCAATGCATCCCAATCTTCGGCAACTGCAGCTGTAATGGTTGCTGCTGAGATAGTTCCGAAATGAGCATAGATAGCTAATTGGTGTTGAATGAAGGCTGGTATGGATCCAAAATTAGAGATCGCATTAGTAGCTTCTGTTTCACATGCATTGGCCATAGTCTCATCAATAGTATTTGAATTACCTAGAGATGTGTCTAAGCTTTGGATTTCAGATATTAGTATGTGTTGTATGATTGCCATATTATTATTTATAAGAAAGAGGGCTTACGCCCTCTCTCAGGTCTTAGATTATTCAGCTAAGAAAGATTTAACTGATACGTCCTTACCAATTTCAATTGACTTAGGTTTCATCTCTTCAGGAATCACCTTAACCAATTTAACTGTAAGAATACCATCAGCTAGATCTACACGTCTCACTTCAACATCTGAAGCAAGAACAAAGTTCTTTGTAAAGCTCCTACCAGAAAGACCTCTATGAACGAATGCTGATTTATCAGAATCTTCTTTCTTACCAGAGACTGTAAGATTGTTTTCTTTCATCTCAATGGTAATATCTTTCTTAGTAAATCCAGCTACACCCATTTCAATCAGATAATTTTCATCATCCTTCTTGATAATGTTGTAAGGTGGATAATTAGATGTTACGGACTTTGCATGTTCTAGTTGGTCTACTAGTCTATCTAGTCCTATTGTGAACGGGCCGAATGACCCGAAAAAGTCGTCATGTATTCTAGTCATGATTTTCTCCTTATTAAGCGAGTTTATACGTAGACCTCCCCATGAGCATCTACATTATTATTTATATATTATAGGGCCTTGTGAAGCAAAAATCAACCGATTTTTTACTTTTTCTTACCTATATTATATTTCGCAATCAATTCCCACTCACCTTTCTGGCTGTGTGGAATGATCTTGATCTTGTTTACTGACGTAACTGGATCCTCTACTTTCTTTGGATCCACAATTTTTACTAAGCCCCAATCTTGTAGTAGCTTAGTTATAGTATTTCTTCTACCTTCGTCTTCTTCTGTAAAATCTGTTGGCTTACCGTCAAGCCCAAATAACTCTTTAAAGTGCACGATATAATACTTACCCTGCTTGTGCAGTATGTGGCAAGATTGGAATAGTGTATTGTTCTTTCTAGAGGCAACACCAATTCTGGTTAGTGTTTCTCTTACTTTAAGGAAGTCGTCATCTTTGACAAGAGTCACTTCTATCATATTGTCTATTGAGGTCATTATCATTCACCCTTATAAAATTTCTTCTTCAGTTCAGCTATCTGTTCGATAGTTAATATCTTCATGCATTCTAAAGCTTTAGTTCTATTATATTTATAATATTGCATGATTAAAGAAAGGGTTTCGTCCTCTTTATTCTTATGCCACTTGCTAAATCTCTTTCTAGGTCTGATACCATAAAACAAATAATCATATTTCATCTTATTATCCATATCAGGTCTTCTATTGACCTCATTGGCTTGCATTACTGTATCAGGGAAATAACTAAACGCTCTATTAACTATAAAAGCATTATACGCATCCTCTGATTGTTCATCAATCATTAGATTAGCTTTCTTAAAGTTAATACTATTTACATATTCAAATGGATTACTTGAACTCACAATTCACCATTACCTCAGCTAGGCAGGCGACTAAATTCAATTCTTGATCAGCTACGAATGCAGCCTTGTATTGATAATCTGCCAAGGTCAAACATAAAGCTGGAACGGATCCTGCTTTCATGATATCACTGCTAGCATTATATAACTTTCTAAATATGGCATTAACATCGTTATCCATATTACTTGCAACCCATTTACGAACTTCTGTAAAGTTCTTCTTCTGCATATGACCAACCAATTCTTTGATCGAAGTCTCTTGAAGGTTAGCTAGGATACCTGCATCAATAGATCCGGTAGCCGAATACCTTTGCAACTCATTTAATACTCTTCTCCAATCAGGGAAGTGCTTACTAATAAATGCAGCTACAACCTTCTCATCATAAGTAACATTCTCACTTTCTAATATGCCTTTAACTCTAGCAAAGAAGTCGGTAGCTAACTTAGGCTTCTCATTACTCTTAATAGTAAAATCAATAACACTACATCTACTATGCAAAGGAGATATAATTCTATTTTTAAAATTACATGTAAGAATGAATCCGCAATTCTTGGAAAACTCTTCCATAAAATTACGCAAAGCTGGTTGTGTGGAATTTGCATTCAGGTAATCAGCCTCATCAAGGATGACATATTTTCTACCACCTTGAAAGCTTACACTTGAAGCAAATTGATTAATCTCATTTCTCAAGGTATCAATATTACCATACATGGATCCATTAATAGTAATGTAATCACATTGTAATTGTTCTAACATAGCTTTAGCAATAGTGGTCTTACCAACGCCTGGTCCACCTGCTAAAATTAAATTAGGAATATTGCCTTGATCAACAAATTCTTGGAATACCTTTTTTAAATCAAAAGGTAGGATTGTATCGTTTACAGTCTTAGGACGATACTTTTCGACCCATAAAAAGTCTTGCATATTTCACCTCGATCATGATGTAAATGTTGAATTAACCTCTGTCGCTACAAAGTAATCCATAGCAACACCAAAGAGCTTAGAGTCTCTAAAGTCTTTGTCGTCATTGTTAACTGATATAAATCTAGCAATACCTTTATCAGATAGGCTAACATTATAATCCATATTCAATACTTTAAGGTTCTCGACTCTAAATACAAACCTATAATCGTCTGCGGTCTCTCCAATAGCACTTGAATATGTGTCTGCGGTAGGATTCTTACTATCGATAGCCGATATAAGCATCTCACCATCTTTACCTTCAAAGGCAATCTCAGGCAAACCTAATACAGCTGATGCTTTAAGCACAGCATTAAATTCTGCCCATGGTACATTAACATTAACTTCCGGTTCTGGAAAATTAATTTCCTTTTCTGGTGGCGCAATAATCATTTGCTTGTCAGCAAAGGTATACTTAATATTCTTTCTACCTTCTCTAACTTCAACTTGATTGTCATGGAAGATTAAATCAGGATCATTAAATAAACTTAACACTCCTAAGAATCTACCAAGATCATATATAGCACCCTCAACCGGAAAGGTTTCTTCAACAGTAGCTTTCGCCATCACTGTCTTCTGAGGTGAAACGGTTCTGATTTCGTTTCCTGGCTGGAATAATACTGAAGGATTAATGCTTGCAAAATTCTTCAATACGCCAATAGTGGCTTCACTCAATTTCATAATATAACTCCAAAATATATAAAATATATTATATAACAAATACCCAAATAAGTCAACTTATTTCGGTGTGGTTTCTTTCTTCTTAATCTTAGATTCGTCTGCTGTTGCCGAAGCACCAATAGACGCTAGATCTTGTAGACTTCCACCAAAGATCATAGTCCCTACATGTTGCAATTGCATCCAAGGACATAACCAAACTTTCAATCCAATATTTCTAGCCCATTGACAGAACATATAATCTTCTGAAAGGTATCTATTAGAGTATTCCTCTTTATGAGCACCTGTTCTCTTCTCTGCCAAAAATTCTATTACGTCATCCTTCTTTGCATCAGGATTAGCATCATAGAAAGCTGAAATCTCATTAACAATATTTTGGTTCTTATCATCAACTAATGCATCAAAGTATGCCATGATCTCTCTGGACCCATCAAACTCTTTCGTTCTGACATGGTCTGGTTTATACATAAGTTGAGGATATGCATCTCTAAATTTCTCAAAAGTATTTTTTCTAAT
>CEPW01023753.1_pt1 | contig 16292 bp, 17 predicted proteins | sample 356211 | NCBI WGS metagenome assembly CEPW01 (sample SAMEA2620021, study PRJEB7988) | marine metagenome | biome: marine biome (ENVO:00000447); feature: deep chlorophyll maximum layer (ENVO:xxxxxxxx); material: "saline water (ENVO:00002010), including plankton (ENVO:xxxxxxxx)" | depth 25 m
TAAATAAAAAACAAAGAAAGAAAACAAAAAGAAAGAGAAAACAAAGAAAAAGAACAAGAAGAAAAAGGTAATGCGTTTTAAAACATTATAATAATATATATACAATTATTATAATGGAAAATAAACAAGCAGTAGCAGTAGCAGTAGGAGTGGGTGCGGTAGGAACAGCATTAGCATATTTAGGATATTCTGCATATCAGAAAAAAGATAAGTTAGCTGAAGTAGAAACAGAACAGATAGAAGAGAAAGCTTCGTGGTTATCAAATTTATGGAATAAAAGTGACGAAAAAGAAAGTTTATACAATGAAGTAGATGAGGAGGAAAAAACAGATGATGTTCAATTAAAGGAAGCTTTAAAAGAAGAAGCAAATATCAAAATAAAAGCAGCAAAATCAAATAGTGCTTGGGGTAAATTTTGGCACGATAGTCATCAAGATATGAAAAAAGAAAATAATGAAGATAATTAATTTAATAAATTATATAAACAATAAACCAAATAATTTATTAAATGGCAAGTAGAATCTCAAGTCTAATATTGAATAATCCATCAGGATTTTTAGATTCATTTGTATCAACAATGGGATTTAAATTTGTAGAATCTTTTATAAAATTAATAACAGGTAAATCACAAAAGATGTCAAATAATTTTACAGCTTTATTTCATGCAAGTGGAATATCAATATTGGGGTTATATCATATATTTATTTGTCCTAATGATGAAAATTTACGTTATATAATTACAAAATTTTCAACAGGATATTTTTTATATGATTCAATAAATACAATAAAAAATATGAGGGGAAAATTAAAATATCCTTTTGTATATCATCATATTATTTCAGCATACTATATGCATGTGGAACCATCAATTATAGCAGTAAAAGGTTTAACAACAGCAGAATTATCGAATATTCCATCTTATTGGGTTTATTATTTTTTAAAAACAAAAAATCCAAATGTGAAATTATGGAAAAAGATTCAGTTTATAATATATTCATTTATAAGAGTACCTATACTGGGTTATTATACATACACAGCATATAAAGAAGCACAAAATAAACTACCAATTTCTCTGATGATACCAGTATATATTATGGGATTAATATGGACAAAAAGTCTTTATAAACAACTATAATTTAAATATTACAAATTAATAATATTTAAATGAAAAAAATAGGATTTTGTTTTTTGATATATGATGAGATAGTATTAGAAGAATTATGGAATATATTTTTTAAAAATGTAGATACTGAAAAGTATGGTATATATATTCATTATAAAATGAATAAACCATTGAAGTATTTTGATAAATATAAATTAAAAGAATGTGTAGAGACAAGATATGCGGATGTAACATTGATATATGCTCATAATTTGCTGTTTAAGGAGGCTTTAAATGATGGATGTTATAAAATAATATCATTAAGTCAAAATTGTGTTCCTTTAAAATCATTCAATTACATATATAAATATTTAACTAAGGATTGTTATGGTCATTTTAATGTGATGCCTGATATACAATGTTTCCCCAGATGTAATAATTTATTGCAATTTTATAATAAAAATCATATAAAAAAATCATCAAACTGGTTTATTTTAAATAGAACAATTTGCGATGTAATAGTAAATACAAAAAATGAAGATATAGAAAAACATTACGGAAACATAGGTTCTCCAGAGGAACATTTTTACATAACAACAGTCTATAAAAATTATCTGGAAAAAGAAATAAAAATGACATTAAATTTATCAAACGGTGCAACAACATTTACAAATTGGCCAGATATGATGAATTATAAATATCCATTTAGACCGAATATAGGAGATAGAATGCCGAAACATTACAATAGTATAGATAAGGAAGAATTATTATATTTAATGAAAAGTGAATGTTTATTTGGTAGAAAATTTACAAAAGAATGTTATCAAAGTTTTGTAAATATAGAATATATGAATATGTTAAATGAAAATAAAGAAGTATATAGTAGAGGTTTTGAAACAAAATTAGAAGAAACAGAAAAAATAGATTTAAATCTGGGAAGAATTATGAGAAATATTTATAATTTAAACAGTATTTCCTGAAGAATCTACAACATCATCTTCTTTGCTTGTTTCATCAATAACTATTTCAATATTGGGTTTAGGTTCGCCAAATAAAACTTTAGGTGTGGAAGGTTTGGAGTTACTATCACTATCACTACTGCTATCACTATAATCACTAATAGTTTGAGCGGTTTGATTTAAAGTTCCTAATAATTCATTCATAGATTCTTCTATATTAGTAACACTAAATTTATTTTTAATTAATTCTTTTTTGGTTTGTTTTTGAGCTAATTCAAGCATTTTTTTAACTTCAGTATCTCTCTTTTTTTGTGAATCTTCAAATTCTTTTTTAGCTTGGTCTAATAAAGCTTTTCTTTCAGCATCTTTTTGTTGCATAAGTTTTTTTAGAGCTAATTCTTTTTCTAATGCTTCTTTTTTAGCGGCAGCCCTCTCAGCTTGAAGTTTTCTTTTTTCTTCAGCGGCATTATCTCTATAAATCTTAATAGGTTTAATATCAAGAATTTCTGGTCTGAAGAATTCATATCCACTTTTAACTTGATTACCTGATTCATCAGTTTCAGGCTCTGGGAATCGTTTAACAAATGCATTAACAATATCTTCAGGTATATCTGGGCTTTGTTCAATAAGTCTATCTAACTCAGCTCTACAATTAGCAATAAATACAGAACCATCTTCTGTTCTTTCTTTAACAGGTAAGCTTAATTCGACACTGATATTTCTTGAAAATTTAGAATATGCAATACTGGCAGCTCTGTGTCCTTCTAATAATTCACTGACTCTTAAGAATTGACTAACAGTTGTAATAAGACCGGCTGATAAATTAAAAAATCCAATACCAAGAGGAACAAATTCCTTCCATGCGTCTGGGAAAGAACCTTGTGCGAAATTAGCAGTACCAGTGATAGTACTTATAATAATAACAGGTAATGCAAACCACATATTTTGTCTATCAAATTTTTTAAAGGATTTGTCGTGTAAATATCTATAAGAAGAGCCAATTTCACTCCATCGTTTAAGAATAAGCTCTTGTTGTTGGTGCCATTCGGGTATTTTGTTTGGGTCTTTTTTATTTATAGGTGTGCCAGGTACACTAATTTTAGGAGTTTCACTCATTTATATATTCTTTATTTTTTATTTTAAAAAAGGATAAACGCGTTAATTTTTTCTAAATATTCCATAAAAATATATATAAGTTACTTAAAATAACAAAAATAAATTATATAAATGTTTTGGGGAAAACCAGACGCAAGTGTAGGTTTTTGCGAAGATAAGTATATAAAAAGTGATTATGTAGCAGAATATTATAATACATTATCATCGTTTTCTTACATAGTAGTAGGTATATTTTATTATAAAACAAAATTAAAAAGTATAGGTATATCTATAATTTTATTGGGTATAGGAACAGGTGTATTACATAGTACATTAAGATATTATGGTCAAATATTAGATGAAGGAGCAATGTTAGTATTGAGTTTTAATATAATTAATAAAATAAGAGAGAGACAAAATTTACAAGAATTTTCAAATATATATTTATGTTTTTTAGTTGTTTTTTATTTAACATTTTACACAAAATTTTATATTTTTTTCAGTATATTTTCAACAATGCAAATTTATACATATAATTTAATAAAAAATAGGAAAAATAAGAAAATATCTAAGAGTAATTGTTTTATTTTGTGTTATAGAAATATATTTGTGTTTTCATTTTTTTGTTGGATGTTAGATCAATTTTTTTGTGGATATGTAAAACAGTTTCATTTACATGCAATATGGCACATAGGTACAAGTATTAGTTTGTTTGTAGGTTTAGTTCCATTTTTGATTAATTAATAATTATATTTTGTTATAATATATGTGGCAATTTATATTAGGATTTGGTGCAGGTGTTTATGTAGGAACAAATTATGATTGTAAACCAACTATAAAATTTATTCAAAATTGTATAAAAAATAACGTTCCAGATGATATGGTTCCGAAAAAGAAAGATGAAAATAAATAATTTGTATTAAATACTTAAAAATTTATAAGTATTTAATATAATGAGCCAAGAAAATTTATTGGAAAATGTAAAGACATGGTTGAATATTGATAATGAGATACGAGCACTTCAAAAAGAAATTAGAGAGAGAAGAAAATTAAAAAAAGATTTAACACAAAATTTAGTAGGTATAATGAAAACTCAAGATATAGATGCATTGAATGTTCCTGATGGTCAATTAATTTATAATAAAACAAAAACAAAATCAGCGTTAAGTAAGAAACATTTATTAACGTCTTTAGCTACTTATTTTAAAAATGACCAAAGATTAGCTGATGAATTAACAAAATTTATAATGGATAGCAGACAAGAAAAAGAAAAAGAAAATATAAAAAGAAAAATAAAAAAATAACTATTAGTAATATATAAATGATAAAATCGGGTAATATAAAAATTCGTGCAATAGAAAAAAAAGAAGAATTAAACTCTGGAAAATTATATACAAATAATTATTATTCATACAATATTGATAGACATATAAAGACAGATTATCATAATATTATCTTAGAAAAAGGAGAAAAAATACATATATGTTGTTTTGATATAGTAAAAAGTAAGTCAAATAAAATTATATCAAAACCCTTTTTACGTTATTTACTATATAAATATCCAGATAACAAAAAATCAATAAGTAATTTATGTGTATTTCCTTTTACAAAATATAAATCAGGTAAAGTTTTACAAATAGGAAAGTCATTAATTAAAAAAGTGTTTGATATAAATATAAATCCGTTAGGATATATAAAAAATGATGATGGTGTATTTTTATTTTACAATATAGAATTTGAATCAATAATAGTAAAACTTATAAATAAATCAGAATCATATATATGGACTTTAATAGATGAAATTTGTAATTTTAAAAAGATAATAACATTTCCCATACATAATTCAGTTACAAAACTTTTTTTAGAAAATCCAAAGTTAATTTATTTAAAAGACAAAAATAATAAATGTATAGAGGTTCCATCAGTGGTATATCATGGAGGAAGTCAAGAAATAATAAGTTATGTTGCAAACCTGGGTATGAGAGCAGCATCTGTTAGATTATTTGGACCATATTATTATTTTACAGATTTTAAGAATAGTATAAGAGCGGGAGGATGGTCATCAAATTATGAAAAGATAGAAATGTTTGGGAAATTAATAACAGATTCAAATGGAAAATTTAATCAAGGAGGTATAGTAAGATTTGCTTTATTTTTAGGAAATTATAGAGTAATATTAAATAGACCAAATGATCCAATTTATTCATATGTGAAAGGACTACATGATGAATCATTATCAAAAAAGAAAAAAGAAAAATTAATTAAAAAAAATAAAGGAAAATGGACATCTAAGTATGATTCTTTGCAAATATCAAATTATAAAAATATGAAAGGTTCAGGATATTTTTTACACAATACAGAATATATAACAAAACAATACGATAATTATATATCATTATCAATACATTTAATTGATAAAAACACATTAAAAGGAAATTATGACCCAGATTATGAATTATATGATATATTATAATGTAAATAATATATATTAATGAATAAACTTGTAATAATTGTTATAGCATTTATAGTACTTAATGGTGGATTTTCATTATTAGGATATATTGTACCGACAACACCTATAGATAAAATAGTTCCTATTCAATTATGGTTAAATGCTTTATTAATTTTTTCTTGTTTTTTGCCGAGTAGAAGAGCAGAATATTTAAAGTATATTTAAGTTAATTTAGAATAGAATATAAAAATTGATTTTAACATAATTGAATATAAATATATTAAATTATGGAGAAACGTATTAATAGCAAGCACAGAATTTATTTACAAACTTTTAAAGATAATATAAAAAACTTTATCTCTAATACAAATTGTGATGATGATTCCCAAAATCAAATTCTGCAATTTATTTATGATTATCAACCTTTACATTTTGATAAATGTGATTTTAAAAAAAGAAAGAGGGTAAAAAATGTTGTTCCTTTTTTCGAAAGATGTTGTGCGTTAAGGGCGAATAAAGAACAATGTACAAGAAGACGAAAAGATGGAGAGCGTTTTTGTGGAACACATATTAAAGGAGTACCTCACGGAGAAATTAATCAAGAAACAGAAAAACCAACACATACTAAAAAAGTAGTTCGGGCTCAAGATATTAAAGGAATAATTTATTATATAGATGATGATGGAAATGTATATGAGCCTCACGATGTAATGAATAACATAATAAACCCAAAAATTATTGCAAAATATGTAGAAAAAGATGGTAAATATAGTATTCCTTCTTTATTCTAAATATTTATAATGTGATTTACAATGAGATGAATAATTAAATTTTTTCTTACATTGGCATCTTTTACCTTTATTTTTACCTCTTTTGAATACATATGCACATGTATTATGATATTCTGAATTGGCTATATCTATAATAACGTTAGCTAAAGGTGAATTTGCAAATTCTTCATTTAGCTTTTTCTTTTTGTTATATGATTCTTTTACAGCTCTTTTATCGATAATTTTTTTATGAGTTGTACAATATGTATTAAAGCATCTTTTATTACACGTTAAACCCTTTTTCTTACCAGAAACAAATTGATATGAACATTTATTTGGTTTAAATTGTTTTGATGGAGGCCAATTTACACCCGTTAGTTTAGAGTAATTACCATAATGAGGTAGTAATCCATTCTGAATATTTCTACAATAAGGACATTTAATCTGGTTAGTTTTTAATCGTTGAGTTTCTAAATGACTGTATCTTTTTTGATTTTTTACTTCACAGAATATAGGTTTGTAATTGAATTTATGATTACATTCTAATGTAATATGGTTATTAGCTAATGGTAAATTTGAAATTAAGCAAATATTATTATCGTCAGAATTGTCGTCATCTACGCAGAGTAATTCTAATAATTCCTTATTAAATAGAGACATTTCATTATTATATGATAGTTCTTGCATTATATTTCAATAAATTATTCTCTTTATATGATTTATATAAAGTATGAATTTAGGAGCAATGTGGAGTAATAATTTAAAAAGTAAAAATAATAGAAATTTGAAGCGTAAAAGTAAGAATTTATTATTTAAAAATATAAATAATACAAAAATAATAAAAAGTAATAACAACAATAATCGAGTGACAAATAATGTACCAAGAAAGGACAGTCGTGCATACTGGGGGACACCAACATGGATATTATTTCATACAATAGCAGAAAAAATAGATAATAATTTTTATATAAATAATTATATGGTTATCTGGGATTTTATTGGTGATGTTTGTAAAACTCTACCGTGTCCATTTTGTAAAACACATGCAGTAAATTATATAAAAGGTGTAAATTTAAATAGTATAAAATCAAAGGAAGGATTGAAGAGGGTTTTATTTGATTTTCATAATAATGCAAATCAAAATTCAAACAAAAAAATAGAAGACATAAGTATTTTGAATAAATATAAAAATGCGAATGTGTTATCGGTGTTTAATCATTTTGAAAGACGTTTTTTTGTATCATATATAGGTACACGTCAATTTAATGATTGGATAAAAAATGCTTTAAAGGAAAAATTTAAAGAATTTTGTAGAGTAATAAATGATTATATATGATTATACAAATGTAAATAAGTTTTATTGTGGAGGGTCAACGTCTTCTTCTTCTTTTCCAGAATTATCATCATAAAAACATTTAAATCTTTTTTTAGAATCGACAGAACATACTTTCACTCTTGATTTTTTATCAAAAAAGAATAAAGAACCTCCTTTATCTCCGTACATAGTTGGATTTAGTGCAAAAGCAGCCAATGCCCACCAACCAAACCCAATAGCAGAACCAATAAGGGTTCCGACTGTAATATCCATAGCTGTATTACACCCTTTTGACATCTGTTTCATAGCATCTATCATCATAAATGCGCCTAATAATATAATGGAAACAACAACTGGAATATTAACATCACCTCGTAAATCAAAAGAATTACCCTCAAACATTCCTTGAAATAACAAATAGATCCACGTAAAAGAGTAGAATATAGAATTAAGAGAAGGCATAGAAAATGTGTTATAAAGAGTATTAGAATATGGCTGAATAAAAAGAGAACACATATCTCTAAAATTAGCTCCCTTACCTGAAGAATTTTTTTTGGTCCACCATTTTCTTTTTGATGATGCGAAATATTTTTTATCGGTTCTCATAATATTATAAGCAGTTTGAGCATCTTTACCTTCCTTCATTAATTTTCTAAAATTCTTGTCAGTTTTTTTGTTGGAACGTGAAGCCCACCAAGCTCTAAAAAGCAAACCAATAAAATATTGTGAAAATAAAACACCGACTAACCAATAAATACCAGCAAGTGTCCCTTCAAAACAACTATACAATATATAAAAAGTAGAAATGAAAAGTGGTCCAACTAATATAAAAAGATTAAGGATATTCCCCGGATCGATTGATAAATTAAATAAACCCATTAATTAATATAATATATTATTATATTATATTTATTCAAATACAATATTTAAAACATCTTTTATATTTTGTACTGATGTAAATCTAACATCATTAGGAATAATATTTTTATCGTGATATTTTTCAATAAATTTTTTATAATCTTTTTTATTGTCTTCTGGATATATAAATGATTTAACTCCTGCTTTTATTCCTCCTAAAATTTTCAAATCTAATCCACCAATAGCAGATACTTTACCTTGAAGATTTATTTCACCAGTAATAGCAATATCTTTTTTAATAGTTTTTTTATTCAATAAACTATATATAGCAATTGTAATAGCTGTTCCTGCAGAAGGACCATCCTTAGGAACAGCACCTTCTGGACAGTGTATATGTATTCCTTGTAATTTTGTTTTTTCAAATTCTTTACAAAGTAGCTTTTGACTTTTTGAACTTGTTAATTTCCAAGCGAGAGTCTTAGCAACATTCATACTTTCTTTCATAACATCACCTTGAAGACCGGTTAATTTTAAATCCATAAAATTAGTAGAAGGCCAATAAAAACATTCGATTGGTATTATTCCTCCCATTCCAATACTGTTTGCCCATAGTCCATTAATTATTCCTATGCAAGAAGTTTTATGTATAGTTTTATGTATAATTTCGTTTTTGTCTTTTAAGTAATTATGTTTAATATCTTCAATTGTTAATTTTATTGGTAAATCGTATTCTTTATCATAATTTAAAATCTCTAAATTAATTTCACTTATAATTTCATATAAAATTTCTTTTAATTTTCTTACACCAGATTCAGAAGTATAATTTTCAATAATAAATGTAATAATTTCATCAGAAAAATTAATAGAATCATTAATTCCAATTTTTTCATATAATTCTGGTAATATATACTTATTAGTAATTTCTATTTTATCGTACAATGTAAGATGGTCAAACTTAACACGATGTATTCTATCTAATAAAATTTTATCAATCGCACTAACGTCATTGTAAGAAAATATAAACAGCGCTTTACTCATATCTAAATCAATGCCACTAAAATATTTGTCTTGAAAACTTTCATTTTGTGTAGAATCAATCAAATGTGTTAAAATACCAATAATTTCTTTACCATTTTCAGTTTTACTTACTTTATCTAATTCATCAATAAATATTATAGGATTCATACATTTGTTTTCCATAAGTATATCTACAATTCTACCCCATGTAGAACCAACATATGTATAATTGTGTCCTGAAAGTGTACTTCCATTGCTTGAACCACCTAATGCAATAAATGAAAATGGTCGTGTCTCCCCATTTGCATCTTTTAAGCATTTTGCTAATCCTTTTCTTGCTAAAGAAGTTTTACCTACACCAGGTGGTCCTTCAAATCCAAAACAGTATCCTGTTTGTTTACCAGTAATCCATTGACCAATTACACGTTCAATATGTCTTTTTGCCTTAGTATGTCCATAAATAGAATCATTTAATACTTTTTTTACATCTTTAATAGTATCAGTAACACTATCCCATTTTTGTAAAATATCATCTACACTATTTTTTATATTTAAATTTTTATAAATAGGAAAATAATCAGGATATTTTTTGATAATTTCATTTAATATTACAGGATATTCTGATAATTTATTAAAAAAATCACTAATATTTTCTTTCATATAAGCATTTTTTTTTCCAGAATGTAGAATTTTTAATTTTTTTAAATTATTTTTTTTTACAATACTGTTAATTAAACAAATTTTTGCAATTAAATTATCTCTTTTTCCAATAATAAAATAATTCTTTAAATTTTCTATTGAATTATTTTGAGATTGTTCTACATATGAATTTTTTAGATAATTTAAATGTTTAATAATTTCAACTGTAGAGTAATTATTTTTAACAGGAATATTAATATTTTTATCATTTAATGATATTTCTTCAATTAAAGATTTGAAATCATCGTTAATATCCGACATTATTGACAGAATTTCTTCTTTTTTATATATTCCAAATGGAATTTTTAGTAACCCGTCCAAATATTGTCTGGCTTTAGAACCAGAATCTTCTGATTTAGCTTTAACTTCTTTTAATTTTAACATAGCTTTTTCTTTTACTGAATCATCTGCTTTTAATAAACAAATTTGTTGTTCTATAGGTATTTTATTAATATCAAATTTTGATAAATTTTTAGTATATTTTATAGTCGTTTTCATTGCATCTCTGAAATATTTTTTTATCGTCCAAGGAAGACTATCAAATAATACAGTTTGTTCGATAGTATCAAAATTACCATTCAGTTCAGTAGATAATAAATCATATAGTAAATAAGCTAAATATTGAAATTCAGGGTCTCCATATTTCATTAACAATTGTATTAATGATTTTCTTTGACCATATAAATCACTCGATATAAATTCCTTTACTATCTGTGATATTGTTTTTTTTTTAATTAAATTGGTTTGATTAACATATCCAACATATCTTTGATATAATTCTTTATTGCTGTATACCAATAATTCCTTCAAAGTTAATGAATTACAAAAACGAGAAAAATCTTCTACTAAAAATATAGGATCTTGTGGTTTATTTTGATGTATCAATTTTAATTTATCTTGTAAATATGTTAAATTCATACAATTTATTATCATATCATCTGTAACTGCTGATATTATCATAGTTTTTTTATTCACAGAATCTTGAAATATAATTTTTATTCCATATACTTTTGTTTGGAATTTTTTAGTTGTACGAGCTAAATCAAAACAATCTAAGGTTTCTGCTGTTTCTACCAACATAAAATCTTCAATTATTCTATTTTTAGCTAATTTTTGTTTTACTTTTTCATTTTTTTTATTATTATCTTCTTTCCAATCCAAAACTTTATAATTTATAGGATGTGTATATTTTTTTATTACTTCGTATAAAGATAAATTATTTTCATTTATATTATCATTAATATAATCGCTCCCGAAACAAATATCTAAAATATAATCAATACTTTTTGTTCCATATAATCTGAAATTTGAAGATAAATCATTATTTATTTTTTGCAACTTATTAATAATATCATCAAAATCTATTAATTTTTTTTTGTTGGTCAGTAAAGTTATGATATTATTTGTTAAATCGTATAATTTTTCCAAATTTTGAATACATATGTTTAATTCACCCGCATCTATTATATCTAATAATTTATATTTTTGAACATATAATATTGTATCCTGGATAATATTTTGATAATATTTAGTTTTTTTACAACAAGAACTTCGAGATGTAGATTTTTTCTTTTTTTTTATTTTTTGTTTTGAATCTTTTTTCAAAATTTTTTTATTTTTCATTTCCGTCATTTATAATATATTGTTATTTTAATATTTTCTTCTAAAGTACATAAAAAAAATAACGATTATATAAATAATTAAAATAATATAAGAAAAAAACTTCGTATAATAATAAATATTATGGGAGTTCCAAGTTATTTTTCTTACCTTATTAGAAATCATAAAGAAATGTTAATTAAATTATTTAATTTCAAAAAACAAATAAATAATTTATATTTCGATAGTAATTCTATTATTTATGATGCACTTCGAATTCTTTCAAAAGATTATCATATATATAAAAATGATGATTTATTTGAAAATGAATTAATTAACATGGTATGTATTAATATTGAAAATTATATAAATGATGTAAAACCTAATAAAAAGGTGTTAATTGCATTTGATGGTGTAGCACCTGTAGCTAAATTAGAACAACAACGAACCCGAAGACACAAATCAATGTTAGAAAAAAAGGTTATGAATCATATTTGTGGAGAGAAAAATGAATGGAATAAAACCGCTATCACACCTGGAACAAATTTTATGCATAAATTAAATATTAATGTTGATAATTATTTTCGTGGTAAAGAAAAGAAATATGGGTTAGAAGAAATTATTTTTACTGGTTCTGATGAACCTGGCGAGGGCGAACACAAACTTTTTGGTTACATTAGAAACAATAAATGTCATAAAAATGAGGTAACTGTAGTATATGGATTAGATGCAGACCTTATTATGCTTTGTTTAAATCATCTCAGAATTAGTAAAAATATTTATTTATATAGAGAAACACCAGAATTTGTAAAATCTATTGATAGAAATATAAACCCTGATGAAAGTTATTTATTGGATATTCCATATTTATCACAAAGAATTATTTTTGAAATGAATGACTTTAAAAAACCTTCATCTATACAAGAAACCAATAAATTGTATGATTATATATTTTTGTGTTTTTTTTTGGGTAATGACTTTCTACCACATTTTCCTTCTGCAAATATAAGAACAAATGGTGTTGATATTATGTTAAACGCTTATAAACATACTATAAGCAAAACTAATCAAAATTTAACTGATGGTAAAGTTATTTATTGGAAAAATGTAAGAAAATTAATTAAATTTCTTGCAGATAATGAATATGATAATTTAATTAACGAATATAAAATAAGAGAAAAATGGGAAAGAAGAAAATTTCCTTTTGAAACCATTGAAGATAAGAAAAATAGATATTTGAATATACCTATAAAAAATAGAACTGTTGAAAAATATATTAATCCATACGAATCATTTTGGCAAAAAAGATATTATGATGCACTTTTTGAAACAGATGAAAGTTTTGAGTTTAAAAAACAAGTAAGCATAAATTATATGGAAGGTTTGGAGTGGGTTATGAATTATTATACATCAGGTTGTATTGATTGGAGATGGCACTACAAATATAATTATCCACCTTTATTCAAGGATTTATTGAAATTTATACCTGTATTTGATACAGTTATGATTGAACCAAATGACCATAAATGTGTTACTCCAGAAGTTCAATTATCATATGTTTTACCTATTGAAAGTCTTCATTTGATTCCAAATAAAATAGGAAAAAAATTACTCGCGGAAAAAGAAGAATATTACACAGGTGAATATAATTTGAATTGGGCATTTTGTAAATATATGTGGGAAACTCATATAGAACTTCCTTACATTGATTTAGAAGATTTAGAAGAATTTGTTGAAAATATCTAAATATATGTATATGAGTAAAAAACCAGCTCCCCGTAATAAAAGTAGAAAAAGGAAAAGGGAAAAGAGAAGCGACGGACTGTATAGAAAACTGGATTTGAGTTTTCCTTCATCAGTAGCCGCGTCTTCTCTTACTGCTTCGGCAGGTTTGCCTAATAGTGATATGATTGCAAATGCATCCACAAATAGATTAAAACTATTTTATGGACCTGATATTGGGGATTATGTACCACCAGGAAGAAGTACTTCAGCAGCATCATCTTCTCTATCGGAATTAGCTGCTATACATGACAGCAATCCGGAGAGCTATCAAGAGTATCTGGATAGTAAAAAAAGGGTACACAGTACGGGAACAAACACTTATGCTCGGATAGTTGACGGTGATGCGATAATGGGTGGAAGAAAAACAAGACGTAAAAAGCGTAGAAGAAAAAGAAAAACGAAGCGTAAAAAGCGTAGAAGAAAAAGAAAAACAAAAAAGAGAAGAAAATAACAATTTAAATAAATAAATCTATTAAATGTATAATGCCTGGTAATATTATACATTTAACAACACGTAAAGAGTTACAAAAAGTGATAAGCCAAAACAATGCATTTATTATTGATGTTACTGCTACTTGGTGTGGTCCCTGTAAAAGTTTAAAACCACTTCTTCATGAATATTTTGAACAAATTAAGGATAAATTTGATTTGGTTATAATAGATGCAGATGATGGTTCGGATGCTGCAAGTTATTTAAAGGTTAGGTCATATCCTACACTTATTAGTTATGTAAATCACGAACGAAGTCAATGCTTGGTAGGATTTGATGTTGAAGGATTGAAACATTTTATTGTTCAAAGTTACAAAGATGCTGTTTATGCTTAATATAATTTAATAGTTTTATTTAATCTTCTATTAAATTTCTTTAATGTTTTATTTTTTTTCTGTATATTTAATAATTTTTGTATATGTTTCAATCTGTAATCCGCTAATTGACCTCTTGATAATTTACCTCCGCCCTCAAAGACAGGATTTTCTATAGATTTACTTGCATTAGCCTTTTGTGCTTCTACAATATCTCTCGCAGTTTTTTTCAGTAATTTGAGTACTTTTACATTATTTATTATAATTTTTTCTAATTGTTTATTTCGCCTATTAATAATTCCTGCTAACCTATTGTGTCTTTGTCTTGTTGAAATATTTTTTTTTCTGTCATTAGACATTCTGATATATTTTCTCGTTTTCTTTTTTCCTTCACGTAATTTTTTTTTTTGTCTTTTTATAAGAGTTTTCATTTCAGTAATTCTCTGGGATAATTTTGGAGGTATTGCTTCTGCTTCTGCGTCTACTTCTGCTTCTAAAGCAGCAATTTCATTATCTACTTGTTCTGGGGTTAGAATTTCGTCTTCTTTTGCTTCATCTTCTGCATCTTCTTCTGCTTCTAAAGCAGCAAATTCTTTTTCTTCTTCTGGGGTTAATTTACATTCTTTAGTTTCATCACAAGTACTTAGTGGGTATGGTCCAAAAAGTAATTCTATTTCTTTACTTGATGCCTCTTTTTCTTCAGGTGTCATATTATTAATTCTTAGTTGGTCAGCTTCGGTTAATTCAAATGGATTTTTTCTTTCCTCTATTTTCTTCAAAAATAATTTCTTTTTCAAATATCTTAATTGCGCTTCAGAAAATGCAACTTTTTCTTTAGCAGTATCAGTATTATATTTTTTATATTTTTTAATACACCTTTCTAATGCGTCTATTGTATTTTGAATTTTTTCGGGGTCGCATAATTTTGTAACCCAATCTCCATTTCTTGGACAACTATCTTTTAACATTTTGACATTTCCACAACTGTCATTATCATCATCATTATCATCATCATTATCGTTCAGAATATTATCATTGGGAATAAATGGATGAGTAATATATTTTGATTCTTGCCAAGTAGTTTCAAATGGGACATTCCACATAGAATTGTCATATAATATAAAATCAGTAGGACATTCTGGTATATCAGTTATATTGGGTGTTCTATCGCGAAAATAGGTTAATAAATCATTAAATTTATCACCATTAAAAAATTTAATTATAACATTGTAATCATTTATAGCATCAGTAGTATATGACCATTTATTTATATCATAATATCCTAATAAACTTGATGCTCTCTTCGTACTCTTTTCTCTTGAGTCTTCTGGTTTCCACTCTAATAATTTATTTTTATTTATAAAATCGTCCCCCAATATAAAAGATTTGTCATTCTCCATCGCGTCAGTTATAGATAAATCAAGGAATGAGGAATTTGGTGAAAAAATTCTTGTCAATCTCGTCGCAAACATATTCATATCCATCTGATCTTTATCTTTAAGTTTCAAATCTAATTCAATATTTAAAGGTAAAACATGACGCATAGCTGTTACAAATGGAATATTATTAAACGTATAATCATTTTCTGGTAATTGAGAAGTAAAAGATATATAAATTGATGTGAGTAAAGAAAGTAAATTTCGTGTTTTTAAAAAATTTCCATAAATATTTTTTACTATATTTAAGTCAGTATTTCCCATAATACCGTAATTTATTATTTTATTATCTTCGCGTTTAATTTTTGCAATATTCGACCCTGAAGCACCCATGTCATATAATGTTAAACTGATAACCTTATGGATTGTATCAAAAAATAATCGTAATACATTTGGATGAG
>CEPW01101816.1_pt1 | contig 16292 bp, 8 predicted proteins | sample 356211 | NCBI WGS metagenome assembly CEPW01 (sample SAMEA2620021, study PRJEB7988) | marine metagenome | biome: marine biome (ENVO:00000447); feature: deep chlorophyll maximum layer (ENVO:xxxxxxxx); material: "saline water (ENVO:00002010), including plankton (ENVO:xxxxxxxx)" | depth 25 m
AAGGCGATGGCGGCGGCCGATTCACGCATCATCAAAAGCGCTTTGAGCACGCGACGCAACGCGGGCCGAATCCACCGCACAAACGCCGGGAGTCGAACGACGGCGAGAGAGTCCGGTTAAACCAAGGGTCGCAACGCGCGCTGAACGAAGCGCAACCTGGGAAACAGATTCAAGACGGTGGGAACGTGCCGACGACCATGGCCTTCCAGTCCATGGGTCTGAGCGCGCAGTCGATGCGAGCGATAACGGAGGTGTGCAAGTTCACGCACGCGACGGCGGTTCAGGACCAGACGTTACCTCACATAACGAGAGGCGTCGATGTGTTAGCCCGAGCGAAAACGGGAAGCGGCAAAACGGTTGGATTTACGCTCCCGAGCATCGAGTTGTTGATGAAGAATGAGGTTCGGAAAGGCGACGTGTCGGTTTTGATTGTCAGCCCAACGCGAGAGCTGGCGAGTCAGATTCACGTGGAAGCGAACCAATTATTGACGTTTCACGAGTACGGCGCGCAGGTGGTTTTTGGAGGGACTAATATTGGAACCGATAAGAAACGGCTGAGAGAGAACAGGTGCGACTTCTTAGTCGCGACGCCGGGGAGGCTGATCGATCATTTGGAGAATGAAGGGTTGAGGGAACGGATGTCGAATTTACGAGTGTTGGTTTTAGACGAGGCCGATCAATTGTTAGAGATGGGTTTCAGACCGTCGATCGAGAAGATTTTGAGCTATTTGCCAAGGAAGAGACAAACGTTGTTATTTTCAGCAACTGTGCCAGACGCGGTGAAACAAATCGCAGCGAACGCGATGAGTGATAATCACGTCTACATCGATTGCGTCGGGGACGAAGCAACCGCGACAAATTTGCAAGTCGCGCAGTGGTTAACCGTGGCAGATACAAAGGATCATTTGCCGTTACTTTTGCAAGTGATTGAAGCGCACGCGAGGGAGGTCCCGAACCATAAAATCATGTGCTTCTTCCCGACAGCGAGAGCTACGGGATTAGCTAGCGAAGTTTTCGAAGCTATGGGTATTAAGGTGTTTGAAATTCACTCTCGAAAATCGCAGGCTGCGAGAACAAAAGCAGCGGATCAGTTTCGCGCGAGCAAGAGCGCGGTGATGATGTCCTCAGACGTGACTGCGAGAGGTATGGATTTCCCGGACGTCACGTTTGTTATTCAGATTGGATTACCGTCGTCTAGAGAACAGTACGTCCACCGGTTAGGTCGAACCGGAAGAGCCGGTAAATCTGGCGAAGGTTTACTCATTCTCGCGGATTTCGAAAAGTATATTTTACGATCGATGAAAGATTTACCGTTGCAACTAGCGGAGGCGAGCGTGGACCCAAACGCCGCAGATAGAATCACTCGCGCGTTACAAAAAGTCGATTCCAAGACGAAAGACCAAGCCTACGTCGCATGGATGGGTTTTTACAACTCGAGCACGGGGAAGATGGGATGGTCGAAAAATGATTTGGTACACGCGGCGAATTCGTACGCAATTGACGTTTTGGGATGTCGAGGATTACCGGGCGTCTTGGCGAAAACTGTCGGCATGATGGGTTTGAGAGAACAGAGACCGCTGTTGAATGTTGTCGCGCAATTGGATAGTAAACCATCAGGTGGACGTCACGGAAGAGGTGGTGGTCAAGGTCGCGGCGGTGGAGGCAGAGGCCGAGGAGGAGGGCGACGGTAATAAAAAAAGTTTTACGTCAAAACATTTATATTATTATCGTTGTTATCATACAGTGTTGACTAGTTATTTGCTCGCGTTGTATTATTCTATCAATCTATTATGTGATGCATCGTCTGCATTGCGTATTATTTTACATCTACTACCTGCGTACTCCTATATCATCAACATCATCTAAATCCCTAACTATATACATTTTACTTAAAGCCTATTTTTTTCAACTGTCGCAAGATATCGCCGACTAAATACAGCGACCCGGCGACTAACACGTCCACTCTTTTCGGCGCGACTAAATCCGCTTTTCCTCTCAAGGCACTTATCGCACCCGCAACTGAGGCTCGAATGTCCGTTTGACTACTGATTCCACTCGAATCGAGGCCTTCTTTCACCTTTTCAATCTCTCGCCACGCGTTCGCACAAGTTTCTTGCCAATCCAGGTTCTTCTTATCGTCTTCGACTTTGACCAATCCGAGAGCGGAGGAATCTGGCGGACAAAACATTGCGGTATCGATGTGCACGTTTTTCGATTTCAAAACGTCTACGGAAGCCGAAAGCAACACTTTTGGAGACCGCTCTTCCATACAATTGAATAGTAAGACGCTGTGGCACATCTTTTGTTTATGTTGACCTGTCGGCGTTTGTTTGCCATCGTTGTTGTAACAGTTGTCGTCCTGCTCGTCCTTCTTCCGTTTGGCGTTGACGTGCGCGGAAAACCATTCCGCGCACGTGCGCATGGACTCCTCGGTGTGCGCGCCGTCCAAATAAAACGTTAAATTCTTACTGTGCTCGTCTCGAACGATCTGTTCTCGACCAGGCCAAGTTGTTTTCTCTAATCCCCTTCGAAACGTTTCCGGGAGTACGAGTTTTGCCTCTGGTTTCTTCTCTCTCTCCTTCTCCATCGCGTCTAATATCCCTTTGTGCTTCGTTTTCGTCGCCCACTCTTTGACCAACTCCACGGCTAAACTCGCGTTTACCCTCTGGTGTGGTCCACTCAATCCTAGCTCAATTTTTCCTCCGCCATCCTTCTCGTCTACATCTAAATCAATCTGCCTCGCAACGACCAACTCGCATCCAACCTCCTCTTTTTTCCTCTCCAAACTTATCATCGCTTCGGGAACTTGAGGACTCGTAAATACTCTCACGCCACCTTTAAATATCCCAGCTTTCTCCCACGCGATTTTCCCGATCGTGTCTCCTAAAACTTCCACGTGATCTAGACCTAAACTCGTCACCGCTGCAACCGCGGGAGTTCTCACGCAATTCGTCGCGTCCAACCTCCCGCCCAATCCAACTTCCAATATGAGACATCGCGTCCCGGCGTCTTTGAATATCTTTAAGCCCAAGAGAAACAGGAATCGAAAATACGCCGGCAGATCCATTTTTAACTCCTTTTCGATCGTTTTTTTCGTCCACCAAAACGCCTCGATAAATTCTCTCTTCCCGACCGGTTTCCCGTCTATCCGAAACCGTTCTCGAACGTCCACGAGATGTGGGCTCGTAAACAGACCGACGTTTTTGACCTCGTTTTCGAGCAGAATGCTTTCCGCGAACGCGCACGTCGACCCTTTTCCTTTCGTCCCAGCCACGTGTATCGCGTTCGCGTTGTCCAAAAACTCCCGCAACTCCAGCTTCTCCACGTACCCTTGCAGCGTGGCAAACTGCGCCTCCCACGTCACGCTCCCCGGAAGGTTTCGATTCTTCCCCGAAATCGTCTTCGCGAGTTCCGCCAAACACGCCTCGTACTCGTCGTCCGTCGTCGTCGTCGTTGTTTTCGCCGCCAAAGCAGCACGTTTTGCCGCCTCCTCCTCCGTTTTTTCGGACGCCGTCGTCGAACCATCACCCATCATAGTCGTCTCCTCCTGGCAAAGTGTCGTCGTTCTCCCTTTTTGTGAGCACAAATTTTTGGGGGAGGACACACACAAACAACAATTTAGGGTTTGAAATCAAATACGAGTCCTTAAACTCAAAGGTGTGTCTTTGTGGGAAAAGGGACCATTTTTGCCTCTGCATTTTGCCTCCAAAATTCGAGCATCATTTTCATCTCCATATGCGCTCTGTTGCTGTGTAAAAACCTCGGGAGGACCAACAACGCGAGGAACACAAAAGATCACCACCACGACTACCAACACCTTCCACACACAAGTAACTCTCATTGCCTTTTTTGGTGGTGGTGGTGGTGACGCTCTGCTCTCCCTTTTTCCTCTCTTTATATAACATAAAAGAGAGGACAACAAAATCTCTGGATTTTTGTATCTAAACGCACAGAGGAAGAAGAGCCGCGTGTGGTAAGAAGGGGGATTGGTTTTGGAATATGGACGAGCAACAACGCTTTGGGGAGACCACCACCTCCCCCGAACGGCGTGGACCGAGACACCACCGCGAAAAGTCGTCGTCGAGTTCGTCGTCGTCGTCGTCGCTTTCGACGTACGGCACGACAGAAACACCACCACCACCACAGAAGCGGCCCCTGCCGCGAGGAGGAGGAGGAGGAGGAGGACACATTTTGGAAGGAAAGAAGACGACCGATGTGGAGGAAAAGGGACGGATAACGCGCGTGGAGATAAAGAAGCCCTCGACGACAACGACGACGACGACGATGAAACCGTCGACGCCGAAGAGAAGGGCGAGCGGCGTCGGCGGCGACGCGCCGAAGAAGTGGGTCGAGCCGGACGAAGGCGCGTTTACGAACGTATTCGCCTCGAACGCGTGCAGATTGCTGAGAGCGTTCGGGTCGGTGATGGTGTTGATTGTTCTCGGGATTATTGGTTTGACGTATTACGCGACGGTTGGGTTAGTGTATGGGCCGTTGAGTGAAGAAGGGACGGAAGATGAGAAGAAGGTTGCTCAGACGGTTTTAGTGACGTATCACGTGATGATCTTTATGATTTTGTGGTCCTATTTCGCCATCGTGTTAGCCGAACCCGGGAGTGTTCCGGAAAGGTGGGAACCTCCCGAGGAAGATCCGGAGGTAGCTGCGAATATCCCGAAAAGTGAGAGTAAACGGAGAGTGTGTAAGAAATGCGTCGCATGGAAACCAGAGAGAACCCATCACTGCTCGGTGTGCCAAAGATGCGTATTGAGGATGGACCATCACTGCGTATGGGTGGCCAACTGCGTCGGCGCGAGAAACTACAAGTTTTTCTTACAATTTTTGGTCTACACGTTTATAGGGACAACTTTCGACGCGATATGTTTACTGAGCGATTTCGTACAGTTTTTTAAAGACGTGGAAGAGAGTGAGAGCGCCGGAAGCACGTCGCCGCAAGAGAGAGACGAGTTGAGACAACACGGAGGCGCGATGACGGTAGTCTTCGTTGCGTTCGTTATGAATGTCGCATTCGCGGCGTCTCTTTTAGGTTTTATCGTCATGCACGGAAACTTAGTCTTAGCTAACATGACGACGATCGAAATGTACGAGAAGAAAAAGACATTGCCTTGGAAGTACGACAAAGGGAGGTGGGAGAATTTTAAGGAGATTTTCGGCGACAACGTGTTTAGCTGGTTGTTGCCGTTTCACACGAAGCGAGCGAGCGAGAAAATCGACCGAACGGCTGGTTTGACCGAAGGGCACATCGCGTTGAAAGGGGAGTATTGTCGCCCGATAGTTCCTTAAAATATGCGATACACTTTAGCAGCTTTTGTTGACGCGCAAATCTAATACTAGTTAGCTATATATAGTCGCGAACATCGAGCGAAACGTACTACGCGAGACGACAAAAAAGCTCCTACTCTTCTTCTTCTTCTTCTTCTTCTTCTTTCCTAAACATCATGGCTTCTTTCAATTCCTTCCTCCGTCTCTCTTTCGTTTCTTTGTCTCTCTTTTCCTCTTCTTTCTCTCTTTCCTTCTCTTTCGCCTCCACGAGCGCTTCGACGTCCCTCTTCGTTTTCGCCAGCGACGACGCTTCCCTCTCAACACCCAAAAAGAAAGCGCCGTTGGCATAATCCTCGTTCACTTTTGCCAAACTCTGCCCCGCGTGTTTCCCATCTGCATCCATCAGCGCGTGTACTTCGAGCGTCTTTGTCAGCGCGTCCCCGCGCGCCAGTGCAATTGACGCTTTCACGTTCTCCTCCACCGCCGCCACGGTAGGCGACGCGTGCCTCAGGAACCGCGTCGACCGCGCGCGAATGATTCGAGCGAGTTCGCCCCCTGAGTCGTGACGCGATGACGATGATGATGATGCATCGTTGTCCTTCTTCTCGTCAAAGTCTCTTTGTCCGATGTTGAACAGCAGAGACGAAAAGAGGGGTTTGTTGTTGTTGTTGTTGCTTTTCGACATTATCGTTCGTTCGTTCGTTCGTCGTGTTCTAATAAGCGAGAGTATATACGATACACGAAATGGCGCATTGTGGACCCCGGTGCATTCTTTTTCCAATTGGAAAAGAGAAGAGAGAAAAAATCCGCACATTTCATACACACACACACATATATCTTTCGACATAAACCCTTTGTCCAACAGAAGAAGAAAAGAGTCGCGTCAAAACGCCCAAAGAAGAAGACGCTTCAAAAGACACTTCGATAAAAGAAGACGACGACTTTTTTTCGAGGATGATGACTTCGACGACTTTGACGACGATTATTATTCCGAAGGCGGCTTCGATGACGACGACGGCAAAGTCGAATCATCATCGAGGGCGGGGAAACGCTTTTGGACACAGAAGAAGAAGTCGTCGCTTCTTCGAGCAGCACGACATTGATGCGACGAGGAAACGACGACGACGACAACGGGGCCTCGTGTCGTGTAAAAGCAGCAGCGCGAACAACAAAGGAAGAAGAAGGGACGACGACTCAACGACGACGTCTCGTTCGTTTTTCGACGACGACTTTGACGACGACTTTTTTCGCAAAGAGATTGGCTTTGAGCGTCTCATGGACCGCTCGTTTCATCATCGTTTTGGAGGGCGTGTCTTCGACCAAGAGGAGGCCGAAGCGAGAAACAACAACAACAACAACAACAACAACAACAAGAACACCACAAACGCGTACGAAGCGTTCGGACCGAACAAAACGATCGCGAAAGAGATACGGAAAGAACACAGAGGACGACACTCGTACAGCAACTTCCACTACACGGAATCGGTGACGACGTACGGCGGCGCGGCGGCGGCGCCCCTCTCTCGCGCGCGAAGCGGCGGCGTCGTACTCGACGCGCCGACGACGCTCGGATGCGTCGTTCTGCTCGGGATGACGTACGCGTACTTTAAGGAGAAGATGGTATTTTCCAGAAACTTCTCCCGAACAAACTTCAAGGAGGAAGAGAAGGAAAAATTAGCCAGAGAGTGGCCGCTGTTGTACGCGAGCAGCGAAACCTTTAGGAGAGAGTTCCGAAAGACCAAGGAAGAAGAGACGACGACGACGACGACGAAAACGGGAAGCGATGCCATCACGAACACCAACAGCGAGAGCGTGAACGCCGGACGCGACGATACCACGCCGGACGCATCGACGGCGCGGTAGAGACAGCAATAGGCTCACAGAGAGAGAGAGAGAGACGTCGAGGCGTCGAGATTTTTGCCACCTGGCATTTCCAATCCGCGATAGTATAGAGTAGCGCGCGTAGAGAGTTTGCCACGTGTCATAAAAACATGTACCATTTTGTCCGTACGCAGACGCACTTCGCGCGTGCGCTCTTCTTGCGCTCTTCTTCATCGTCGTCTCTTCTTCCGGGGTGTTCTCTCTTTTGTCGTCGTCGTTTACGTCGTCGTCGTTTGCGCGCTTTTTGAGCTCTTCTTCTTCTTCTTCTTCTTCTTCTTCTTCTTCTTCTCATTAATTAAAAACTTCTTCGGCGTATTTTTTTCTCTTTAAAAGTGGAGTAAAAATAGGGCAAAAAAAGGTCACACATTTGCCTCGCTTTGCGTGTCACCGTGCGCCCGTCCAACCGCGAGATGGCGTCGCCGTCGTCCGTCGTCGCACCCTCGGGGGGGTCTTTTTCGTCGTCGATGATGTCATCTGGAGTCTCGCGGCGCGGGGTGGAAGATGGAAAGACATCATCGATTTTGCGCGGACGGGGTAAATGTGCGGGAATCGCGTCGTCAAAGTCGTCGTCGTCATCGCGTCGTCGTTCGGGGCGGCCGACGGTCGAGGCGGCGAAAAAAAGCGAGAAAAAGAAGAGACAGCGAAAGAGCAACGCGAGAGAAAACGAGAAGAAGGACGCGAGCGAAGGCGGTGGCGGGCCGGGGACCGTGAAAGTGATCTGTTCGGACGTGGATGGGACTCTGGTGAACTCGGACGGTTCGCTGCCTTTGAAAACTGAAGAGTGCGTTCGAAAAGCAAAGGCAATGGACGTGCCGGTAATGATTGCGACTGGGAAGACTCGAGGGCCGTGGGCAGAACGAGTGTACTCGCAGTTGAACCAAGATCCGAAAATCCCGGGCGTGTTCGTTCAAGGCACGGTGATCTGCGACGGTCTCGGAAACGTGTTGGAGTCGACGACGTTGCCGAAAGTAGCGGTGGAGGCGATTTGCGGGTATTGTCGCATTCGAGGGATTTCGGTCGTCGCCTTTTGTGAAAAGAAGATTGTCTGCGAGAGAAGAGATGCGCAAACGGATTCGGTAATGCAATATGGCGAAAGCGAGCCGGAATGCGTGCCGACGTTGTCTTTTCATAGGAGGAAGAAACCAAACAAGATGATTTTGTTTTGGGACGAAGAGACGAACGGGAGTAGGTATAAAACCTTCGAACAGTTTCGCGCGGAAGCAGAACGCGCGTTAGGAAGTTACGAGGTTGACGTGACCGTCGCTGTGGATGGAATGTTGGAATTTTTACCGAAAGGTGCTTCGAAAGGCGCAGCGGTGAAGAGGGCGTGTGAGAAAATTTTGAATGTCAAGATGGAAAATGTTTTAGCCATCGGAGATGCAGAAAATGATTTGGACATGCTACAAATGGCTGGAGCGAGCGTGGCGGTCGCGAATGCAAAAGAAAACGTGAAGAAAGTCGCAATGTATACGACGAAAGCAACGAATGAGGAAGGGGCCGTGGGCGAGGCCATCGAAAAATTTGTTTTTACCGTCGAGGAAAATGAAGAAAAGAAAGAAGAAAAAGATGTACCACCACGAGCAGCAGCAAAACCACCAGCGGCACCACCATCATTAGTAGCAACAAACAATATCAAGAGCAGCAGCAGCAGTAAATTAATGAAACCGTCGATGACGACAGAGAAGAGCGGCGAGCTCAAAGTCGTCACGAAAGAGACGACTGAATTTGCGAAAGCAAATCTTTCAGAAACCATCGCAAAGGTGAAAGCTAAAGTCGAAAAGTTCGATAAAAAAGAGTTCGAAGAGAAAGTCATGAAGAACGTCGTCGCACCCGTCGTAAAATCTGTGCGTGCCGCGCAAGGTGGAGGAAACGCGGAACTCGCGCAAAGACGTGCGAAAATGGATGCCGAAAATGCCAAGCGCCTGAGCGACGAAAGTAAAAGCGACGATGCCTCGGCAGCAAAGAAAAAAATAGCGGCTAAAGCTGCCGTTCGCGCTGCCAAAAGCGCGTCAAAAGCGGTCATATTAGAAGCCGAAGCTATTACATCGAGAATGAGCGAGTGTGAAAGCAAGGAGTTGGAACTCAAAGCGGCAGAATTATCGGAGCGCTTGGCGCAATTGCAAAGAGGTATGGAGATTGAAGAGAGAAAGTTGGCAGAAGCCGAGAGATTGGCGACTGCTTCAAACACCCCTACTCCTCCGCTTCCTCGTGCTCCTCCTTCACCATCATCACCACCTCCATCCGAGTCAGCGGCAACTACTCCGTCATCTGCGTTGATTGAACCGGTATTGGAAGAGCCAGAGTTTTCGCTCCCAGTCGCGACTCCAAAGAAGGCACCGCCGGTGGTTGAAGTCGCGAAGAGCTACAACTCTGTCACCGCGAGTTCTAAAAAGATAGAGATAGAGAAGAAGGCGGTCGTCACAGAGAAAGAGAAGAAAGAAAAAGAAGCAAATGACGTCAAAGAAAAGAATTCGGAAGAGATAAGGACGTGGAAAGAACCGGGTGTGTCTGCGTTCGAACCATCGTCTTTGTCTTCATCGGGCAATTGGAGAGATACTAAAACCGAGGACAACTCCATCGCATGGGACGACAAGAAAGGGCAGCAGCAGCAGCAGCAGCAACAACAAGAAAGCCAAGAACAGCAAAACAAGAAAACTTCTTCGCCGCGTAGTGAAAATGACAACAACCTCCTCGCCGCATTTGCAGCTTCTGCGTTGAAAACGGTCCAAACGCTCACGTCCCCGGAAGCCAAAAGGATGCAACGCAACGCCAAAATTGCCGCTCTGAAAGCAGAAGTCATTAAAAAAGCGCTCAATTTAGATTCTGGTCGTAATGGAGACGTCACGGATGAACAGCTCGAAGACTTTAAAGTGACCTTGCGTAAACTTGAAGCCATGAACAACACGAAAATGCCCACTCGAAGCACTCTGATCAATGGCAAATGGTCTCTGGCGTTTACCAACGATACCGACCTTCTCAGGGTAGGCAAAAGGCGTGGTTTATTTGGCACGCGCAACAAACGCAGCGAAGGCACAATCGATTTCTCCGTCGATGTGTTTGCCAATGACAACGATGTCGTCGAAATCGAGGAAGCCAAGAAACCGAAGAACAAAATGCGCTACGAAATCCTCCGCTCTTGGCCGCAAAGTTCTGAAAACGGAGAACTACACGTGTTGAGCACCAACGAGATTTCTCTCGCGCCACCAAAAGCGAAGCTGTTCGGCTTCATTCCCATTGGCGGTGGTAAAAAGAAGAGGAAGAGCGCAAAAAGCGACGAAGGCGTGGCCGCCGATGCCAACGCCGATGACCTCGACGCCTTTGACGACGGCGAACTTGCCACGTACCAATCTCTCGTCGTCTCCTACCTCGATCTTGAAATGCTTTCTTTTCGGTCTGCAATCGACGATTGCGTATACGTGTTTCTTCAACAAGACGTCGATTATCGCGTCGGCGGGAAGAACGTTGCGGTCAGCAAACAGCTGACGTCTTCGTGATGCGCGAGACGGCAAACTACACGCGCGAGGACGCCACTTCAGATTTTCGTATTATTATTGTATTTCTTATTTCCAAATTATACTCAAAATTCTGTATTCTTCAACAACACACCGCACGCATATAAATACACAAAGATCGAGCGGCATGTTCTCTTTCGGCTCGTCAAAGAAGAGAGCAGAGCTCGCGGCGTCGAAGCATGCGATCGACGATGGCACCAGTACGAGTACTAAGACCACCAAGACCGGGTCTCATCATTCCTTCCATTCCGGGACGTTTCGCAACAAGCCGGTCCCGGTCGGGCAAAAGGGCATCGAGCTGCAAGCGCACATCAATTCGACGTTGGGAAACAACGGCTCTTTACGCGACGCGGTGAAATTGCCGAAAGGGGAGGATGAATTAGAATGGATAGCGGTGAATGTGGTTGATTTCTTCAACGCGTTGGTGTTCTTGTACGACATGGTCAACACGGAACACTGCACGGAGAAGACGTGCCCGACCATGTGCGCCGGGCCGAAATTCGAATACCGATGGATGGACGGCGAAGAAATCGTGAAACCGATGGAGTGTTCCGCACCCGTCTATTGCGGGTATCTTTTCAGATGGGTGGAAAAGCAAGTCGATGACGAGAAGATATTCCCGAAGAAGCAAGGCGACGCGTTCCCGTCAGACTTTAAGAAGCGGGTGAAGAAGATAGCGGCGAGATTGTTTCGAGTGTACGCGCATTTGTACCACTCGCACTTTAAGATTATTTGCGCTTTGCAAGCGGAGAAACACTTGAATACGATTTTTAAGCATTTCGTGTATTTTGCAGTAGAGTTTAGTTTGATTAGTAGCGAAGAGATGATGCCGCTGAGAGAGTTGGTTGACGGCGTGTTGAGAGCCCAGTAAACAGATTTTGTAAAAGTATCTTTTTGTACATGTATACATTACTTAGTAGTATGGTAAAATACACGCGAATACTTTACTTCTATCGATTTTTCTCTACGTCTTCGTTATTACTATCATTCGTATCTATCGTTATTGCGCTATATGACCGCTCGTTTCCCTGATGTCGCCCTCCACGCCGAAGAACTTCTCGTCTCCAGGCGCCAGGCGCGTGTGAAAACACATCTGACTTGGCTGCATGAAACTTTGTGTGATGCTTATCACGAACGGGTCTGAAGGATGGAAGACGTACGCGCACTGTCGTTTTGAACGCGACTGTAAGATTGAAACGTCCAACGAGGCTGCACGAAGCGTAAATCTCTTCCCAACCGATAATAATGTTTCGATTTCCATGCCGTCGATGGAGTTTGGCATTTCTGGTTCTACCGGTGTAAATTTTACGCCAAATTCCGCTCGAGGTTTTGGAATACACATGGCAGAGACGTTTCTTTCGTCGTACTGGAACAAGCTGCGATCAAAATACGGGCTCGTCGAACGACTTTGGCTCGTATCAGAAGCCGCATCAACGTTCAAGAGTAAACTCGCAGCGTTGCCAAGAAACGTCAACTCATTCGGTGCATTGAGAATACCATCCTGAATGAAGGATTTAGCCACATCTTCTCTCCTCCCTCCAGCTAAACGTTGCCATATGTTTAAACCGTGAGCTGGAGAAAAGAACACTGCCTCTTCTTCTTCGTTTTTAAACGGCGAGGATCCGACAAACGTGTTCGATGATTGTGTCGCTCGCGTCGCCGCGACTCCGGCGTTGTTCGATCCCAGAAACGTGGTCATCGTTTGATTGTCGTCGTTCATGGCTTCAATAGCAGAACATGGGACGACGTGCAAGAAAGTTCTCTTATTTAAGTCATATATCGTCAAGATTGCCCTGTGCGTCGAGTCGCCAAACCTTCGTCTAAGTTTATCTAAATGTGTCGATTGGTTCGCGAATACGATTTGGTACACCGCCTCCGCCGGGACGAATTTCAAGAGTAAGAGGGAGTCGTCGAGTTGTCGAGCGTGGACCAAGCTTAATCGAGCCAACTTTTCGAAATTTTTGTGAAAGTTTCGCAATTCTTCCGGACTATCATAGACTTCGCATTTGATCAAAGCATCCAGAAATCGATGGACGAGAAGCTTTTGCGTCAAGCCGGTGATACTCCTATTGTTGTAGTCTTGCCCTTCCCGCCGATTATTACTGATTGTATTTGAAGTATTCGTGTTCACCTCCAAAGCATGCGTAATGTCCATTTCCTTCAAAATCTCCGCGTCCCCGGCTTCGCAATACGACCCCAACGTGAACTTTTCCTTTATCTTTCCGTCTTCCTCGATATCTAAAAATGTGCAACTCTTGTGCTTCAATGAGACAATCGCTAACGATTGATCCTTATATATTGTCGCGCACTGGTTCCTCGTTAATCTCATAAAATCGTTCAAGAACGTTTTACTATCCACAACCTCCCCGGTTTCCGTTCTAATGATGTGAAACGTAATCGATTCAATCGTCGGTAACGCGTTGAACACGCCTAAACCGCTCCTGCCTTCCATATTTTCTTGTCTCTCTTCGAACGCCGCCGCTTCGGCAGTAGTCATTCTGTTTCTGGTGTTATTTTCATTCATATTCATCGCATCCCTACCGCCCGCAGTCGTCGTCGTCGTCGTCGTCGTCGTCGTCGTATTTGTGCTCAAATCTACTTGCGTGCTCGATGCCACCACCAAATACTTCCCTTCTCTCGCCGTCAACAGAAAATCCTTGCAAAACGACTCCTCGTTCGCCTGCGCCGCGGCGGATAAACTCGCCGTCGAGTGCAACTTGAAATAGCTCTCAAAATTCGAGTGATGTTTATTTATCTCTTTGTACGTGTCCTCTTTCTGTTCTTTCGTCTCGCATTCTCCGTAGCCTTTCGATATCCCTCGGTATCGGTACACGACGACGTCGCATAAGTGCCGGCTGAAACACACTAAATAGCGGCCGCAATCGGTGAACCGTTTCACGTGGACGTCTGGGAATACCGTCGCTTGTATCTGTGTGAGAAAGAAAGAAGAAATCGTCGTTAAGTCGTCGTCGTCCATCTTCGCGTTGGAGTAGCTTCGAACGAAACAATAATAACGGATCATTACCGTGTTGTCCGGCACGATCGCGCGATAAAACGCGCGCGTTCTGTGCGCGCGCCGCCCGGGTTTCGGGACGCTCGTTTCTCGCAATCGTAAGCTCGAGTGCACCGTGCCTCCTCGTCTGCGTCGCATGCGCGCGACGGCCTCCCCGAAGTCGTCGGCGTCGGTGTCGGGTGTCTTTGCCCCGTCCTCGACCGCGCCGCCGGTGGGGCGTTTGCGTTTCATCGAAGAGGATTGCCTTAGTAAGTCGTCATCAAAAATTAGGGAATGGGATGGAGTGACGTCAACGAGAAAAAAAAAATGCAAGAAAAGCTCTGTACTTAGACGTACTCGAGTATGTGTGCATTTTGGGTTTACACGCGATGTTATGTGCTTCTTCTCTCATCGGCGCTGTCGTTGCAGCGCGTCTCTCAGCCTGTCGTTTTGAAAGTCACCGTTATTTTCGTCGCCGCGGAATAGCGTTGCGAAGAACGCTCGCATCATACCAATCGCACCCGGATCGTTCCCTCGGCCGTGGGTTTCCGCGATGTTTCGTAGCTCCTCTTCTGGTATCATCCCGTTTTCTTGCCATTCGAGGTTATCTCCCACGCGCTCAAACGCATCCGCGATGAGCGCTCGATCGTTCAACTCCAACGCGGCTTGTAGTCTGTTGTTCTCGTTTCTGTTGCGGTGTTGAGGCGCTGGCGCTAAGAATGGATTCTCGTCGTCTTCGGGAAGTTGTCTTTTCACGACATCTTGGTAGTCCTCGAAAGAGATATGCGCGAACATATTCGCGGCGTTTTTTCCTTTGTATGAATCGAGATTCGTGCTTCGCGTCATTTGCCACGTCACGGGGTTCAATTCCGCGTAGATTTTATCACGCTCGTCTTCCTCACGCTTCCACTCCTCACTATTCGTCGGTCTGTTCAAAATAATATTCAACCTCTTATATTCGTCGCACACCCTTTGCGCGATGGGTTTCATCCAAGACAAAATTCGATCCGGTCGCCACAAGTAATGATGTCTCTCTGCAAAGAGTTTGCACGCAAATTCATAGCTCGCATTATTGACTTCGGTACTCTCCTTGATTGTCTTTTCGAAGTATTCCGAGCGCTCGATAATTTCAAACCATTCCACGTCTCGCGTTTTCAAGTCGAGTTTTTCGACTAAGAAGTGTAAAGCTAACGGGTGTTGCATTATAGCTTGACGCATGGCCTCGTCGGCTACATTTGATTTTGTTTTGCTCTGTTCGTCTTGCAACTTCAAACACATGGCATAGGAGTAAACAAAGTTTGGTCTATACCACATGTCGAACGGCGATACTCTTCGTTCTAACACCGACGAAAGGAACTCTTGCAACCACTTTAACTTTTCCTCGTCACCACATCGAAGCGCCACGTAATCAATGATGAATCCGACGCAAAAATAATCTTTCGGCTCGACGCCAAAGAGAAATTTGGACATCTCTAACGCGGCATTGTAACAGCCTCGTCTGGTCAACGAACAACACTGTTTGAACAACGCTTTTAAAAACGTCTTTTCCCTGGATTGGTCCCACATCTCGATGATTTCTTCTAATCTCTCTCGACGATCGCTCAGTTCGTCCGTCACGTCAAAAATGCTCTCGTGTTCGTCTTCGTCATCAATGAATGCTTGGCATGGCGGATCGATGGGAATCCTCGCCGTCCCTTTCTTCACGTCTGCAATGAAATCTTTGTGAAACGACTTCTCAAACGCCGCTAAACACTGCTCGATAGCGTCTGACCCTTTATCTGCGTCACCAACTACCATATGCACGTCGCTAATTGCCAACAAGGACTCCGCGTGTAAAGGATACTTCATCAAAAGATGCGTAATTGCTCTCGGATCGTGCGTTTCTCTCGCTTTCTCGAACAACTCGTTCGCGTCTTCATACGCAGCTCCGGTTGAGAACTGATAATAGGATATTTCATCATTATCTTCTTCATCGTACGCCACATCGCCTCTAAACTTCTCCTCCACTCTTTTTGTCTTCTTCATCGCTAACCCAATTGCCCGCGACTTGTTCGACCATCCCGCTTTCGGTTTCGCGAAGACGCTACTACCACTACCACTACTACTACTACTACTACTACTGCTACGATTACTACTGGAGTTTCCCCCGTTGGACGACATTCCCGCCGCTGGACTAAACATTCGTTTCAATTCGTCTTCGGCTTTCAGTTTCCGCACGTCGCACGCGAGCAGTCCATCCGCCGACGTCTTCGCCGCCTCCTTTGTCTTCCTCCGGTGGCGGTCGTTTTCCTCTAATTTCATCACCTCGGCACCTTTACCAATCGTTGCACGTGGCGCTTCCGCTAATCCGATATCTTTCAGCGCGGCGGCAATCTCGTCCTCCTCTTCAAAAGTCCTCGTCGTCGTCGTCTTCTTCGTCTTCTTCGTCTTCTTTTTCTTCGTCGGTTCCTGCCGTCGTCGTTGGACGCTCTCCTCCTCCTCCTCCTCCTCCTCTTCTTCTTCTTCCTCTTCGTCTTCCGAATCGTCGTCCATCAAAAACGCGGCGAACGCGTTCTTTTGGGCGCTCGCTCGCACGACCACGTCCTCTTCTTCTTCTTCTTCTTCTTCTTCTTCTTCTTCTTCCTTCG
>CEPW01031394.1_pt1 | contig 16290 bp, 15 predicted proteins | sample 356211 | NCBI WGS metagenome assembly CEPW01 (sample SAMEA2620021, study PRJEB7988) | marine metagenome | biome: marine biome (ENVO:00000447); feature: deep chlorophyll maximum layer (ENVO:xxxxxxxx); material: "saline water (ENVO:00002010), including plankton (ENVO:xxxxxxxx)" | depth 25 m
CTGAAACTAGCGCGTCTACCAATTCCGCCACATCCGCTGGCGTGCCGCTAACGCGACGAACAAAACATACGCCATCAACACCACAATTCCCGAGGAGATCGCGAAGGGTCTCAATCCAGTTTCAGGGCCGGCCGTCTAGACGGTCTCATCCTCTCTATGCAAACTGCGTGTGTAAAGCCTCATAAAACCGGACATGGTGGTGGTCGCGGCTGCGTCTCAAGAGATTCTCAAGCCGCATCTGGCCATAGAGGGTGGCCATGCACTAAGTGGAACCCTCCGTGTGAGTGGTGCGAAAAATTCCGCACTCGTTCTGATGACGGCCGCCCTGCTGACTCAGGAGCCTGTCGAACTGTGCAACGTTCCCGCTCTGACTGATATTGCCGGGATGTGCTCCATCCTCGAGTCGCTGGGGATGCGCGTGAGCCGGCGTGGTGACCGCATCACCTTGGTGGCCGATCAACTCAATGGTTCAGAACCTCCCTACGAGCTGGTCAACAGTCTGCGAGCCAGCTTTTTCAGCATCGGTCCCCTGCTCGGGCGATTGGGCCATGCCCGCGTTCCACTGCCCGGTGGATGCCGGATCGGAGCACGCCCGGTGGTGGAGCACATCAAGGGGCTAAAAGCTCTTGGCGCTGTCGTGGATGTACGCCATGGCGTCGTCACAGCCTCCATCCCTGGGCAACGCAACAGGCTCAAAGGGGCACAGATTGTCCTGGATTGTCCCAGCGTGGGGGCCACCGAAACCATCCTGATGGCAGCGGTTCTCGCAGATGGCGTCTCCACGATTGAAAATGCTGCTCAAGAGCCTGAAGTTCAGGATCTCGCCGGGCTCCTCAACAGCATGGGCGCCAAAATCAAAGGGGCCGGGGGTCCTTTGATCACGATTGAGGGCGTTGCGTCATTGCACGGTTCCCGCAACTACTCAGTGATTCCAGACCGGATCGAAGCAGGAACCTTTCTGATGGCTGCCGCCATCACTCGTTCTCGTCTTCATGTAGCTCCGGTGATCCCGGAACACTTGAGCGCAGTCCTGCAAAAACTGCGTGATTGCGGCTGCAAGCTAGAGATTGAGGGGGACGGACTCACCATCACCCCAGGCGATATCCAAGCTGTCGACATCACAACCCAACCCTTCCCCGGGTTCCCCACGGACCTTCAAGCCCCGTTCATGGCGCTGATGGCGACGGCAAAGGGAACGAGTGTGATCAGCGAAAAGATCTACGAAAACCGCATGCAACATGTTGGCGAGCTGCAACGCATGGGAGCCTCCATACGTCTTGATGGCAGCACAGCCATCGTTGAAGGCGTGCCACTCCTGGGCAGTGCCCCTGTCACCGGAAGCGATCTCCGTGCTTCAGCTGCGATGGTTCTGGCTGGACTCTCCGCATCTGGAACCACCCAGGTGTCTGGCTTGAAGCACCTGGATCGCGGGTACGACAACATCGAGGCCAAGCTCACAAGTTGTGGTGCACAGATCAACCGTCACAACGGCTGATCAATAAGGACAACGCCAGTCCATACAATTGGCGAGCGGGAGCCTGGCGGAATTGGTAGACGCAGCTGACTCAAAATCAGCCGGCCACTGGTCTTGGGGGTTCAAGTCCCCCGGCTCCCATCCAACTTCAGTCATGGGGACCTACGCGAGGTTCCCCGTCACCCTGGTCAAAGGCAACGGTTGCTGGGTCAAGGACGACACCGGAAAGCGCTATTTGGATGCCGTGGCAGGGATTGCCACCTGCACCCTTGGCCATAGCAATTCAGCACTGCGCCGCGCACTGAGCCAACAGTTGCGGAAGCTGCAGCATGTTTCCAACCTGTATCAAATTCCAGAACAGGAGGAACTGGCTCACTGGCTGACCGCCAACAGCTGCGCCAGCAGCGTGTTCTTCTGCAATTCAGGAGCAGAAGCCAACGAAGCTGCCATCAAGCTGGCCCGCAAACATGGCCACACCCGACGCGGCATCACTCAGCCGGTGATTCTGACGGCGATGTCGAGCTTCCATGGTCGGACCCTGGCGGCGGTCACAGCCACCGGTCAACCCAAATACCACCAGGGTTTTGAGCCCGTAGTCCAGGGCTTTGATTACTTCCCCTACAACGACCTTCAGGCCTTTGAAGCACTTCTGGAGAGCCATGAAGCCAAAGGACCGGCCGTTGCTGCTGTTCTGATCGAACCCTTGCAGGGAGAAGGTGGCGTCAATCCAGGCGATCCTGCTTTTTTCAAACGCGTCAGAGAACTCTGCACTGAGCGCAACATCCTGCTGATCCTGGATGAAGTGCAGGTGGGAATGGGCCGCAGTGGACGCCTCTGGGGTTACCAACAGCTCGGAATCGAACCCGACGCCTTCACCCTGGCCAAAGGCCTCGGAGGAGGGCACGCCATCGGGGCTCTGCTTGTTCAAGAAAAAGCCGATGTTTTTACCCCTGGAGATCACGCCAGCACCTTTGGAGGCAACCCGTTTGCCTGCCGCGCAGGGCTCACGATCGCCCGTGAGCTTGAACGCCGCGACCTGCTCAAGAATGTCAACGACCGCGGCAACGAACTACGGACTGGACTAGTTCGACTGATCGAGGCTTATCCACACCTGCTGAAAGATGCTCGCGGGTGGGGATTGCTTCAGGGCCTCGTGCTTCAGGACAACGCCAACGTGACTGCCGCCCAACTCGCTGCCAAAGCATTGGATCACAACCTGCTGGTGGTCGCCGCTGGTCCCTCAGTGTTGAGGATGGTGCCCCCTCTTGTGATCAATTCCCGCGAGATTCGAACGCTGCTCACCCGTCTGGACACCACCTTGGCCAACGGCTGAATCGGCGATGGCTTCCGGCGCCTTGGATAACTTGCTGCCCCGATTCGATCAACGGGGGATGGATCTTGGCCTCGAGCGGATGCATCTGGCCATGGCTGATCTGACACTGCCGGGAAGGCGACGCCCTGCCATCCAGGTCGCTGGAACCAATGGCAAAGGATCGATCTGCAGCTTCATCGCCTCTGCACTGCAGCAGACACCTTTCAAGGCAGGAATCACCACCTCTCCCCATTTGGTGAGCTGGTGTGAACGCATCCGTATAGACGCAGAGCTGATCCCATTGGATGAGCTGCGGCAACTCCTGAGTGATCAGACCCCCCTAACTCAGCAGCATCGGCTTACCCCTTTTGAACAGCTGCTGATCGCAGCCTTCAGTCATTTCGAGCAACACAATGTTGATCTGCTGGTTCTGGAGGTGGGGTTAGGAGGCCGCCTCGATGCAACCACCGCCTATCCCTGGCGTCCGGTCATCGCCTTCGGCGCCATTGGCCTCGATCACAGGGAACACCTCGGCCACTCCATCGAAGCGATCGCCCGCGAAAAAGCAGCTGTGATTCACCCGGGAGCGACCGTGATCAGTGCGGCGCAGGAACCAGAGGTCGCAGCAATTCTCCAGACGACCTGTCGACAGCACAACGCCAAACTGCACTGGGTCCAACCGCTACCAACGTCGTGGACCCTGGGATTGGCGGGATCATGGCAGCGCAGCAATGCAGCCGTTGCCCTCGGAGCGCTTCAGGCCCTTGCGCCGCTTGGCTTTCCGGTGCCAACAAGCGCCATTCGCGAGGGCTTCGAGCAAGCGAGCTGGCCAGGACGACTACAGGATGGGACCTGGAAAGGGCATCCCCTGCGACTCGACGGTGCCCACAACCCGCCCGCGGCACGTCAACTCGCCCAAGAGCTGCAGCATGGTGCTGAGGAACACTCAACGGCTCAATGCTGGATCCTGGCGATCCAATCCCATAAGCAAGCCGTCGACATGCTTCAGCACCTCTTGGGGCCCAACGATGACGTTTGGATCGTTCCAGTTCCGGGGCATCAGAGCTGGACGGCAGAGCGGTTGGTTGCCGAGCAGCCGCATTGGAGCGCGCAACTGCACGACGCGGCCAGCGCAGAAGAGGCACTGGAAGCCCTCGCACAGCGGAGCACCTGGCCTGAGCCTGCTCCTCTGATTGCCGGATCGCTCTACCTGATCGGAGATCTGCTCGGCAGCGGACAGGTCACGGCAAAGTGAGGCCATCCCTCCAGCAGCCGATGACTCCGCACTCGATCGTCCAAGGACTGCTTGCCTGGTGTCTGATCGTGCTGGCCTGGATGGTGCCGCCAGCGCAGGCCTTAGACACCAGCAAAGGAGTGGGCCTCCAAGACCGAGCTCTGTTTCAAGACAAGGTGGATTACACCTTGACCAACCAAAGCAACGGCGACTTTCACGGTCAGGACCTCGCCAACACCTCCTTTGCCGGTGCGGTCGCCCGCGGTGCGGATTTCAGGGATGCCGTGCTGCATGGCGCGATCCTGACCCAGGGCGCCTTTGCCGAGGCGGACTTCCGTGGTGCCGACCTCTCCGACGCGCTGATGGATCGGGCTGATTTCGCCAACACCGACCTACGCAATGCCGTTCTCACAGGGATCATCGCGTCCGGCAGCAGCTTCTCCAATGCACAAATTGAAGGAGCCGATTTCAGCGATGCCTTGCTCGACAGGGACGACCAGCGCCGTCTCTGCCGCGAGGCCGATGGCATCAACCCCACAACGGGCATATCGACTGCAGACAGCCTCGGCTGCTAGTTGCGCTCGATCCATCCACGCAATTTCCCAGGGTTAAGAAGCCCGTCGCGATCAAAGCGACGTTTCGCAGCCACCTGATCGGCATCGATCACCCCGAGGCCTCCATCTTCGACGGTGATCACATGGGGATTGAACAGAACAGCCCCCACTTCACGGCAATCCTGCATCAGTTGCTTCAGCAACTCCTCCCCTTGCCAACGGACCAAAGGCAGAGCGGCCATACGAACGGCTCCCTGCTGGCGAACCACTTCAAGGTGCCAAAGCAAGGAGTCAGGCCAACGCTCTCGAAGGGCCTGCATGGCAGGGGCTTCGGGTTGGGGGAGCAGCATTTGTAGATAAGTCCAGCTGGAGTTCTTGGCGCGGGCATGGAGGGTGGTGTGGTTCCAGCTCAGCTCCCTCAAGCCATTGCCTCCTGTCAAATCCTCTGGGCCGAGGTCATGGCAGCACGCGCCTGCATCCTCCGCGAGGCGCCGAAGACTGCTCACGCCATCCGGCGCAACGAGAAAAAGCAATCGATGACACTCGGTGGACGGCCCGCTCCAGGGCGGCAGCTGTGCGAGAACCGCCGATTCGATCAGGGTGGCGAGCTGCAGCGTGATCGAACTCTGCACAGACCGTTGCAGCAATGCCACCGCCTGATCCCAGTGCTGGCAGTCGATCGTGAGCTGATGCCAGCACACCGCTGGCGCCGTGGCCAACTGCAATGCAGTGATGATTCCGTTGGTTCCGTAGGCATGGTTGAGCGGCTCCGCGGCTCGCTGATCGAGCCACATCCGTTGGGGTGATGCCTCCATGGACATCACCTCGAGCCCCAACAGATGGCCGGGGTCGCGCAGAAACCCCCAGCGGATCGATCCAATGCCCCCTGAGCCGCCAGCGATAAAGCCTCCAATACTGGCGCTACGCCAGGTACTCGGGAGAAGCCGAAGCTCCCTGCCATGGCGACGCAAAGCCTGGTCCAGGTCACGCATGGAGCATCCCGGTTCCACCGTGACGACCCCCGTATCGGAATCGATCTCTCGAATCGTCCGCAAGGCCGAGGTCAACATGACCACGCCACCTTCCAGCGGAACGCACTGGCCGTAGTTGCCGCTTCCCGCCCCCCTCAGGGTGAGGGGAATTCCCAGATGGACACAGGCCTGAACCACCCGTTCCACCCCATCGAGGCCATGGGGGCGAACGACAAGATCGGCGCGAACATCGCGGAGCTGTTGACTGAGAACCGGTGAGTAATCGAAAAAATCACGCGAGAAACGCACCCGATCGTCCGCCCCCTGAAGAAGGTCAACATCTGAGGCCCCCTGCAGGCGTTGCAGCAGAGCATCCACACCCTCCTGACGACCCATAACGCATTCCCCGATATGCACCGGTCTAACGGCTGCGAGCCGACCACCAACGACCGGCCACGAGCACCCTGCGCTTAGGGCGACATAGGGCCTCAGACCAGCTGGTCGCTTCCAGCACGAGTAGATCAGCGGGTGCACCGTTATGCAGCAGTCCCGTCCAAGACAGATTCATCGCCGCCGCCGCCGCCGTCGTGAACGGTGCCAAACCCAGCCGCTCCCAAGGTGCCAACTGCGTCAATGGCAGAGCACTAGCCATCAACGACAGAGGGTCCAAATCACCAACGGGAAACCAAGGATCGACGACGTTGTCCGCCCCAACCGCCACCGTCACCCCAGCCCGTTGAAGGGTGCGAATTGGAGCCAATGGCTTCAGCACCGGGGTTTGATCCCCTTGCCTCCCCAAGAGCCAGCCATTGGTCAAAGGAAGTGCCACCACAGCAACCTGATGCTGAGCGAGTCGTTCCGCGATGCGTCGTTGCTGATCCCTCGAAGCCAAGCCAAGGCTGCTGCAGTGACTGCAGGTGATCGGGATGCTGCAAGGACGCTGATCCAGCACGGCCAGCAGTTGGTTTAACCCAGCCGCGGGTTGAATCCCCGCCTCGTCGATATGCAAATCAATGCCACAGCCAACCTTCTCCGCCAGATCCAGCAAGACATGGACCTGGCGACGAACATCAACGGCCCGAAACGGGGGGACCAACACGCCACCCAGTAACCCACCGTTGGCACCAACCTCCTGAGCCAGCGCAAGGCCCTCAGCACTCGACCAGTAATCCAAGGGAGCCAGGGCAACCAGCTGAAGATCGATGGCATGGCTCCAGCGGGATCGAAGCTCCAAGAGCGCAGACCAGCTCGCCGCGGCCCCCGGCCCCACGCTGTCGATATGGCTGCGCAGGGCTCGAAGACCATGGCTACAGGCCAGTCGCAGGGCTCGGTCCCCCCGCTCGAGGACGCCCTCCTTTGTGCGAAATCGGTGCTCTTGAAGATTGGCCGCTAAGGCACCGTCATAGGTGCCGGTGAAGTTGGGCGCTTCGGACCAAGTGAACGCCTTATCGAGGTGCACATGGGGATCTGCGAAACGCGGTAAGGCCAGAGAGTGAGGTCTTGGCTCAGCATCCGAGAGGACTCGCGGCGCCAGCAAACGGCCGTCCATCCAGGCCAGCTCAACGGCCACAAGACCGTCGCCACTCGCCTGCTGACCGTCCCAACGGTCCAGCTGGAGCAAGCCCCGCGGAACCCAGGCCCGCAATGAACCCCTCGCCGCTACGACTTCCATTCACCGTCTGAGGTCGACACCCGCAGCGGAACGAACTGACCGGCCACTCCGAGGGTCAGCACATCCACCGCCGGCAGCTGCACACCGGGAAGCAGCTGCTGGCCCCCCATTGAGAGGCGATAAACACTGGCCAAGCCGAAATTCCAGCGCGTGCTGAACCGCCCAGCCAACGTCGACAACGTCGGTTGCTGGCTGGCAATCACCCCAGGGCAATCCCGCAACACGAGCTGGAACAACATCGGCATCTGACCCGGAGCGCAGAATTCAGCACTCGCCAACTCCACCAGCTGAATTCCGGCGTGCTCTTCATAGTCGCTGAAGGACGGATTGGTCAGAGCCAGAGCAACACCAACACTCCCAAAGAGTCCCAGGCTGAGCAGTGCGCCTGCAGGCAGTCGAAGCCGCCTCTGAGGCCGAGGCATTGTGAGCCCTGTCATCAATTGGTAGATTCTCTCTGACGCGGCGGGCGTCGCCAAGTGGTTAAGGCAGCGGCTTGTGGCGCCGCTATTCGGGGGTTCGAATCCCCTCGCTCGCCCTCAACTTTCCTGAGGTTCACTCAGGATGGAATTGCATCCAGGATCGTCTCACCGCCCCAGCGCACGGGATCTGTGCAGGGCAGCTGCAGGGTCTGTTCGAGATGTTCCACAGCACGAACAGCCTCGCGTTCATCCAACCGGGCGGTGTTCAACGCGATGGCCCGAACCTGAGGTGGACGCTCCGACCCCGTAGGGCGTGCCAACGCTGCGACAGCTTCTATGACAGCAATGAGCTCTTTCAAGCTCGGCAATGGAATGATCGGCACCCGGTCGAGGGTCTGCTGCCCAGCCCGATGCACCAGAACCAAATCCGTGGGCTGACTGCCCCGAATCAGCGGCAAGGTGGCGGTTGAGGCTGGATGACACAACGATCCCTGCCCTTCGATCAGCACAAGGTCAGACGGCCCCAAACCAGCGGCGGCTTGCACGACGGCCGCTTCCACCGCACCAGCGGCGTAATCCACACGGACGGCATCAAGCGCGACCCCATGGCCAGCGATCAGGATTCCGGCTTGCCCGGTGCCAACAAAGCGCGCCCGCCGTTGGCACCTCTCAGCAGCAGCCATCACTTCAAGGCAGGCGCTCATTTTTCCGACAGCCATATCGGACCCCACGGCCAAAACCCGTCGGCAGGGCAATCCCGCCGCCGCCGCCTGAGCAACCCCCAGCCCCTCTTGCTCCTGACGAAGGTCCCAAATCCAACGGTCGGCATGACAGGCCGCCGCGAACTCCGGATCGTCCCCCAGGCGAGTGTGGAGTCCACTGGCCACATTGAGACCCGCCCGCAGGGCAGCCACCACATCCCGACGCAGCGGTACCGGCAGCGTTCCACCGGATGGCGCGAGACCGATCACCGCGACTTCGGGTTGAAAGACAAGGGCGGCCTCCAAATCAGCGACGACAGGCACCGATCGCACAATCCCAGTGATCTGCTCCAACCGAGAGCCGGCATGGTCGGGATCCACCACGGCCACGATCGGGCCTGAGCGATGCCGCAACATCGCCAAACCGGTCTTGCCGCGAAGGTTGTCCAGGCCTCCGTGCTGAAGAAGCACCACCCGGTGATCAGCGCTCAACATCCGCTATGTCTCCCTGGAGATCGATGCCAAGACCTGCTCCTGGCGGTGCCGACAAGCGATCGTCGTTCAACGGCAGACCAATAAAGGGGTCGTCGATCAAATTGAGATGACTATCCAGATCCGGCCAGCGCACCAAGGGCAACAACTGCGCAGCTGCCCCATTCAACAAACGACTGTCGGAGTAGCACCCGACCATGAGATCGATCTGAAGTTCTCTAGCGACCTGCGCCATCAACCAGGCGTGGGACAACCCACCGGTTTTGAGCAACTTCAGGTTCACGCCATCCACGACCGGTGCCAAACGCAGCAGATCCGCTAGATCCCAGCAGCTTTCATCGGCCACCAGGGGCATCGAGCAATCGGGATGCAACGCTTCAAACCCAGCTCGATCCCTCGCGTCATCGCTGAGGGGAGCGAGTGGTTGCTCCAGCAACACCACCCCCGCTCTCTGGAGATCGTGCAGCATCTCTCGAGCTTGGTCGAGAGACCAACCGCCATTGGCATCCACCTGCAACTCAAGGCTTTGATCGCTGAGCTGTCGTTTGCGCTCGATGGCCTCGGCCACAGCCTGCACCAAAGCACGATCGTGCTCGAGGCCATCGGGGCTGCCGAGCTTGAGCTTGATCCGCGTGGCAGGAAGTAACTGCCACCAACGGTTCAGCCGCTGCACAACTTGATCGACGGACCCCAGACCCAAGGTCACGCTCGTGGCCACAGCCGTGCTGCCACTCAGTCCATACAACCGCCAAATCGGCTGCTGCAGGTGTCGCCCTCGCCAGTCGAGCAAGGCCAAATCCAGGGCACAGCGTGCCGGTGGAGACAACCCCTCAAAACAGGCAGGCACCATCTGGATCTGCATTGGATCCAGGCCATCGAGCTGAGGCAAAAGCTGTTGCAGTTCCTCTTCCACAGCGTCGGTGGAGTAGCCGCGATGACCGGTCTCGAAGCCTCCGGTCTCACCGCGGCCGATGCACCCATCGCAGTGGAGGCTCAGCTCCAGTCGTTGCACGGACGCTGTCGTTCCCCGGCTAATCGCCAGCGGGACATCTTTGGTCAGAGAAAAGCGTCGTAGGGCCCAGCCCATGGCTGGCTCAGCACCGATCCCCAAGCTGGCACATCACCGCGGTGATGGACACTGAATCTGTCGATGTCGTCCGTGATCCTCGCGATCGCTTCAACTCTTGGTCGTTTCCGCCCCAACCCATCCAACCGCTGACACCGCTCGCAGGGCCGGCAGTTACTGGATCACCACCTTCGGCTGCCAGATGAACAAGGCCGACTCGGAACGGATGGCCGGCATCCTCGAGGCGATGGGATATAGCGAAGCAACCGAAGAGCTGGATGCAGATCTCGTTCTCTACAACACCTGCACAATCCGCGACAACGCAGAACAGAAGGTTTACAGCTACCTAGGCCGCCAAGCGCAGCGAAAACGCAACAATCCCAACCTCACGCTGGTGGTGGCCGGATGTGTCGCGCAGCAAGAGGGGGAGTCTCTGTTGCGCCGTGTTCCCGAACTGGACCTCGTGATGGGTCCACAGCATGCGAACCGCCTGGAAACACTGTTACGTCAGGTCCACAGCGGCCAACAGGTGGTCGCCACCGAAGAGCACCACATCCTTGAAGACATCACCACCGCCCGACGCGACAGCACGATCTGCGGCTGGGTGAACGTGATCTATGGCTGCAATGAGCGCTGCACGTACTGCGTCGTTCCCTCCGTACGGGGGCAAGAGCAATCGCGTCTGCCAGCCGCCATCCGCCTGGAGATGGAAGGTCTTGCCGCCCAGGGGTATCGAGAAATCACTCTGCTGGGTCAAAACATCGATGCCTATGGACGCGACCTGCCTGGCATCACACCCGAAGGGCGCCGCGAACACACCCTGACTGATCTGCTCCATCACGTTCACGATGTCCAGGGGATCGAACGGATTCGCTTCGCCACCAGCCATCCGCGCTATTTCACCGAGCGCCTGATCGAGGCTTGTGCCGACCTACCCAAGCTCTGCGAGCACTTCCACATTCCTTTCCAAAGCGGCGACAACGATGTCCTCAAAGCGATGGCGCGGGGTTACACCATTGAGCGCTATCGACGCATCATTGATCGCATTCGTGAGCGGATGCCCGATGCCTCCCTCAGCGCCGATGTCATCGTCGGCTTCCCCGGTGAAACCGACGCGCAGTACCGCCGCACCCTGGATCTGATCGAGGAGATCGGTTTCGACCAGGTGAATACGGCCGCTTACTCACCCCGCCCCAACACCCCGGCAGCGAGCTGGACCAACCAATTGTCAGAAGAGGTCAAAGTGGCTCGCCTGAAGGAGATCAATGCTCTGGTCGAGCGTTGTGCCCGGGAGCGCAATGCGCGTTATGCCGGTCGAACCGAGGAGGTTCTGGCCGAAGGCGTGAACCCGAAGGACCCCAGCCAATTGATGGGACGGACACGCACCAACCGCCTGACCTTCTTTGCTGCCATGGCCGCCGATGGACAACGCTTTAGGCCCGGCGATTTGGTCAACGTTCGGATCGATGCCGTTCGGTCGTTCTCCTTGAGCGGGACCCCCCTGTCCGAACAGAACTGACGCGATACCTTTGGCGCTCTTAAATCACAGGGCGTCAGAGACGCGATGGCAGCAAATCGCACGACCATTGGCCTGGTGTTCGGCGGTGCCTCCGGAGAGCACGAGATCTCCATCCGATCGGCACGCACCGTGGTGGCCGGCCTCAGCCAAGGCGAGAACTGCAACCGCTATGAGGTCGTCACCATCTACATCGATCGCGATGGTCGCTGGTGGGGAGAGACGGTGGCCAAAACAGTGCTGGAGAGCGGTCTAGCCCCGGATCCACGACCGACCCCCTTGCCGGCGGCGGGATTCCAGGGCCTCCCAGCTGACGCCCAAAGCGTGGACATTTGGTATCCCGTGCTGCATGGGCCCAACGGAGAAGACGGCACCGTGCAGGGTCTTTTCCGCTTGATGGGCAAACGCTTCGTCGGAGCCGGCGTTCTCGGGTCGGCCATGGCCATGGACAAGCTGGCGATGAAAGCGGCCTTCGCGGCCTCCGGATTGGCCCAAGTGCCTTACATCGGTTTAACGGCAGCCGACCTGCGCGAAGCCTCTACAGAGCAGGCCTTGATTGAACGCATCGAACAAGAACTCGGATATCCCTGCTTTGTGAAACCAGCCAACCTGGGGTCATCGGTGGGCATCAGCAAAGCTCGCAACCGTGAGCAATTAGTGAACGGATTACGAGAGGCGGCGGCCCTTGATCCGCGGGTCGTTGTCGAACAAGGCGTGAATGCCCGCGAACTGGAATGCGCAGTTCTGGGCACCGAAGCGCCACGGGCTTCCGTGGTTGGTGAGGTGCGCTTCGATGCCGATTGGTACGACTACGACACCAAGTACAGCGCCGGCACCAGCAGCACCTTGATTCCAGCCCCACTGCCGGACGACGTCTCCGAGCGTGTGCGCTTCCAAGCACTGCAAGCCTGTTCCGCCGTGGGGGTGGACGGCATGGCACGGGTGGACTTCTTCTTCGATCCAGAGCATTCGAAGCTTTGGATTAATGAAATCAACACCCTGCCCGGGTTCACCGACCAGAGCATGTACCCGATGCTCTGGCAAGCGAGCGGGTTAACACTTGAGCAGCTCGTACACGAACTGGTCCGCACGGCTGGAGAATGAACCATCGATCGGGTTCATCACCCTCCGTCTCATGAGCCAAGGTCTGCTCTGGATTCCGCTGTTGCTGGTGTTCGTGCTCCTGGCCGCATTGGGATGGCTTGAACGGCGGCGGCAGACCCTCTTCCGTCAGTGGTCCGAAGGCTCAGAACTGGCGAAGCTCGACGATTCCGGTGGCGCCCAGCTTCGCGATGGCGTCTTGGTGTGGTGCAGCTTTGAAGCCGGACAGTTTCAAGACAAAGGGCGTTTTGACATCTGTCGTCTCGAACTCGTTGAGCTGATGGCTTTGGCCTCTGGCGAAGCTCCGCTAACGGACGAATCCCAGGGGCAATGCCGCCTTCGCCTGGTGGGCAAAGATCTTCAAATGGATGTGCCATTCGCAGATGCAGACCGGGCCCGACGCTGGGGCAACCAGCTGATGGGACGGGCCCGCTGCGATCTGTGACCCCCAACAAAGCCGACAAGAAGCAACGGTCCCCGGTCAAGCTGTCGCCGCAATTGGAACGGCGGCGCGCGTTGCGGCAGGAGAAGCGCCGGGATCTCGCCATTCAGGCTTGGCGTCTTGTGGTGCTGCTCTCAACCAGCACCCTTCTCGGATGGAGTTTGCTGCGCTTTGGCTGGAGCATTGAGGGCACCGATGGAATTCTCATCCGCGGGGACATCGCGATGGATCCAGCCGTCATTGCCAAGGTTGGTGGCTTTCAGTTCCCCCAACCGCTCCTCGAGGTCAGCCCCCACGCCCTCGAACAACGGTTACTCAAGGAGTTGCCAGTCCGAACAGCCAGCGTTGAGCGGAGGTTGTTTCCAGCGCGCTTGGAACTTGAGCTAAGCGCGCGCATTCCGATTGCATTCGCCATTCAGAGGCGGGGCACAACCAGCGCAAGGGGCTGGATTGATGCCAATGCCAATTGGATTGATTTGAATGCTGATTTACCCGAAAGACAGCCGGAAAGCTCAATCGTGGTGGACGGCTGGAGTGCCAGCAAACGTGCGTTCATTGAGGAACTGCTTCGACAGCGTGATGCGATCGGAATTGACCTGAAGAAGATCGTTTTAGAAGCCGATGGTCGCGTCCTTCTGCTCACTAACCGACTTGGAACGATTCAGCTTGGTGCCGATCCAAACCTGCTTCAGCGGCAAATCAACGCCATCGAACAGCTGAATCAATCCATGCCAACGCATCTACTCCGCGGCCGCAGAGGCAGGATTGATCTCAGCAATCCAGAGCGCCCGGAAATCCTCCAACCAGACAAGCCATCCAAGGAAGGAAAAGCAGCGCTTCCTAACTAAGTTCTTGCCAATATCCAAATATGGTCTGAAATTGACCTAATCAACCCCTAATTCCTGAGTCGTAGAGACATAATGCAGCCACCTCTCAATGGTTCCGCCGCGTCGATGGAAATGGGGAACAGCGCTGAATCGTTTGAGGCCGCAGGCATCCAGCCCAGTCAATCGGCGCGGATTGAGGTCATCGGTGTCGGTGGGGGTGGCAGCAACGCTGTCAACGGAATGATCCTGAGCGATCTTGAAGGCGTGGCCTATCGAGTCCTCAATACCGACGCGCAAGCATTAATTCAATCTCGAGCGGGTCACAGGCTGCAGCTTGGCCAAACTCTGACGCGCGGTCTCGGAGCCGGTGGAAACCCAACCATCGGTCAGAAGGCTGCTGAAGAATCCAGAACAGATCTCCACGATGCGCTCCAGGGGGCCGACCTGGTCTTCATCGCCGCAGGCATGGGTGGTGGCACCGGGACTGGAGCAGCACCCGTTGTTGCCGAAGTGGCCCGAGAAGTCGGTGCACTCACCGTCGGCATTGTCACCAAGCCATTCAGCTTCGAAGGTCGTCGCAGGATGCGTCAGGCCGATGAAGGCATCGCTCGCCTCGCCGAGCACGTCGACACGTTGATCGTGATTCCGAACGATCGCCTGAGAGATGCCATCTCCGGTGCTCCGCTTCAGGAGGCATTCCGCAGCGCGGACGACGTGTTGCGCATGGGCGTCAAAGGCATCAGTGACATCATCACGTGCCCCGGACTCGTCAACGTTGACTTCGCCGACGTTCGTTCCGTGATGACCGAAGCAGGAACGGCGTTGCTTGGCATCGGCATCGGCTCCGGGCGTTCCCGTGCTGTTGAAGCTGCGCAAGCTGCCATCAGCAGCCCCATGCTGGAAACCGAGCGGATCGATGGTGCCAAAGGCTGTGTGATCAACATCAGCGGAGGCAAGGACATGACCCTGGAGGACATGACCACCGCCTCCGAAGTCATTTATGACGTTGTCGATCCTGAAGCCAACATCATCGTGGGTGCCGTGATCGACGAAGCCCTCGAGGGTGAAATCCACGTCACTGTGATTGCCACCGGCTTCGAGAATGGCCACCAATACAAGAACGAGCGTTCAGCGATTGGTTCGATCCCTGCCGCACGTCCGAACCAACGTCAGGAGTCTGACGAAAATGGTGCCCGGATTCCTGAATTCCTGCGTCAGCGGCAAGAGCGCAGTCAGTCCTAACACTGACGTCTGCCTGAATTGGGTGACCCGGAGTCCACGCCTGTCCTGAGCATCCCGTGTGGCTGCTCCCTTCCGGTCCTGACCAGATTTGGGCGTCCGAACCGCATGGGTCCGAGTCGACGTGATGCTAGCAATAACCCTCTTCAGGGCAAAAACACATGCGCCCCTCGGAACTGATCAAGTTCAAACAGGCCGGGCGGGCGATCACCATCCTCACAGCCTGGGACAGCCTCTCAGCAGCCTTGGTTGAAGCCTCTGGGGCTGATGCCGTCTTGGTCGGAGACTCCCTCGCCATGGTTGCTCTGGGTCACGCGACGACCCTGCCGGTCACGCCCAAGCAAATGCTGCACCACACGCAGGCCGTGATGCGTGGCTTTCGTGGAGAGCCAAGCCAACAGCCATTGATCATCTGTGATCTGCCTTTTCTCAGCTATCAGTGCGGAGAAGAGCAGGCGATGGCCGTCGCCGGCGAGCTGCTCAAAGAATCCAGCGCAGCTGCGGTGAAACTGGAGGGCGCAGAGCCGGAGATCATCGCGGTCATCGACCGGTTGGTTCGCATGGGAATTCCCGTCATGGGTCACCTCGGGCTGACACCACAGGCCGTCCATCACCTCGGATACAAACGCCAAGCCGAAGACCAGCGCAGTCAGGACCGAATTTTCGAACAGGCCATTGCCCTCGAGACCTCAGGCTGCTTCGCCCTGGTTCTGGAGCACATCCCCTCCGAGCTTGCCAGCAAAATCCGGCGGCGTTTGGCCATCCCGGTGATCGGCATTGGCGCCGGTGATGACTGCGATGGGCAGGTGCGCGTCACCGCCGACCTGCTGGGTCTCACCCCCAGGCAACCGCCCTTTAGCCCTGCCCTTCTCCAAGGGCGCGAGCTCTTCAGCTCGGCACTGGGTCAGTGGGTGCGAGATCAGAACAGTCCTCCCACCACAGCAACACCTCCACCAGAACCTGGTTGCTGAGGGCCATGCCCTCTGGATCGGTGAGCTGCCAACGCCCAGCACGCTGGGCGACCAAACCAGCAGCAATCAGCTGTCGCCATCGTTCGATGAGCGTCTGAGGCTCCGGACAACCGATGGGCTCCAAGGCCACACCCTCACGTCGCCGCAGACCGACCAGCAACTGGTCATCGATCGGAATCGGTGGCCAGTGATCGGGTGTTGGGTTAGGGACAGCAGTCTGCTCAACCAACCAGGCTCGATACCCTTCCCGGGTTCGGGGTCGGGGCAGCCGCTCACCAAAAGCTCCTGAGGTGGCCCCC
>CEPW01133864.1_pt1 | contig 16238 bp, 22 predicted proteins | sample 356211 | NCBI WGS metagenome assembly CEPW01 (sample SAMEA2620021, study PRJEB7988) | marine metagenome | biome: marine biome (ENVO:00000447); feature: deep chlorophyll maximum layer (ENVO:xxxxxxxx); material: "saline water (ENVO:00002010), including plankton (ENVO:xxxxxxxx)" | depth 25 m
CCCACACCTGGTGCATGCTCCGCACATAATCAAGAAGATGATCCCTGATGAGTTGAATGCTGACCTCTCGGCGTGCTCGCTCGTCGGCCTCACGCGTAGCCTGCGCCACTGCCCGTCCGCGATCGACCGTGTCCCTGATATGCGCCTCGTACTCGCTGTCATCGTCACTGTTGCTGTCCTCCTCGTCAGAGGAGTAGTAGAAGGAGTCCTCGTGGAACGGCTTATCACCGTTGAGCTTGTTGTGAATGCGCTTGAGCTTGTTGGCCATGTCCAAGTACATACCATCTCCGATCTTGTTGGAGATGTCGTCAAGGCAGGCCATAAGACTTTGGATATCTTCCATGTTGGTTGTTGGTTGTTTTTTTAGTTGAAAATTAACATCTTTAGGTTCTACTTAGGTGTCTAAAATCTAAAAGTGGACAACTTGGTCAACGATTGTTATTGGAGTTGGAGTTGTTATTGGAACTGAAATTGGGATTACCGCGTCTATCTTGTGGTTTAGGTCGTCTCATTTGTACGAAACTATAATTGTCTGAGTTCGAATTCGAGTTAGAGTTGTTATTGTTACTGTTACTGTTAGAATTGGCGTTACGGTTACCTCGGGGTGACCGACCGGTATGTACCCAGTTAAGTACATCGGTAAGAGACCATGATGGATCAATTTTGTCGTACCCACTCCAACTCGCTTTTAACGTCTTAGTTTTGAAAGTTCCGTCACGATCGGGGAGTAGGATATTCCCCCTATACAGTTTAAGCGGCTTTCCAGTTTTAGATTCGGTGGTCATGGTATACGGGAAGGTTTTTGAAAAATATTTCCATTTAGCAGTTCTACGTTGACTTTTGGGTGTATACTTATGAATCATACCCCAAATAAACTTCTTAATGAAAGCAATACGTTTACGAGGATCATTAGGTCCAGGGTTTTTGGTAAGACCAATTGCCAACATCATAGCGTAGATAGATTCCATGTAACAGAAATGGTGTTGTGAAAGTTCATCGAATTGTGAAAGCTTGAATGCCCCCTTTGCGACGACTTTACCATAAAGCCTTTCAATTTGTTTTCCAAAACCATTACGTCCTGTGCCATTATAATTTTCATTCAAAAAATTAGTATAATTGGTTGTTACAAAACCACCCGAGGGTTGTACTTGTATAACGTCGACATTCCCATCCGGGCGGTTGCGAACTTTTGCTTTACATCCAAATATAGAGCGTACTGCAGGAAGATCCCAAGTTGTCGGGGACGTTAGGGGTAGTCTATTTCCATTGGTTTTCGTCCATTTTCTTGCCACATTTTCAAATTTGGACCCCGTTCCGTACATGGAATCGTATACACGCACTTTACCGTTTTGGTGCTTTAAATGTATGAGACCGTAGTGACCCGAGCCATTTCCAAAAGTTTCACTAACTAATATGAAGTTTTCGTGATGGTCTTGGGGGTACTTCTTTCTCTGTATATTGAGGTTATTCTTGGTAGTTTTGATTTGATACGATATGTATCCACGAGTTCCAATAATATCTTTCATGATTTGCTCGAACATACCTGGAGCCTGAAGATACGTCTTGGCGATTTCAGAAGCATTCTCAATAGCGAGAAGTTTAACAGCGGCGTGGCTCATCTTACCTTCCTTCGCCTTTTGTCCCGCTAGTTTTTCTATATAATCATTCTGGTGGAAATTTACACTTCTCTCACCAATATCTTTCAAGAGTTGGGTGCGGTTTGAACCCGCAGGTAAAAGTTTTACCGGTACTGGTCTGTTGTTCATCTATTATTAATAAACAAAATATCTATAAGTTCCTTAAACATTCTTAATGTAAGAAGCCAGAGAATACATGATAGGTGGAACAGAAACAGAACCCATCGATGTCATGAAGGCTGCACTCGCATCTTCGGGTGTTTTAATCTTTCCATGAATAACTTTAGAAATGGAGGTCTCCATCACCTTATCAACTGTAGTATCAATAGGTTTAATGATCATGGGAATAGCCATAAGCCCAAAGAGTGTAGCCAATACATGAGCAAATTGCTCATTTTCCGTAAGTTTGATAGCTAACATAGTATCGGTCATGTTTACAATCACACGAATAATAGACCCCGGCCAAAAAACTGATGCGAGCATCTGCCACGTCATAGTTTCAGCAGACACTTTGAGTGCATCTTGAATCTTATTTTCTTCATCCGCAGTTTCGTATGCCTTTTGACCCTTATCAATGGTATCGAACATGACATACGACGCAGCGACACAGTAGGATGCGGGAACACCCCATTCAGGGATAAACGCAGCAAAAGCCTCACCAACTTCGTTCGCGTATCCCATGTATCGAAGAGATGTGTCGCGGTAAGGATCCACGGCTGTTGCGCATGTTTTTAGAGTTTTCTTGAAACGATTAACATGTTTTGGTACGGTGATGTTAGAACGAATAGTCAGCATTTGGATACTAAAGGTGTTAAACTTTATATTCATTCGCAGGTTTTATTGAAAAATAAAAATTCTAGGCTTCACTTAGATATGCCATTCTTCCAATTTCCATCAGAGATAGTTTATTGGACACGTGTCAAAGAACATGAAAGTATAAAATCCAAATTATTACAGAAAATTGATGATATACAAACTATGGAAAAACTTGAGAATCCATTCGATTGTACAATGACTACAAATTTTGGTAAATTGAAGAGGGATGTTACTGGTATACACAATTTCTTGGATGAAGAATGTATTCAAAAAATGTTCTCAGATCCATTTAAAGATTTTTTAAATGATGCATGTGTATTTCAAATTAAACCAACAAGCTTTGTATTGTATCAATATTGGTTTAATAAATATAATAAAGGAGATTTTCAAGAGTTGCATGTCCATTCAAATGGAAATTATTGGGAAGAACCAGATAGCTATCCAGCATTATCGGGCATCTATATATTAAAAAGTGGTGATGAACCCAATTCTACATCATTTGAAATAGAAAACAAAAAAGGTATTCCATTTCATCCAACGGAAAAAAAGATGGTGTTTGATACATCAGATATGGATGACATCACAGAGGGTACATTTATGATATTTTCGTCAACACTTTCTCACAGGGTTAAACCAGTAAAAACTGATGGTAGAGTCACTATAGCATTTAATGTAGCATGTAAATATGATTAATATTTTTATCATCTCTATGTAGATATGGAACATCTAAGAAACATCATGGAGATAATGGATAATGATGAAATGTTCCCCACGAAAACAGAATGGGCATATGTGGAGATATCAAACGAACTCAAACATTTACACTTGAAATTAAAAGACCTAATGGGTCAGGCAGAAACTACAGCTACAGTTGATCCTTCGGCACCACAACCCCTTCGTCGTCGTCCACCAACTCCATGGAGAGACCTCAATAGTTTACGTGTCAGACCTAGACGCTAATTAAACTACGTCGTTCTCAGGTATAGGTGCGAGTAATTCACTACTACTACTGACACTCACATCTTCGTGAATCCTTCGTCTTGTGTACCATAGGATCACAGATGGTGTTACTATCATTGTGATGTACCAAAGTATAATATGAAACACGTTAGGATAAATATCATACGAAATGTAAAACATTTGAAATTCTTCAAGATTGTAAAAATTTAACCCTTGTATGGTTATACCAAATAATACAGCATGTATATACTCATTTAGTTTACAACTCCAATCCTTGACAAAATAAGAGACAACTGTACATAAAAGTGAATGATGTATATGAAATCGTATTTCATGAGTTCTCAACCAAAATGAAATCAATACGAATGTATAAATTACACCATACAAAAGTAAATAATCATATGAAATTTTTTTAAATATCATATTGCAGACAATGATATACCAAAATAACATTCCAATCACGGAAATTATCCAAACGTTTGTAGGGGTGTATGATGCATCAGAATCGAGTGAGAAATTGAAATTCTTATTTTTTTGTAAATAAGAGAATGTCAAAACAGAAATGTGTACCACAATCCAATATGGATATGTTATATCTCTTTTTATCACATCTCCATACAATGTGTGTAATATCATGAGTGAAATAAGTAGACCGTATGTAAATGATGAAAGTGTAGATACACCCCACTGCTCCGCACATACCTTCTCATTGAGACCAACTTTACCACAAGTAGGAAATTCGTTATTATTTATCCTTTTCATACACCAGTCATATTCCCATGGACGTTCATTAAATGACAGGGTTTTTATGAGTTCGCATAATACATATATACTCGAAACAAATAGATAATTAATCATCTTAGCGTAAAATATCACATAACATAGAATCACTTAGGTTAAAGATTAATAATGTTTCTACTATATGTGCGATCAGAACCCTCTTCTTGACCATCTTATTCATGTTATTCCGGTACTTACAGATGATGAGGTAAATGAATTAAATGAATATATAGACACATATGGTTCTTTTCAACAATCTAGAGTATTCCCAGATCATTCAAAAGGATCCCCAAAAGTAGTCGAAGGGAGGACAAGTACAGAATGGACTTTACCTCCTGATCCTCCTATTACACGGAAAATACATCTTAAACTAAATAAGGCTATAGATGAATATAAACGTAGACTTGTAGATTTTCACTCCTCTTATGATCGTTATCCCCTACCGGGTGCGCATAATACAGTGTCAGAACATGAAGGTATACAAATAATTCAATACACTAAAGGACAAGAATATGGGATTCATCACGACACTGCGGACTCACAGAAGCATGAAGCATTTAATAGGCAATTATCAGTTATTGTATATCTTAATGATGATTTTGAAGGGGGTGCAACACGCTTTTTGTATACATCGACTGAAGACATGGCAATGAAACCACCAAAAGGTTCTGCAATTATTTTCCCATCGAACTGGTGTTTTAAACACCAAGGGAATCCCGTTGAGAGTGGTAAAAAGCGTATATTAGTAACATGGTATCATACAACATTTATTGACTAGTCTATATCCATCATATCCTCCTCTACCGGTTGATGCATTCCCTGTCTTGGTGGAGGATAATACACACCCGGTTCTACCGGCTCGGTATTATCGGTCGCTGCCCATTCCTCATACAATTCTTGTAGAAATTGGTTGAGACCGGGGTACATAATTTCTTCATTAAATTCCATCCATTGTTGACGAATTTGTTCATTTAATCTCTGAGCAGCAGTATCAGGATCAGATGGTAATGAATCCTCAATCCATTCCGGTGGTTGCCCATCAGTTACGGGTATCGTGGGTTCATATACCGGTGGTCCATCCCTTTGTGGATCATAATCATAGTTCCAAAGAGGTCGGTTTTGATCCAATAGATACGGGGGAGGTTTAACCCTTTGCCGTATCTCTTTGATCGTGTTACACATCTCCAGATAGTCCCCCTCCGGGATCTTATCTGAATTTTTATCAACAAGATCTATGAGTTTATGAAAAAGATCCATATTTTACTTGATTATTGCATAGTCATTGCATCACTTAGGTTTCTAAAAGACTTGGAACTTCTCTTTGTAATATTTTCAATTTGTTCAAACTCATGAAACAAATTCCGAATATCATCACCGAGATATAATGCCAGTCTTACTTTTTCGGTGAAAGTCACCAATTTTTTAAAGATTGATTCATTTTTTGTTGTCTCTACGAAGGATAGTAACTTTTTACACTTCGTAAGGAGAATATTTAAATCAGCTTCTTCTCTTTCATTTTGAATTTGAATGTAACGCTTCTCACCACATTCATTTGTAGCTTCAATAACATCACCCTTGATTAGCCTATCAGCTAAGCTTGCTTGCTGCTGAATAAGTCTCGGGGCAACGAAGTTGACAATCGTTTGTAGGAAACCGAACGGCATTTTTTGGGTGCAGGGGGTGGTTCAACTGGTGTGGTACAGTAAAGAACTTCTTCCCAGATCTTTCTTTGAACGTCTGGGCAAAGTGGAGCAGTCGCTTGAAGAAAGGCGATTCTGAGTTCGTCTGTAGCCAAACCAGGGATTCCAATAGGATACAGGGAGTGGGCAAAAATGCCGTTGATGGGGATGATGTATTCGCTCATTGTTAATTTTTTAGATATTTTTAGTCCGACTTAGGTGTCTCACCCGACGGTTCGTCATCACTTGGGTAAAACTGAGTATTCTTCCAATCCTCATGATCAAGGGTCATCTTCTGAAGTTCAATGTCAAGCCATACACGGTGAGGAGCATCCCAAATAGCACTCTTAATCCACTTGAGAACACTGGTAACGTAATAGGGACCCATAGAAAACATGGTCTGGTAGATAGCCGGGATCCAGTTGTGGGAGATCATTTTTTATTAACTTTAGTAGCCATTTTTTTATACCCCTTCAATTCCTTAAAAACATCTACAGCTACGATAGTAAATAAAGTTGTGTTCATCCCTATCGTAAACTTTGCAATGGGTGGAACTGGCATACTTATATTCATGAAAAAAATGTGGGATAACATTAGATATGGGATTAGAAGACGTACCTAAAAAGGTTCAGTACATTGTACTCGATTCCAGTTTTGTGAATGGTACAAATAATACATTTTCCTTAGACCTCACACTCAAATCAAATACACACGTCGAGGATATGAGTAGGGTACTAGGAATTAAGATAGTTGATTTCTATATCACACAAATTGGTGATAGTGGTGCAAGTGGTAGTACAAACATCGCAAAGTTTGTAGATATTGTTTGTCCAGAAATCCCAAAAGTTGCTCAAATTCTTGATGAAAGACATGGGCAAATACTTGCTAGAGTACCACTCGAAAGACACTTTTCTGGGAGTAATGAAATTTTACGTGATAAACAATGGCGTCGATTTAATCAACAAACGAATTACTTTAATCCCATATCGATTAAGAAATTGAATTTTACAATTAATGAACAACAAGATGATGGTAACTACGTAACTCTTCAACCAGATGCTAAATGGTATATGATTCTCGAGATTACCACAGTTAATGTAAAAGAAAAACCAAAAGATCGTGAACTTCAAATCCTGATGGCTCTTGAAAAGTTATTAAAAAAAATTGATCGACTCAATGACAATGTTGAAAGACTTCCAGATAAACCTCCAGACGAAAACCCTAAAAAATATTCATTTGGTATGTTAGTCGCCATTTTGGTTTCATTATTAGGTGGGTTTATATGGTGGGTAAATAAATCTTCTGCGTAAAAAGTATGGGAGGTAAAAGAGGTCGCAACAATTTAAAAATTTCACTTTCTTCGTCATATGAAGATAGCGAGTTCTGTTTTAATGAAGAAATGGAGATACAAGAAGTGCATCCAACTATAGTACCAAAAAATGACCATCAAAAAGACTACAATCGAGTACTCTACAGTATGAGTAAACCAATGATATTCGCAGTAGGACCAGCAGGTACGGGTAAAACTATGTTAGCGTGTTATGCAGCTATATCTGGTTATAACGATAAAACATACAAGAAAATCATTTTAACACGACCAGTTGTTTCTGTTGAAGAAGATATAGGCTATCTCCCCGGAACTCTAGAAGAGAAAATGGATCCATGGACCAGACCCATTATGGATGTTTTTAGTGAATTCTACAGTCAAGCTGATATTCAATATATGATCAAAGAGAAGATTATTGAAATTTGCCCTTTAGCGTATATGAGAGGACGGACATTCAAAGATTCGTTCATTATAGCAGATGAAATGCAAAACTCAACACCAAATCAAATGAAGATGCTTCTTACACGTATAGGTGAAGGTAGTAAAATGGTCATAACAGGTGATCCCAAACAACATGATCGTAAATATGAAGATAATGGTCTCATAGATATATGTTCAAAATTAAATGGTAAACGCACCAAAAGAATTGAGTACATTAAATTTGAATTCAGTGATATCGAGAGAAGTCCTATCGTGCGGGATATTCTTGAGATTTATGGTGATAACTAATAATATACAGATGACAACCGGATTAGGAGTCGGTACAATCATGTCTATATTAGCATTGTGTTCGGGGACACCTCTCGAACCTCTACCACTTTTGTATATTATGGCTTCTGCACGATGGGCGTATGGTGTAGATAGATACATGGATGGAAAGACTGAAGATACACCAGAATCTATAACAGCCGCTTTATTGACTGCGAATCTAATTTTATGGTACACAGATCAGTCTAAGTTTATACCACCAGAAATCCTATGTATTCTCGTGTATCCTTCATTTAAACAGAATCTACCATTACTAAAACCCTTTTATGTGGGTACTTTTTGGGCGGGAGCTATCAGTGTTGTACCGCATCTCATAGCTCACACGGATGTTATTGAAAATGAAATGATTGCAATGGGTCTTCTCGCAACGAGTGTTTCTAATATGGCAGACATTGAAGATGTAGAAGATGACATTAAAAATGGAATATATACGATCCCAGCTAGATTTGGGGTACTACCCACTAGAGCACTATCAGCTGGTTTATTTATAGGATCCGTGTATAAAAGTGGTATCACATTACCTCATGCATTACCTGTTAGACGAAAATTTTATAGACCTCAGTTTTCCTCATCGCCTTTGGCTGTTTCACTCTGATCCTCGAAAGCTTCATCTCCGTATAGTTCTTCCAAAGTATGAAGAATGCTTCGTGAGTCAGAAAGAGCTGCTTCATTCGCACGAAGACTCCATGTTGCAATCATTTTCATTTTATGATGCGCCTTCTTGTACATATCAACCTGCTTTTCCAAATACTTGATTTTAACTGCCTCCTCATTTGATTTGGGAGCGTTCACCGCGTAAACTCTCCTTCTAACTCGGTTAGGGTGTTGGCGCCAGTGTCGTGGCTTATCCTGCTCAGGGGTGGTGTTAACTGCACAAGTAATCGAGAACATGTATTTATAATAGGGGTATTAACTTTAAACCAATAAATCTTTCCAAAAATCCTTTTTGAATAATTTCATGACGTCGGGGTTACCCTTTTGACTGGGTACAATTTTGAGAGCGTTTATAATATTTGTAAACTCTTTGGTTTTAAACGCAATCTCAATTTTTTCAACGTTCTCAGGTGTATCATAGATAGCGAAACCCCACTCTGTAAAACCGATATCGCCAGTCATGTCTTTGTAGCATCCAGCCCCATTGCAAAAGATAAATTTCGTTCGACCAAACTGGGGGAGTTGACCCTTTCCGGCTTGTGTATCGTCACAAGTGTATCTGAAATCAATAGACCCGTCCTTCTTGATTGAATTAATCAGAGGATAACAGTACTTATCTGTCTTCTCTTTACTAACCAACCCCTTTTTATTATCTGTGGCATAAACACTTCTATCTCGTGTGATATCGAGACGATTGGTAACGTCATCAGTTATCAAACCCTTGATATATTCGTGCATCATATTAGGTAAAAACGTCCATTCGCCCATATCAATTACAGAGCGCACACCATCTTCACCTACGACGGTAGTCTTCGTGTACCTCGATGTATTTTCAAGAAGATACCAGTCGTATGAAGTGCCACACTTGAAAGTTTTTTGCCCATCGGTTGAGTTATGAATTTCGAGATAATGAAGTTGTTTCTCCTTGAATAGAGGGAAAACTGTGTTTTTTTCGCGGCTGCCATTGTTTCCTTGTCGCCAGTTACCTGGGTGGACAGCCACAAGATACCCACCCGGTTTTAACCAACTTTCGACAGCCTTCACTGTAAATTTATCCCATAAGGTATGATTAGCTCCCTTATTTCCACTTGAGTCATTATACGGTGGATTCTGGATCACTAGGTCGAAATCGTTTGGGGGGAGAGCTTCATCAAGACCATTGAAAAACTTCATATCATCATCCACTGTATCACCAACATTAACATTAAGCTTGTATGCATTTTCTGGGTCCAAAATTGCCTTAACAATATGAATATTGCACTGATTTTTGTCAGAGAAGTATACACACTTTTCAACAATGTGTTTGTAACGCTCATTAGCATATGGGATGACAGACTCCAATCCAATCATGAACTTGTCGATAATTTCATTAAGAAAACCAATCTTACCAACAGATGATTCCAGAACTTTGTGAGATGGATTTTTCCAAAATGATTCAGGTACCTTATCAACCATCTGAACGCGTAATTCTTTTGGGGTAGCAATTTCGGCATTCATCTTCTTTTCGTTTTTATGGACGAGTAGAATCTCATCCAGGAGTTTCGACATCTGGTGCCTATCATTCCTATTCTTGAATACCAACTCCTTTACATTGGATATAGTCTTGTTCAATTCAACAGCATCAGACATACCCAACTCTGTGTAGACATCAACCAAATTTTTTAATATAGTATTAGATGAAACACCTTTGAGAGCCAATGTAGAAACGTGATCAATGCAAATCTTCTTTAGCTCCTGGTCAGTTTCAATGATATTACACATACCCAAAAATGATGATTCTTCATGGTGGGATGTAATAAACGAAAAGAACGGGATAATAAACCGCAAAATGTCAATAAAGTTTTCTTTTTTTTCAGTTACTGTTGGTTCTGACTCTGATTGCTCGTAATTCTTTCTCTCGATACCATCTTGGATAGTTTCAACCAAATCTTTACCAGTAATTTTTACCGTCTCGTTAGACTTCATCGATACGAGTCCCAAACGGAGTGCTTGTTCATTCGACAGTTCAAAACATGCATCTGCGAGGCGGTTCATGTTTCTCAAGATTGAATGATACCCATTAGAAATGTAGAGGTTGTCCAACTGTTCAGCAATTTTTGCGATTTGGTCGTGGTGATCACCGGGTTTGTAAATCCACATGTCCGCATTAATGTTGACAATCTTGGAAAGTAAGATGTACTTGACAGCATCTTTGCGTGACATAGAAGAACTATACAGGTTTGAGGCAAACTCAGAAACGACTGTATCAAGTACACGATCCAATGATAGATCGACAACGAATCCAAATTTTTTGTTTGGTTGTGGAGACATCGGACGGTACATCATCTGTGTTATCATATCATAACTCGTAATATCGTTTAGAAGAAGAACTGTGTCACACTCTTGAATGGTTGCAGCCATGTGGCATTGTTTACCAGACAAAACGAGAACATCCTTCCCTTCATCATTCGCTTTGATTACAGCGTGTTTGATGTCCTCTTTGGGGTTTTTCGTTCTTTGTGAGTTAATCGAAACAATGATATATTGCTCCTTGAACGATTTATCATACCCAAGGTCTTCAGAGTTATCGATAAGTTTTGTGAGAGCCTCGGAGATTTGATTGATATTGTCCGAGGGTAAAAAGGCTAGTACAACCTTTGCCTGACCCGAACCATCACCACTGTACCTAGATTGTGAGTTTGAACATATATCCGCAATCCGTTTCATGTAGGGATTTGGGTATTTCTGGTCTGGCATGTATTTACCACGCTTCCCAAAAATACTAAATAATAGCTCCATAACCTGAACAGGTTCTTGAAAGTTCTTCTTATCCTTCGTTAATGCAAAAATTGCAGTATTAGAGGTCCCATAAGAACTGCCATTTGTTTCTGTGATGATTTCAGATTTAACATTACCAGGAAGTGTTCGTGTAAGAATGTGCATATCTGGATACTCCAAATACTTCTTTTTAATTTCGTGGTCAGAAAAAGTATTGAGAAACTGAATGAAATCAGGACCATATTTCTCCTCCAATCGAATACGATTTTGGGGGTTATCAATATTTTGGCATAATTTAATATCCTCTTGTTGCCAGCGTATAATATTAGACTCTGGGATATCGTATGCGTATTTGATTTTATCAGGTGTGGCTGACATAAATACTGTGAACACGTCTGGTGCGTAGAGTTTGAGTGATTCCTGAGCCAATTGAGTAGTACCACCATAATGCCCCTCATCAACAAAAGTCATATCAATTCGTAGATCTTTCAACCATTGAATATCATCGTGTCGGTCCAAAAATTGTTTCGAAACCAGAATAATGTTTTTACCCTCAGTGATGGGTCTGGTTTTGGGTCCAAGGCATGTTACAGTGTAGCCATCTCCTTCACATGCATCCTTATACTGATCCACAGTTTCCTTCGGAGCAGTTGTTATTACCAAATAATTCGACCCTCCGTCTTCTTTAATTGATCCGATCATCATATACGTCTTCCCACTCCTCGGTATGTGTGCGTAAAGTACACACTTTTCACCATCTTTTTTCATTTTTATAGTTTTCCATACAGTGTACTCTTGGTGTACACCCTCAAGTTCGGAAGGTTTTTTACTTGTTTTGAATTTGTGGAATTTGAACTTATTGAAAGCAGCTTGGATGTCATCATGGTCAATCACGATCGCATCGTCGAGCCAAACTTTAGCCCTTGAGTTTGTCGTTTGTTGTATACCAGCATTCATCTTCTCAAAGTCTCGTCTATCTGGAATCACAATACACGCCCGTTTGTTTTCGTATTGTGAATAAACCACAGAAAACGCGGCGACCAACTTGTCCATATCCAAGTCCCCGTATCTGAAATCAAATAGATATTTCGCTGTGGTGGCTAGGATTGATCCAGACTCGCGTTTTATAGCAGTGTAGTCCGACCCACCGTCACCTCCACGAAAGATGGACTCCTCAAAAAGTTCTTCCACATTTAGAAGCTCCTCGAGCGCTCCAGTACCAAAATTACCCTTGCATGGTGTATACTTAGAAACTTCTGGTATCAAACCTAGACTTGCCAGGATGACAAAGACGGCCTCATGCATGCGCTCTTTGTTCGGGTGATTACGAATCCATACTTTTAAATCCCCGTCGTAAGATTTAAGAAAATGGTACACGTCACCGATTGTTTGCATCTTAATTTAATAGATGTCGTAGTCTTTATAGTCCTTAAAAAGCTTTGAAAAATGTGTCAATCAGTTTTCAAAGTTCGTGAAGAACAATTTAATTTGATTTACTTAGGTGTTTAATTTACGCATCAGTCTTCTTCGCAGCAGGCTTCGCGGCAGGCTTCTTAGCGGCAGGCTTCTTAGCAGGAGCCGCGGCCTTAGCAGGAGCTGGAGCCTTAGCGGGGGCTGGGGCAGGAGCCTTAGCAGGAGCTGGGGTTGGAGCCTTAACGGGAGCTGGGGCTGGAGCCGGGGTGGGAGCGGGGGCAGCCGCGGGCACATGAGGACAGCTCTCTACGATCTTGGCTAGAAGACCATATAGGCGAGTCTTGTCAAGACGGGTGCGCTTCATTTCATCTTCGATTTCTTTGAGGAGTGGGTTCATGTTACTATATATAAAAGAAAGATTATCTTTATACTAAATGATATTCATTGGTCCTAAACTTCTCACGGGTATTGGACAACATGCAGAAAAATACACAAAACTATTTCTCCCTAATTCAAACTATTATGAACTTGGGAGTACGCTTCCTGAGTCTGAACATGGTCTCGTATTTATAATTCCAACGAAGGAGCATATTGAATATATCACATACGCAAAAAGTCGAGTAAAAAACCTGGCCTGTATGACTGTATGTGAGACAGAAACAGTGCATGAAGATTATGGACTTATCATGAAAGAATTTAAGAGGGTTGCTGTACCTAGTGAATTCTGTAAACGGGTGTTATCTAGACAGTTCCCAGATAATGAGTTCTATGTGATTCATGCACACATTCCTACACCCAAAGAAAAACCGTATGTATTTTATCACATTGGGAATATCATGGATCCACGTAAAAAGTTCCGTGATATACTTCAGGCATTTGTTCGCCTGAATGAACCAAATACACGACTGGTCGTCAAAGCAACGTGTGGTAGAGATATTACAATTCAATTCCCAAATGTAGAAGTTATAAACGGTCTCATTTCGAATGAAGAAATGGATGATATTCATCATAGATCTGATTGCTATATAAGTTTTTCACATTCTGAGGGTGTTGGTATGGGTGCGGTAGAGGCTGCTGTGCGGGACAAACCAGTTATTATAACGAACTACGGTGGAGCACCTGAATATATCAAGACACCGTATACAATTGACTGTGGACTTCAAGAGTTGGAGAATGATGATTTTCTCTTCAAAAAAGGCATGGTTTGGGGTAAACCAAACTTTGACCAACTCTTGGAGTTCATGAGACATGCGTATGATAATCGTGTTCGTTATATGGATCACGAACACACTAAAAAACTAGTTGGTAGAGATAATATCTTAGAAGAATTCATCCTGAATGTAATTGGTACCAAGGACAATAAGACCGATGAGGATAGTACCACTCATTAATGATTCGCGTTGGGCAATGCTAGTCATTACGAGATCATCTAGGGGTTGAAAACCGGTGGGTTTGGTGATGATACGAGGTAAAAGAATATTTACGGCAATGTAAAGAGTCATTGCTATTATTACAGGTCTAAGATTCTCTTGGTCTAACATTTATAGTACTCTAGGATTTTAATTGAACCTTCTTCCCGAGAGGAACTTTGTCAATTCGATGCTTTTTGCAAAAATCTCCACACACAGCCTTGAATGAACAGGGCTTCCCAGACATGGTAGTTGCCTGACACGTCTTAACTTGTTTTCTTTGTGTCACCACAGACTCTGGAGGTTTATCAATCACAACAACTTGTCGACTCTCTTTCTTTTCTTCATGTCTCTTATAAGACATCTTACACTTCCACGTCGCATCAGCTAGATGATAGCATTTATCATCAGGCTCGCTGAGGCGAAACATCTTAACCGCATTGGCAAGGCATTGCTGCCACGTTTCGTCACGAATAACTTCCATTTTTAGAACTTACTTTTTATATTTTTGAATGATTACTTAGGTACTCATCAGGCTTCACCACCAATTTCTGCGAGATAAATGTCAACATTTCCCGCAAATTCTGGACAAGTCTCTGTAGTCTTTTTAGTCACCATATCTTGTACATTAGTCACATGTTGTGTGAATTTCTTAACATCTATCCCGGTTGCATTGTGAATCTGTGAATTACTCGCGATATCCTTGAGGGCGTAAAGGTATGCAGCTGCATAGTTGGCGTGAAGAACGGCTATGACAGGAGACTTATCCTGTTGAGCCGCAGTAGCATACCGAGCTGACTGTCTGATCAGTTTCTCGATTGAACTTTTCATACCCCTGGTCTTGTTCTGCATAATCACTATGAGAATGAAAATTGCAATAATCAAATAGAAGTACATCTCTTAAGGTACCTAAAGAAAAATTATCACCTTACTTTATGGCAGTAGATAAAGATCTAATCATAGTGATGACCACCATCGACGAGACAAAGGACCAGATGCCAGAGGGTAAATATCTCGAGACATGCGATGCTTTACGACGAATACATAAAAAATTACGAAGACCTTCTATACCACATCCAACTGAAATACGGGTACCAATCACCAAACGGATACTAATTTTATTCGCGGGAACTATATCTGCTTTGAAAGTTTTTGAATCTATTAAAAAGAAGATATCTTTGTAGAGTATGTATTACAAGGAGGTAGTTTTTGAATCAGATGATAAAAAACAAGTTATTTGTGAAAGAAATAAATATCATATCGTTAAAAATATATCTTGGAAGGATGTCAAAATGAAAATTTTTTGTGATGCTAAAAATGCCTCCTTAAATAGGGACGTATCAGCCGATCCGCTGCCCGAGGTGGTGCCCGACGCGGTTCCAATTGATGAGTGCCGATTCCTCGGATTTCCCAACCCGTACGACGACCAAGTGGATGCCATTGGTACGAGAGGGGGAGAAGCAACTGGTTCTAGTTTACCTGGAACGATTATGGGTGCTTACCATGAAGTTTGTAAAAAACCAGACCCATGGCGTGTCATACATATATTTTATTCGTTTGAAGATAATGCAGTGTGTCTTTCACGTCATAAAGATACGATGGATGTATTCATAGTCCAAGCTGTGGGGAAAATGTCGTACAAATTTGACGATGGTAGAGTATGTACTTTAAATCCGGGTGATAGTATGTTAATTCCGGTTGGTGTATATCATACACCAATTACTTCTAAACCGAGAATAACACTAAGTTGTTCGCGTACTATTTACAATGAAGTGCCCGTAGATGCCGATGAAGTTAAAAGTTAGACCCATTCATTAGTAAAATGAAGTTTTATCCCGATGAAGAAGAAAACCCAGAGTATTGGTGGGACGTTGAATTGGATGATGCGCGCTACGAAGTTTATAGTATAGAAAAAGACGAGGATGATCCATATAATCAATATAGAGAGTGGGAAGGTAAAGTTTCGAGAGAAAACAAGGTTGCATCTTTCAGGTTTGTTCATCATTACATGGTAGATGGTGACGCGGAACTGGAAGAT
>CEPW01104029.1_pt1 | contig 16117 bp, 22 predicted proteins | sample 356211 | NCBI WGS metagenome assembly CEPW01 (sample SAMEA2620021, study PRJEB7988) | marine metagenome | biome: marine biome (ENVO:00000447); feature: deep chlorophyll maximum layer (ENVO:xxxxxxxx); material: "saline water (ENVO:00002010), including plankton (ENVO:xxxxxxxx)" | depth 25 m
GTCGGAAAGTAGGACGTCGGCGCTTATTTTGTTTACGCCATCGCCCACTTTTAGGGTGACCAGTGTCTTCTCAAGAGACTCTCTCGCGTGGTCCCCTTTCAGGTCATCAACCCTCAAGTTGAAGCCACTGAAGTAAATGCCGTCGTTCAGGTCAACATTAACTACGTCTATTCCTGAAACGACCTTGATTACCCTAGTATCATTCCTCATCCATCGTTGTCCAATTTTGATATCCTTTTCAATCATGGTATCTAGTAAGAAAGAATACTTTCTCTCCTTTCTATCTTGCAGTTTGGTACCCATGAGTCTCTCCCTTAACGGGTTGTAGGCGTGTACTAACGCCTCGTTGTTCATCTCTAAAGACTACACTCATGGTAGGGGGAGTTGGATTCGAACCAACGAAGGGACTACCCCGCTGCAACCAGCATCCGAAGTGTCTAGATTAACCAATGAGTTCTCATTTCCCATTGTGAAGACGGAGCACAACAGTGCTCATGTAAAATGCTTCGCGACGCATTTTACACTTGTCTTCTAGATTTCAGCCTGTATTTGCAGTGCCTTTGACCACTTGGCATATCCCCCTGCAAGTGAAAGGGGCTCTCGCCCCTCATTGTTAGTACGTCGGAAAGGATACCGGTATCTTTCAGTTATCGACTAGAGGCACTTCTACCCAGTATCCGCTGATATCCACGTCAACAGGGCCTTCTAGGTCACCTAGGGACCACCATGATTCTGTTAGGTTGGTACTCTTGAAACGTGCCTTCTTGACCTTTCTAAATTGAGAACGAGTTCTTAGGAAGTGGGAGAGCCTTTGCTTGGTGATACCGTTCTTGTATCTCTCGTTATACCAACTCTCTATCTGACTAGTAGATAGTACTGCTACGTTACTCTTCTCATAGGCATAGAAGCATCTCTCTATATTACCTACTATTCTACCATACTTCCTACCTATCTTATTGCTTAGGGGGTTTGGTTTCTTAGGATGCTCGACGTAGTAATGCTTCTTCAGCATCTTTTCCTCGTCGAATTGCTCTCCGCAGTACTTGCATTCGTGTTTGTGTTCGTTCATAGTTTGCCTTCCTTCTTCAGTTGTCCTACTTGCCTTTCCTCTCGGATTCTTTTGAGAGTCTCCCATAATGCCTCTTTACCGAGTTTCTCCGATTTTAACCACTCTATCTCAGCCGCTCTTACACGGATGTTTCGAAACAGCATCTTCCTCTTTTCGGTCAGGGCCATCGGTCTTTCGGACAGGTGTTCACTACTTAACGAGTTCTATGGTCACTTAACATAGTTGCAGTGACCACAATGGTCACACTCAAGTAGATGTTAATGTCAGAAGCGTGTATGAAGTCCTTCGAGGTAGACATGACAATAGTCATCCACGCGATGAATGAAGAAAGCGCAGACAACAAATTAGACAAGTTTCTAGAGGTATTTGACTTGAAAAAGTACGAAACCATAGAATTACAGCATTGTACCGAACTCATAGACCCTGATGGGGAAGACTATGATTTCGACGACCTAGACGAGGAAGAAGAAGAAAGCGACTTAGACCTCAAGAGAGAGGCCCCTAAACCAAAGGAAAAGGCCAAGGAAGTAAAGGAAGTCGTCAAGGATGAGGACTGGGAAGACGAATGGGAAGACTTAGATTGGGACGATTTGGACGAGGAAGAGACCCAAAAGGAGGAACCCCTTCCGGAGGACGAGGAATCACCCGAAGTAGAGGAGGAAAAGGAAGAAGATGAGCCGGAAACTACCGATGTTGACGCCGGAGATGATGATTCCGCCGAAGATACCGATGAGACTCCCCCTGTTGAATCAGATGCGGAAGAAACTGCCGATGATTCAGACGAGGAATCCGATGAATCGGAAGAATCTGCCGACGACTCAGACGAGGAACCCGATGAGTCAGAAGACGACTCAGGTGACTGGTACGACGACGACGACGTCCTTTGGGCCGATGAAGACTGAGGAGAGTATCTAGATGACTTGGGTAGGACTCCCCAAGCACGAGAAACTGTCAATGACAGCGACTAAGAGGGAACTAAAGAACGCAAAACTGGACATGGAGGAACTTCCACTGATTAAGTGGTCCGACAAGGCACTAGAGATGCTTAGAAACAAGGGAATAGAGATAAACGCCGGCGACGTAGTTAAGATAACTAGGGAGTCAAAGACCGGTGGCTCCGTAGAATACTACCGGAAAGTGATAATCTGAACGAGATAAACTGCTATACAGATGCCTCAGTTGGCTCTAACATAAAGAAAAATAGCCCTTTAGCAGGAATCAGTTTCGTTCTATTGGACGTAAAGGCCGATAGGGTTCTCATGTCCAAGGGCATGACCATCCCGATAAAGAAGAGAAACAACGTCTATGCTGAACTAGCCGCCATTTCGCTTGCCCTGAAGGAGTGCCTACCACTAGTAGACGAAGACACCACTTTCCGGATATGCTCCGATTGCGAACCTGCCTTAGACATAGCCGCCGGCTCTAGGCCGGTGAGGACATCGAAGATGAAAGCAATCACCGAGGAAGTCGACGCCCTACTAGACCAATACCCCTGCGATATACACTTTCAATGGATAAAATCCCATTCTAACCACCCGATGAACGACTTTGCTGACATGATTGCTTATCATCACGCCCAAGGGTAGGCTTATTTGCAGGGTAAGCATCGTTGTGGACTGATAAGATGGAGCCTGTTTCGTTCAACTGGTTTTTCCGACCGGAAGATATTGACGAGGAAGGCAATCTTCTACTGAACATTTCAACCGGCAGAATACGGCACAAATGGTTCCCTACGAACAAGGCTTCTGCTATTAGGTTCATCAAGAACCACCCTGATGCCGCCGGACTGAGAGCAGCGCACAGCAACTATCTCTTAGCAAGAATCACGATGTTCGCGGAGGACGTATCGGAAAAGTACCCCAATGTAGTACCCGAAGGGGTTGGTAAAGGCACAATAGTTCTGAAAACACCCCTCAAAGCAACTTTACCGAAAAAGTCGTTTGGTTCAGAGGAAGAGGAATACTACACAATGGGTAGAAGCGACCTAATCTACCACTCGAAGAAAGAGTTCTCCGGATTGCAGATGGGACTTATGTCTGACGACGAAATCACTAAGTTATCAGTGATGGAAGTCACCGTCGACAATAGCAGGACAGATGACGGAATTGCAGTAGTCAATGGCGTATCAGACCTTAGAATGGGTAGCACATCAAGTGAAGATGTTTGCACCACCTGTAAACTATCGTTCGAGACGGAATACGGTTCGGGCAATTCCGCTATGCAGCAGTGTCAAGGTCACTTTGGGAGGATAGACTTGCCGATTTCTGTTCCCAAAGTCATCTACATGGGTAACAAGAAAGGCAAGGGAGACCCCAATAAGCCAATAATGAAGATACTAAACCGAGTTTGTCATCATTGTAGCAGGATAAGGACTCCTCAGAACGTCATAGACGCCATGAGGCCACGAATAGAGCAAGAGTTCCTCATAGGCGGTAGGAATGACTTTTCCTTTAGGAGGATAAGTAATATGGTCAAAGACAAGATAGTAGACGGACCATGCCCTCACTGTGGTAAGACATCGACTAAGTTGGAGTTCTATAACAGTGGTAACAGGGGAGGTGTGTTCAACCTCGAGTCCCCGTCATCGGAGTACAGGGAGGGGGAGGAACTGAACTCACTCCGATATGACACGGTTAGAGCCATATTAGAGAAGATACCTGACGACGAATGCGCCTTCTATGGTATGGATTCTGAGAACTCTAGGCCGGAGAACCTGTTCACGAAGACCCTGTTAGTCGCTCCAAACACGGCTAGACCGATGATGTTCAGATTCTCAGGAGAACCCGACGACAATGACCTGACAAAACTATACTCGACAGTCGTCTATGCCTCCAACAAGTATCGGGAGTTGTATAACTCCGGCGCGTCAGATTCCCGCAAAAACAGGGCAGCATTCCAGATTTACCTTGCAGTTAGCAGGGTATTCGACAACCACTTGGACTACATAGGCTCAGGCGGGAGTAGTTTGAGATTTGGCTACAATGGCTCGGTGAAAAAGACCTCGATGAAGGGCATTTTGAATCGTTTAGAGGGGAAAAAGGGGCGTTTTAGGAACAACTTGCAGTCAAAGTACGTCGAAAGCGTCGCATATTCGGTAATTAGCCCTGACTCTAACCTAGGAATCGATGAAGTAGGAGTGCCACTGAGTGTTTGTAAGCAAGTTTCCTACCCGATTGAGGTCACCAAAGACAACATGAAGGAGTGCTTGCAGTTGATTAAAAACGGAATCGATGGCCAGTATCCGGCTGCAACGGCACTGTATCGTGACGGTCATCCGCATGAAAGCACCACGGACCCTTACGTGATAGTGCCTAACTCGGACTACGAGTTCTTTGCTAGGATTTCTGACCGCCTAGACGAAGGGATGTATCTAGAAAGGAACCTAATCAAAGGCGATATTGGTCTGTTCAACCGTGCTCCTTCGCTTCACAGGCAATCTATAATGGCCTTTAGGATAGTACCAGTACCGACCAAATCACTCAGAATGAACCCAACAGTGTGTATTCCATTCAACGCTGACTACGATGGCGACGCGATGAAACTGCATTTCGTTAGGTCAGAGAAAGCAAGGAAGGAAGCAGAAGAACTAATGCTACTGACTAAGAACATAATTCACGCGAGATACGGCAAATTGACGGTCGCTACCGACCAAGACCAAACTAGCGGACTATACTTACTCACGCATACCGATAAGAGAAGGGTAGGTGAGTGGAACGGTAGCCTAGGATTTACCGATGAAGGCATTCCCTACCTCTCTAAGCAGGCGGTTGCCTCATGCTACTCCACCGTTTTTAGTGAGATAAGGTCCGGTAAGCAGAAGGGGGAGAAGAGACACATACTCAGTCTACCCGAATCTGATTATACATCCCCTGATGGTAAGCCATGTTACACCGGTAGAGCCGTGTTCAATCACCTATTTACTATACTAGATGCCGAATATGTATCTGCTACATTCATAGGTAATAGTCCTAGAGTAGATGATATAGGTAATATAGAGTATAAAGATGGTAAGAAGCAGAAGGAAAGGGTAGTAATCATAGATGGTAAACTACTCCAAGGAACGCTGGAAAAGGATGCCTTCGGGGAAGGAGGTGCTTCTATCGCCCCTAGTTTCATCTACCACGAGGGCTATGAGAAAGGATTGGAGAAACTAAGTGAGTATATCGAACTAGTAACTAGGCTAGGATTCTCAGCACACAGGGTAATAGGCTATACAATGGGGGTAGCAGACGTATCGACTACAAGAGAAGTAGAGGAAATCGTCGAGGAGAAGTATGACGAAGCAGCACACGCCATTCTAGAGGTAGAAACCGCCTTCGTAGAAGGTAGGCTGATGGAATACGTCAGGCTCAATGACCCCGAAAAGTTGGCTGTTGCCGACGCAGACAAAATCTCCTACTTGGAAGAAAAGATTCTTTCGATTGTAGACGAGTATGAAAAGGACATTCTCAAGCCGATAGAGGACGCACAAGGTAGTGGTAACCCAATGCAGGTCGCCGTTCGCTCTAGAGCAAGAGGAAAAGACGAGAACGTCAGGCAAATGGCCGGTAGTTATGGTCAGGTTAGAGTTGGGGCTAACAGGATAACCTACGGTATAACCCCAAGGAGAGCACTCCCTCACTATCCGATGACTATGAATGGGGAGCAATTGCCCCTACTTCACCCTAGACATACAGGATTCGTGAAAAGCGGGTATTCGAAAGGTATGCAGCCGGACGAGTATTGGTTTACCTCTACTGCCGGAATAAGGTCCACGATAGAGTCCGGACAAGGAAATATCGCCAAATCCGGATATTTGGAGAGGAAGATGATTAAGGCCCTAGAGTCTTGTGTGGTAAACAAGCGTAGGCAGGTAGTCAATACTCGAACAGGAAGGGTGATTTCCCCATTAGTCGGTGATGACGGACTTGCTCCATACCATATTAGAGGGCAAAGTGATGTCAATACTGACGGTTATTCTATCACTTTACAACCGATTCTTTTCGATTTTACCTGCAAACATGGTAACTACTTAGCAGAAGCCGAGGGCTTCCCTCTTGGCAATTGCATAGAATGCACCAAGTCTTCGGACTTGAAGACATACGAATCAGCCTTCTCGAAAGACAGCAACGTATCAGAAGTGACCAAGGCTGCTCTCAGAAGAGTACTAATGACTAGAGAACTCACCAAACCGACTGTCAAGAGAATGGTGAAGAGGCTAGAAGAGTTCTACGACGATTCGCTTTGCAGATTCGGAGAGGCAATCGGCGCTACGGCTGGGGCCTGTATTGGAGAGCCAGCAACTCAGACCGCCCTGAGAACGTTCCACTTCGCAGGTAAACTATCATCGCAGGGAGACATCGACCGATTGAAGGAGATACTTGAATCACCAACGAACGTGCCTGACTACTCACCGGAGACTCGCATACGCCTATACATTGACGATACGAAAGAAAAGGCCAAGCGGATTCAATCACTTCTGACCGAAGTCACAGGGTCTCAAATTATCAAATTGATTAGATACGACTTAAACTCATCATCCATAATAGTCAACTTCGATAAAGAAGCGCTAGAAACATACAACCTAAGTCCAAACATCGTTTACGACCAAATAGATAGCGTTCTTTCTAGAAGCAATTTAGTCACGCACGACATAGTCAACAAAGACAAGTCTTTGGAGCAACCACTACTAATCAGGTTCTCAAGGAATAACCCGAAAGTGTTAGCCTATGCAAAGAGCATCATTATGTCGTCAGCGTACAATGGCGTAAAGGGTGTAGTGGATATTGAATATATACCGCCTGAAAAAGACGATTATCAAAGACACTGTCTTAGAATACTAAGTTCTTCTAATGACTTGTTAAACAAAGTCACTAAGAAACTAGATGTTCATATAGACTTAGATTTAATCGAAACAAATAATCACCAATGGGTGTATAACAACTATGGTCTAGAAGCGGCTCTTCAAAACATCTACAAAGAATTGAATGTTCAAATGAATGAGAACGGAATAGGTGAATACGATATGAGGTATATCAGAACCATAGTTGATATGATGGGTGAAAGCGGTGAACTAAACGGACTGGGACCAAGCAATCTCAGTGTGGCTAACAACCCTAGCATCCTAGCCGCTGCTTCGCTCGAAAGAGTCAAGCAGGTACTTCCAATGGGCGCTATTATGTCGAATTACGACCGTTTGAATGGAATTACCGAATCAATTGTCGTAGGTTCGACGCCTAAGGTCGGAGATTATGCGCCAGAATGAACATCTTACGGTACCAATGATGGTTTAAGGCTCGGTAAAAAACTTCGTTGACCGCATGTTCATCTAATTCACGGTACGCATAATAGAGTGTATTTTTAATGCGCTGATAATATCTATCTTTATTTGGCGAAACCACCCAATTTCCATCAACGTTGATTTTGTTATCGAGGTCTAAAAGAAAGCGATTATAATAAGAGTGCTTTTTCCATTCGTAAGTACAGACAGCACAGTCCCTCAGTACCGTGGTACTAATCTGACCCTCTCTCTTGTACCCCAGTATCTTAGAAAAGGTTCTACAAGACTGACACATTCTGAACTTCTTATCCAAAGTGCTCACTCACCTTGAAAGACTTCTTTTCAGGGCGCAAATCATTCAAACTCATACCGATACCATACATAATGTGGTCTAGTTTACCGATAATGTGCTTTTCGATAATCTTCTCGACATCTATTTCATACTCCGAAATCTGCTCGACATCGTGGAAACCGATGTAGCCACCCGAAGGAATCCATGTAGGGCCATCTTTCACAAACGTAGTATAGAACGAATCGTCTTTGTCTAACGTACCATACTCGTCATTTGCGAGAACTATGTTGTGAAACGCTGCTCCACGAGCAGTACCACTCAGGTTAGCATAGCATTTGTAGTCCTCAGATTCCGAGTTACTACGGGCAGATTGGTTAGTAGCCCCCTTAGCATAGTGGCCTACTTCGAGTAAAGACGGGTTTAACCACTGCCCCAATCGCGCTCTTGCTAGCAGATTCTCAACCGGATATTCCTCGCTTCTGACCTCATCTATGTACTCTAGAAGGGATGCTTTCACTTCGGAAGGAGAGTTATCATCCCAAATCTCCTTCAAGGCTAGAAGTTGTATTCCCCTGCCCGCAAGAGAGGTATTGGCGTGCTTGGCCTCAAGTCCTTGAATCTTCATTCTATCCTCGACATCTATGTTTGCGATAGAGTGTCCGGTCTCGGGTTGCCATACGATTCTTCCACCATATCTATTCCTACGAGGTAGGTAGAACCTATCCATCAGAACTTCTGCCTCTACGACGAGCGCCTCCGTTTGGAACTCTTCTTGACAGATTTTGGTTAGTTCCACACCTAGTTGCTGTGCTTTCTCAGCAGCCTCTTCCGAGGTCAGGTCATCTCCCATGCCTACGAAGATGGAATCCGTGTGTCCATAGAGAACCTTGTAACCAGCATCCTCAGATGCCTTCATGATTCTCTTCAAAGCAGTTCTACCACCATAGGTAATCGTCTTGGCTAGGTCCATATCGGACCAAGCGAAGCCTTGGAAGGCCATCAACCCATAGAAAGTCGCTCTAAGTCGCTTCACGGACTTCTGTGCTGTATCCCACTTCTTGTATTCAGAACTCGTTTTACCGTGCTTAGAAGCCGCTTCTCGCATCAAAGCCTTGTAGTGGTCTCTCAGGCCATCTAACTCTTTGACGCAGGTGGGAAGGATTCCCTGTGGGCTCCTACGGAACCTGCATCCATCACCGATGATATCGTCGTCGGATTCCTCTCCTGCCTTTACCTTGGTTTCCCAAGACGTATTGTAGGTAACCATCACGCTAGGGTACAGTCCAGCGAAGTCGAGAACAACCACATTCTTGTGCAAACCGACAGTTCCTAACTCATCAGGGTCTAGAACGATAGCCCCCTGTAACTTGTCGTCATCATCGTTGTCATCCTGCCAACCAGTCTTCTGAATGAAGTTAGCCTTTCGCATAAAGTATGTTCGCGCTAGGCCGGAACCATAGTATGTAGAACGCCATTGACAGCCAATCAGGTTTTGGAAAGCCATCTGCCCGTTGATTAGATTATACTTATCCTCTATCTCTACCATTAGTTTTACATCTACGAAGTTATAGTATACATAGTCAGATAGGAATAGATGGTAGTCCTTATCATAGAAGTCGGGTCTAAAGTCGGTTTTACCGCGACCAAACAGTTTCTGACCCACAATGTCTAGTTTGTTAGACGGTAGTTCGGTCGAGTGACTGTCCTTGTAGACACGCTGGAATAGTTTATCGAGAGAAACAAATGTTCTCCCCGCAACGGGCTGCTCAGTCCAACGATACCTATCCTTGAGCCATTTAGAGGGTGGTTCTACCCATCGGTCATCGCCTAGGGAAGAGGGACTTAGTTTGTAGCCACCTATCCCATTAGCCTCTAATCGGGTGTATAGGGTGGGCAAATCATAGAACCCCATACCCCAAGCCATAACTATGTCGAAATCCATTCTATCCCACCATGTAATGAAGTCAGCCAATAGAGTGTATTCGCTCCTAAATGCCCTTATTTCGGTCTTAACACCGTCGAAAACCATTGTCTTACTATCCCTAGTCACCGAGTAGTCGTAGCCTTCTAGATGCTCTAGACACTTATCGTGCTGCACCCATATCACGTATCTTTGGGTGAACGAATCGTAACAACCGATAACGCTGATTTCTTGATTGTCAGCCCATATTGGTGTGGGATTCCTCTTGATTAGACCTAGTTCCTCAAACCTGTATTGGGTTGCTTCTAAGTCGATAAAGCACATTCTTGGTTGATATTCAGGAAAACCGCTAGGTTCTAGGTTATCGATTAGATACCTATCGCAGTAAGGCACGTCAGCCTCGTAGGTGCCTCTAAAATTACGGCTAAATCTTCTCATTTGAGCGGGGTCTTGGAACTCTATCTTGGCTAGTTTAATACCATCAGCACTGTATGCTTCATTAGGGAATGTAATTTTAGCGTCGTTCATAAGATAGTGTTGCTTAAAATCACTTATGTTCATTTTCAATCCGGTTTTCCTATCAACTATGTTCTTCAAGTCAGCATAGCAATAAGGCTTGAAATCAGAAACTTTCTTTTCTCTACGCTCCCATACACCATTCTTGTTCTGCTCTCGCCATCGTAGCCATAGGTCTCTAGATTCGATTTTAGTGGTTCTCTTCTGACCACTCTTGGTTCTCCATTCCGAGAAAGACGGCTTTCCCTGTGAGATAATCATTGTTTAGACCCCCTTATGCTGTCCATGATTGATTTGAAGCCACAACCGGAAAAGCACCCCAATACTCGGATATCGGGGTTGAAATAGAAGTGATTGTGGTCACTATCCCTGTTCTTAGCCGCACACGAAGGGCATCTACCTAGGTAATATCCTCCGGAATTGGGTCCTGAGAGCGATTCTACGGCCTCTAAGACCATTTGGGTACTTACCCCCTCCGACGCTTCTTTCCACGCCTTATCGGTCTTCTTTTTGGTATTGAGTTCCGAATATGGTATTATCCCAGTCTCGGCTGCTTCTAGTAATGACCTAAAGTTCCTGAGTTGCTCACCCGAGCGGAAGAACACCTTTCCTCCTCTCACATCTTGATTCACAAGAGCAAACTCCCTGCTTCTAGATACGCCAGCCTCAGTTAAGAGGCTCAAATAGTCCCTGACACTTATCGCCTTCGCTTTCATAGCGCAAACTATGTTTGTGTTCGGTTTATAGTCTAAGCGGTACTAGGATTACTCAGAAGACTCTTCTTCCGATTCTTCTTCCGATTCTTCGGGAGAAGGCATCACGGCAGAAACAGCGCTAGAAGCCATGCTAGCCGTACCCTTTGCAGTATCTACTACAACGTTGCTTGCAGCGTCTACAACGCTCCCAACAGCCCTGAATGGCGCCTTAGCGATATCCTTAGCCAATGAGCCCTTGTTGATTTCCTCATCAATGCCCTCTTGTCTAAGTGCCTCAGGCACACCCTTCTCGGTAACTACATTCAGCAAGACCCACGCCTGAGCGCGGGAGATGTTGATGTTCATGTCATTCTTTAGACTAGTAGCAACGAAAGACAGTAACTCATCGTAACCGTTCCTCATAAAATGTGCATCGAGAGCGCTAACCCACGCTTCTTCGATTGCCACTACGTCGTCTAATGCTTTTCTTACAAATCCCCTTCTAGGGAGCCCCTTTTCGTAACCATAGAACTTGGTCATGTTGATTGCGGGGTATTCGTTTCTACTTAACGATTTTCCGAGACCCCTGAATCAGTGATTCGGCCAAATACTCTAGTTCTAGGCTTCTCGTATAGGGTATACGGGGTTAATTTGACCATATCGGATTCAGTGAACTCTGTTCTCAGCAAAAGAAACATTTTCTTAGGGTTCTCGAACATCTCAGTCAAGACAGCGGCAGTAACCGGCCTTTCTTTCCTGAAATCGACCCAACTTTGGTAGGTTTCAGTAGTTACCGGAGAGAACTGTTTTTTGACAGCGTCTTTGACGGTCACCATACTATCTCCAGTCGTCCTTGAATGAGGGTGTCCCTATTACCTTGTTGGAAGGCTCGTGGATTAATTCAGAAGGCGCAGGGACGTATACCTGCAAGTCTGAAAACTTCTTGGAAACCAAACTACAAGTGACACCTTCCTCTTCGTGCTCACCAATGACAAACAGGAAATCTCTCCCATCCACATCCAACTCAGCAACGCCTACTCTTTCACCGTCTACTTCGACCTCATTCCAACTCATGGCCTTCAATTTACCACTTATGGCTAGGGACTTGAACGTCGAAACCATTAGTTCTAGTTCAAGAACCATTTCAGCGAGTTCCTCAGAAGCCTCTTCCATGATTATCAGCCCTCTACTTAACTTCGGAGACGATGTCTAGCCTATAATACTTAACATTAAACGCCCAACCATTTGCATCATAGTTATTCTAATAATCCTCTACCAAGATAACGTCATACGCCCCATCAGATAGGTATTTATCGACTATGTTAACAAAGTCCTTTGGCTCAATGTTATCTTCTCGATAGCGCCCCAATAGAGGCATGAACAAAGTAGATTCGTCATGCGCCCTGTTTACTGAGAGGTTGTAGATGCAGTCCTCTAACCTCTCTAAGGAGTAGATATGAGCGAGTTGCTTGGCTGCTACAAACCAAATGTATTTCTTCTCCCTATCGATGTCTGTATAGATGAAATCGCCGATATTCAGTTCCTTTTCAGCCATAACATTCTTGAAATGGGCATAACTCATTGGGTCTCGATACACTATCGCTGACGACGGATAGGGTGTTTTCTCGGACCCCCCATACTTAGTTATCGGCAAGACGTAGATACCCTTCTTGTTCAACGAAGGAAGCGACCTACCGGTTAGAATCTTAATCGCCAAATTATCACAAACATAGTTGAAGAACTTATTCTTCTTCGAAAACGCCACCTGCTACCTCTAGAACGAGTGACGCCCAAAACTCCTTTCCACCTACATCGTAGGAGCCTGATGAGTTCTGCGGGAAGGCTGATGGTAGTCTGTATGGGTCGTCAACAGGGTCTAGATGCACCTTCACATAGATTGCTCGATGGAAGTCATGACCCGGAGGCAGGTCTCTAGAGGTGTTGTGAGCCCACGAAACAAGGTGGTCTAGAGGGGTGTTACCGTCGAAACCAACGTTCAGACCGGCTACTTCCCCATTTGGGTTGATTGCCTCGTAGAAGCATAGTATCTGCCCATCCATCAGGCTCATCATCGATTCCCCCTAGTAGTATGATTAACTACGATAGAGGATATATCTCCATTATAGAATATAGATATAATCTCGGTATCCGTAGCGTTCTTTGAGTTATTCTCGTAGTTAGTAGTGTTATTCATCATATTATTGGCTCCCAATCGTACCTTACTTCATTCCCTTCTTCGTCTATGTACTTACCCTCGTAGAGCAATTTGTTGTCTATTATCCCCCGCACCGTAGATGAAGCCCACTCACTCTTTCCTGCCTTCGTCAGTATGTTGTTCCTTCTAAGGTGTTTGGCGATTTCGTTCTTGCTCATGCTTTGTTCCCAGCAGGAAAAGATAATTCTCACTATGTCTGCTTGGCTATTATTCACCACTAGAACTCCTTTATCCTCTACTTTGCCCGTTAATTTGTACTTAGAATCATACCCATACGGCGGCTTGCCGATTTTCCTACCGATACTGCTCACTTTCTTCATCCCAGCCGAGGTTCTCTCTTGGGTTAGAGCATTATCACAGGCCAAAGTAGCCTCTAGGACATCGAATATCTGCCTTGAGTTAGAAACGACCGTGTGTACGTCATCGGAAACGATAGCGAAGTGCTTCCTATTCTTCTTCAACACCACAGACCACTCGCAAAAATGCTTGCTACTCGAGTGAATCCTATCACTAGAATAGAAAACACAAGCGTCCCATGCGTCAATATCAGACATCATCTGATTGTAGGAATCTCTATTCGGAAATTGGTCAAAGTATGTTTGCGTAATGGTAAAGCCCATGTCCTTGATGAAGGTCTCACACAGGGTTTCCTGTTGACTTTGAGAGGCACCGGCTGGTGTTGCGCGAACATAGATTGCGCATCTCACTCTTCCTCACCTCTTTCGATTTGCTTCATCACTTCCATGTATTCTTCGTAGTAAGCATCAGCCTTAGATTTCGACTTCAACATCTTCTGATGACACTTATCGGCCTTTTTCATCAGCCTTACGACCTCGAGGCTTTCCTTTTTCATCAGTTCATGATAGCGGTTAGCGTCCTCAGTTGCCGCCATCATCCTCTCGTGGAAGGCATTCTGCTCACGCAGGGCTTGGTTCATCGTGACGATGTTGTTGTTTAGTTTGGCGTGTCGATAATGAGTAGTCGCCTCATCCCTGTTAGCCTTGAAACCCTTCGCCTTTTCGTTTTTCTCGTTTCTTTTCTGCTTTAGGTCGTCCACTTTAACAGACTGAGTCTTGACCAACCCGTTGAACTTCTCTCGGTAAGTCTTCTTCCATCCGGCTTTCTTGTTGTGAAAAGAGACTTTATCTCTCAGCATAGCCGCCCTTTCTACTAAGGTTAATTCCGGCTTGGCCTCGTCCATTTTCTCTTCCCCCTTCCTTGCCTAATTGAAGGAACAGGCTTACTGTTCCCACTTCGGTTCTTTTCCCATCGAGCCATTAGTCTTCTGAATCTTCTTCCGTTTCTCTTCATGTCCAATCCTCCAAGTTCTTTTGAATCTCTTCTTCTCTTTCTTCCATCTCTCTTACTTGCTCTAGAAAAGCCTCTTCAATCCCTGCGGCCATAGCATCCATGCTCTTGATGGTCTCATCCACACGGTCTAAGATATCTAGAGCGACACCGAAGACTCGGATGTTCAAGAACAAAAAAGCAAGTATCAGACCTTGGAAAATCAGAGTTAGCGCAAACATAGTTTCTACTGATAATCCAAACATCAGTAGTCTCCCCCGTCACAATTCATGAGCCTATTGCTCACCCCATCGTCATAACTGTTGCTCATCGCCATCCCTCTATCGCAGTGTTAGCAGGTATGTTATATCCGCACGATACACACCTAGCATAATGGTAGTCAGTCTTAGTCCAAACCCTTCCGCACTCAGGGCATTTATTTTCTTTCATTTTTATCTACTCCTCTTTTTGTTAACAGTCCTTTGACGAACCTGAACGAGGCATTTGCGAGTTCTACAAGGAGAATAATCCCGTAGAGTATCGCTGCCCACTGTATGATTACTCCTGCCTCAGGCAGCGAATCAATCAGTCTAGCCACCTCCATAGTGCCTTCAACCACTTGGGAACTACTTCGTCAATAGCCTCAGGAATCATCTTCCTTTTCCTCCCAAGGGTATGTGTAAATGGGCATGTGATGATATAGGTACCAAGCAATCGGTATGCTCACTACGGTCAAAACCACGAATACAATCTCGACAGCAGTCATCATATCCACCCGAACAATTTAGCAATCACGACAGTCGATAGTATGATGTTGATTCCCTGACCCACAGTTCTCCAAAAGGCCAATTCGCCGAAGTGCTTTTCAGACCACTTTTCGATTTTTCCATCATCAGGATTATTCATTCTATCACCTTCGGGTATGGTTGAATAGGGTATTTCAGCGAATCTAACACATCTCGCCTGAATCCCTTTGAACCGATAATTCTCAAGTATCTGTGCTTTCTTGGACGGGGTGCGAGGTAAAAATCTTCACCGTATTTATCACGCATGGCTTTCGCCCTATTTTTGACCCCCCTAAACTCATCAGATACTGTTTGACCGTGTAAATGTTCACGGCCCTTTATTTTCCAATCTGTTCGCTTTGCGCTTAACCCCGTATAGTAAAAGTTAGTAGCCTGATAGACTATGCCTGTATGATTCTCCGATGTGTCTGCGAAAGAGACAATAATACGGTTAGTAGGTAATAGTTTCAATGATTTACCCACTAAACGAGAAGCCTCATTCTTTCGATTATACTTGAGACACAATCGATTCAATTCAAGAACTCTATCCTTGAACTCGTCACCGGCAATCCCACGCCTAAGGGTGGTCGATGGGGGGGTGCCGTAAGTGCAGACTCCCACCAGTTCTTCACTGTCGAACAAACCGAAGGCATAGGAAATCGAAGGCCACCTTCGAGCATAATGAATCTCAAGAATAAAAGGAGCGCACTCGTTTCTTGAAATAGAGCGAACTTTCAGTTTACCATCCTCCGGATTATTCATCTAATGCCTCCATTTCTTTCAGGGTCCTATCCCTCTCCCTAATCAACCATGTTAGAGTCTGAGGATGAACGTCCCTTCTTTGAACTATTTCTATGGCTCGTAAAAGTCCTGTTAAGTACCCCTCGAAGTAAGTCTGCGCCTTCCTAGTCGTCCTTTTGTCTAATTTCTTGTATTCTTTTTGCTTATCCATCATTCTTCCTCCTGTAATACCCATATTTTCGCATCTTCCGGCGACTGACCGGGAAAGTAGAGTTTGATTTTCTTTGTCGTTATCCACCCTATAATAGGCCTATTATTAGTACCTCGGGCCATCACT
>CEPW01047478.1_pt1 | contig 16105 bp, 16 predicted proteins | sample 356211 | NCBI WGS metagenome assembly CEPW01 (sample SAMEA2620021, study PRJEB7988) | marine metagenome | biome: marine biome (ENVO:00000447); feature: deep chlorophyll maximum layer (ENVO:xxxxxxxx); material: "saline water (ENVO:00002010), including plankton (ENVO:xxxxxxxx)" | depth 25 m
ATTTTTCTTTACCTGAAGAATATAAAAAAGAAAATCCTCTGAAAGTGCTTCACCAAAAGCTACAGCTTTTGCAGCAACTACATGCTCAAGTGGACCACCCTGATTTCCGGGGAAAATTGCGGAATCTAATAATGAAGACATTTTTTTTAGTGAACCGTTTTTGAGTCTAATATCAAAAGGATTATCAAAATCTTCCCCCATTAAAATCAAACCTCCTCTAGGTCCTCTAAGAGTTTTATGTGTTGTTGTAGTTACAATATGACAATGAGGTATTGGATCATTTAAAATTCCTTTAGCGATTAGTCCAGATGGATGAGAAATGTCAGCTAGTAATAAAGCATTAACAGAATCTGCAATTTCTCTAAATCTTTTAAAATCAATATCTCTGGAGTAAGCAGAGGCACCAGCAATAATCATCTTGGGTTGTTCTTTTTTTGCTATCCTTTCAATTTCATCATAATCAAGCATACCTGTTACCTTATCCACTCCATAAAAAACCGGATTATATAATTTCCCTGAAAAATTTACGCTTGACCCATGGGTCAAGTGACCTCCATGTGCTAAATCAAAACCTAAAATGGTGTCACCTGGGTTTAAACACGCAAAAAATACTGCAGAATTAGCTTGGCTACCAGAATGTGGCTGGACGTTTGCCCAACAAGCACCAAACAGTTCTTTAGCCCTTTCAATAGCCAGAGTTTCAATTTCGTCAACAATTTGACAGCCTCCATAATATCTTTTACCTGGGTATCCTTCTGCATATTTATTGGTGAGGATCGATCCAGTAGCAGTCATTACCTGATCACTTGTGAAATTTTCAGAAGCGATAAGTTCTATTCCGTCAATTTGACGATTCTTTTCAGCATCAATTAAATCAAATATCTCCTTATCTTTTTGCATATTTGTAGTATATTTTGGTAAAACAAAATTAAACAATTGGAAAAAAAAAATATCAGAATTAACTAGATTAATATATTACTTATTAATAACTAATTAACAGCTATGATTAAGAGAATTTTAATATCATCAATACTATTGATAAGTTTTGGGTGTAGCCCTATAAAAAAAATAAATAACAATGTTGTTTCTGGTGAATTTGATAAGGCAATAGACAAGACTATTTCTGAGTTAAAAAAGACAAAAAATAAAAAGAAAAAAATTCAGTATGAATTAATTTTAGAAGATATATATGATAGATCTGTTATAAATTCTAAAGATAAAATATCAAGATTTAAAAAGGACGGAAATCCTGAGTTTTTTGATGATATATACTTTGAATATGAAAGGTTGATCAATAGACAGAATAAGTTAAAAAACATCTCTAGCGAAAGATTAAATTTCAATTTTGAAAATTATGATTCAGAATTAATAAATTTTCGATACAAAACTTCAGATTATTTTCTCAAAATATCAAATTCTTTTATTTCAAATGATAATAAATTTGATTATCGCAAGGCATATAATTATTTAACAATTATCGAAAGCATAAACCCCAACTACCTCAAGACAAGATCTCTTATTGAATTATGCTTGGTAAAAGGCAAAGATAATGTACTTTTAACTGTACTTAACGAATCAAAATCTGTGCTTTTTGAAGATCTAGAAAATGATATTTTAAATATTAATGGTTATGATTTGAATTCTACTTGGAAATCATTTTTTACAAAAAATGATTCATTCGAGGGTAAATATGACTTTTACATTGATTTAGCGTTTAAATCGTTTATAATTTCTCCGGAGAGACTAGTCCAAAAAGAAGGATATAGAGAAAAAAATATAGTTGATGGTTTGACCTATCAATTAGATTCAAATGGAAATGTTATGAAAGACAGTTTAGGCAATGATATTAAAATAGACAATGTAATTAAAATTTCTGTCAAAACTATTGAATCAATACAGTCAAAATCTGCAAAGGTTGTTGCTGAAATTAGATTTTCAGATAAGAAAAAAAATATTATTGATAAATTTCCTTTAGAAAGCGAGTTCTGGTTTAGAAATAGATTTCTTGAATATAACGGAGATAAAAGAGTATTAACAAAAAATGAAATTAAGCTGTCAAAAAACATATTAATTCCGTTTCCACCAGACGAAGTTTTAATCTTTAATAATTCGGAAAATATTAAGAGAAAGATGAAGAATATTATTTATAAATCTTTCAAATAGTGACCTATTATGAAAAAATCGGTTAAAATAATTAACAAGAAAGCAAAATTTGAATTCATTTTACATGATTCATATGTTTCTGGTATTGTGTTAACTGGCTCTGAGATAAAATCAATTAGAAATAGCAAGGCATCAATAAGAGAAAGTTTTTGCAAATTCACAAATAACGAACTTTTTATTATAAATATGAATATTGAAAAATACGATTTTTCAAATGATGATAGTTATAATCAAAAAAGACCACGTAAACTTCTTCTAAACAAAATTGAGTTAAAAAAACTTAGAAAGTCTATTGAAAAAAAAGGTTCGTCAATTATTCCATACAAGTTATTTATTAATGAAAAAGGTTTAGCAAAGCTGGAAATTTTTACTGCTACGGGTAAAAAGTTGTATGATAAAAGAAGTACATTGAAAGACAAGGATAACAAAAGAAACCTTGACAGAATAAACAAAAATAAAAGCTAGATTTTGTCTTTTAACATTGGTACAAATTTGAAGTCTCCAAAGTCTTCAATCTCATAATCCTTTTCTGATATTTTTGTATAGAGCAACATTTTTTGAACATCATCCCCTAATGGAATAACCATTTTACCATTTAACTTTAATTGTTGAAGCAACTTTTTAGGAACCTCAGAAGCTCCTGCAGTCACAATTATACCATCATATGGTGCTTCATCTAAGTAACCCTGATATCCATCACCATATATCATCTTCTTTGGGTAATAGTTGATAGAAGGTAAAAACACAGATGTTTTTCTGTAAAGCTCTTTAATTCTTTCAATAGTATATAACTTCACACCCATTTCACAAAGTACAGCGGCTTGGTATCCACTTCCTGTCCCTATTTCAAGAATTTTGTCACCTTTTTCTATATGTAATAATTGACTTTGGAAAGCTACTGTATAGGGTTGCGATATGGTTTGGCCAGATGAAATTGGAAAAGCCTTGTCTTGATATGCATGATCAATAAAGCCCGAGTCCATAAACATGTGTCTCGGTACTTTAGAAATAGCATCCAAAACAGACGAATCTTTAATCCCTTTATTAATTAATTCAGCAACAAGCTTATTCCTTAACCCTTTATGTTTAAATGAATCAATAACTAAAATTATTTAGATTTAAATTTAAAACATATTGGCCTCAAAATATTAAATTTGTAAAAAAAAATATGTTTAAAGTAGGTGTTGTAGGATGTGGTCATTTAGGTAAAATTCATCTTAAACTATTAAATCAATCAGAAAGTTTTGATTTACTGGGAGTTTATGATAATGATATTAACATTTCTAAAAAAGCTGCCAGTGAGTTTGGATGCAAATCATATGAAAGTTTTGAAGAAATGATAGCAGAGATTGATGTCCTTGATATTGTCACACCCACACCCTCTCACTTTAGCTATGCGTTAAAGGCCATTGAAAATGGAGTACATATTTTCATCGAAAAGCCTGTTTGCTCAAACACAGAAGAATCTTTAAAGTTAATCGAAAAATCAAAATTAAATAACGTAAAAATTCAGGTTGGTCACGTAGAAAGATTTAACCCTGCATTTACAGCTGTTGAAAATAATATCAGCAAACCCATGTTCATTGAATCTCATCGATTAGCTCAGTTCAATCCAAGAGGAAATGATGTTTCTGTAGTTCTTGATCTGATGATTCATGATATTGACATTATTTTAAATTCGGTTGATTCACCAATAAAGCAGATTTCATCAAGCGGAGTTTCAGTTATCAGTGACACACCTGATATTGCTAATGCAAGAATTGAGTTTGAAAATGGGTGTGTCGCTAACCTTACTGCTAGTAGGGTTTCTCTAAAGAATATGAGAAAAACAAGGTTTTTTCAATCTGGTAAATACATCTCTATTGATTTTTTAAATCGTGAATCAGAAATAGTAGAAATAGACGAAAAAAATTCTGAAATACCAATAATGACTTTAGAAACTCCTGACGGAAATAAAAAGAAAATTTATTTTAGTAAACCCGATATTTCCGAAAACAATGCCATACTTGACGAATTGAATAGCTTTGCATATTCAATAAAAAATAATTCAAGACCCAAGGTTGATATATGTGATGGTCACAATGCTTTGGAGGTTGCGATTAAAATAATTAAAAACTTCAAATAAAATGAAACATATTTCTGTTATTGGATGTGGAACAATGGGCAATGGTATTGCACAAACGTTTGCATTATTCGAATTCAAAGTTAAATTATATGATATAAGCTTAAATAATTTAGATAATGCCAAAAAAACCATCCTAAGAAACTTAGAAAGAATGGTAAAGAAAGAAGTTATCAGCCATTCAGAATTAGAAAAAACATCTGAAAATATCTCATATACAAATGAAATTAATTCCGTTTTAAATTCTGACTTAGTTATCGAAGCTGTAACTGAAAATATTAAAATTAAAGAATCTATTTTTAAGGAATTAGACAATAAATGTCCAGAAAAAACAATAATAGCATCTAACACATCTTCAATATCAATTACTCAACTAGCAAATGCAACGAAAAGAAAAGACAAAGTAATTGGCATGCATTTTATGAATCCCGTTCCAATTATGAAGCTGGTAGAGGTGATAAATTCAAAGTACACAAGTAAAGAAACAACCAACATTATTCTAGAGCTTTCAAAAAAGCTGAATAAAATCCCTTTAAGTGTAAATGACTATCCAGGCTTTATTTCAAACAGAATACTAATGCCTATGATTAATGAGGCGATTGAAGCATTAGATCAAGGGGTAGCTAATGTTAAAAATATTGACGGAATAATGAAATTAGGTATGGGTCATCCGATGGGCCCACTACAACTTGCAGATCTTATAGGATTAGACGTTTGTAAATCAATTTTAGAAGTGATGCTTAATGGATTAAAAAATGAAAAATATAGACCAAATAAATTACTTGTTGATCTTGTAAGTGAAGGAAAACTAGGAATAAAATCCGGAGAGGGGTTTTATGATTATGCAAACTCAAAAAAAGCTGAATTTGTTTCAAAAAGGTTTTCCCAATGATTGATAAAAATATCAATAAAATTCGATCAGATATCCCTGATTATGTTGAGATAATTGCAATCTCAAAAACAAAACCAAATGAAGATATAATGAAGGCTTATAAAATCGGGCATCGATCATTTGGTGAAAATAAGGTTCAAGAGATGTCCAGAAAATTCGAAGAATTACCCAAAGATATTATTTGGCATATGGTTGGCCATGTTCAGAGTAATAAAATAAAATATATGGCTCCATTCGTGAATTTAATTCACGGGGTAGACTCATTCAAGTCAATAAAAATAATAAACAAAGAAGGTCAAAAAAATAATCGTGTTTTAAATTGCTTGTTACAATTAAAAATTTCTCAAGAAGAATCAAAATTTGGCTTAGAAGCTGATGCATTAAAAAAGATTATTTTTTCAGATGAATATGATGAGATGAAAAATATAAAAATTAAAGGTATAATGGCTATGGCTACAAATACCAATAGTAAAGATATTATTCGAAATGAATTCATGTATGCTAAAAATATTTTTGATGAAATTAGTGCTATAGATAATAATTTTGAAATATTATCCATGGGAATGAGTAATGACTATCACCTGGCAATTGAATGCGGTAGTAATATGATAAGGATAGGAAGTTTAATTTTTGGAGATAGAAACTACTGATATTATTTATTCAATTGTAGACATAGAGACAACTGGAGGCAAATTCAATCAAGAAAAAATAACTGAAATTGCAATATTCAAGATTAAAAATGATGGAAATATTTCTGTATATCACCAATTAATTAATCCTAAGAAAAAAATACAACTATTCGTTGAGAGACTAACAGGTATAAATAATATTATGCTAAAAAATAAGCCAGTCTTTGAAGAAGTTGCTGTAGATATCTACGATTTTACAAAAAATAGTGTTTTTGTTGCCCATAATGTAAACTTTGATTTCAGAGTCCTAAGGAATGAATTTTCTCAAATTGGTAAGAAATTTAACAGAGATTTACTCTGTACAATTGAACTTTCCAAGAAGGTTTTTCCTGATATGAAATCTTATAGCTTAGGCAAATTGGTATCAAATCTCGGAATAAAAATTAAAAATAGACATCGAGCTGACGGAGATGCAAAAGCCACACTTGATTTATTTATTTTAATAAAGTCAAAGATTAGTCAAAAAGAATTAGATAAATATATCAAAAAACCAGAATGAGTAAATTTTTAATTACAATCGTTGGTCCAACCGCAATAGGAAAAACATCGCTGGCGATAAAATTGGCAAAAAACTATAAGACTGAAGTTATTTCAGCAGACTCTAGACAGTTTTACAGAGAGTTAAATATTGGAACTGCAAAGCCCTCAAAAGATGAGCTTTCGTCTGTTAAACATCATTTGATTAATAACATTTCAGTAACTGATAAATACGATATTTCACAGTTTGAATCTGATGCTAGAAAAATTATAGAAAACCTTTTTAAAACAAAGGATTATATAATTTTAGTAGGTGGGTCAGGATTGTATATTGATACTATTTTATATGGAATTGATAAAATACCCGATGTTGAAGACTCTCTAAGAAAAAAATTAAACGAGGAGTTTCAAAATAACGGATTAAAAAATCTTTTAACTCAACTTAAAAAAATTGATCCCGTTACATATAAAAATATAGATTTAAGTAACCATAGAAGAATAATTAGAGCTCTTGAGGTAAGTATTTCTTCAAAAAAACCCTATTCCTCGTTTTTAACAAATTCCGTTAAAGCATCAAATTATAATGAAATAATAATTGGATTAAATTGTGATAGGGATAAATTACATTCACTAATAAATAAAAGAGTAGACAAAATGATTAAATGTGGTCTTATTGAAGAAGTTAAAAAACTCGAAAAATTTAAAAATTTAAATGCATTAAATACAATTGGATACAAAGAGATATTTGATTATTTGAATAATAAGACAAGCCTGGAAGAATCAATAGAAAAAATAAAAACAAATTCAAGGAGATACGCAAAAAGACAATTGACTTATTTTAATTCAAATAAAAAGATAAATTGGTTTGAAAATCAATATGAAATTAAAAATATTATAAAATTAATAGAGTCCCGAAGCGAATTACTCAACAATTAACCTAAACCCTTCTCCATGTATATTATTAATACTAACCTTTGGGTCTTTTTGAAGCTGTTTTCTAAGCTTGGCTATGTATACGTCCATACTTCTTGATGTGAAATAATTATCATCATGCCAAATTCTTGTTAATGCTAATTCTCTTGGCATCAAATCATTAATATGAATTAATAATAACTTTAATAACATATTTTCTTTAGGTGATAATTTTACTGGTGATTCATTTTTAAATTTTAAGTGTCTCAGTTTGGAGTTAAAATGAAAAGAACTAAAATTAAATTCAGTCTCCTCTGTGTCAATAATAGACGAAAGTTTATTTCTCTTTAAAATAGCTTTAATTTTGAATAATAAAACATCACTATCAAAGGGTTTTTTTAAATAATCATCAGCCCCCACCTTATATCCCTTGAGAACATCCTCTTTCATCGACTTTGCGGTTAAGAAAATAATTGGCATATCAGGGGAAATAGCTTTTATTTCAGAAGCTAACGTAAAACCATCCTTATATGGCATCATTACATCTAATATACATAGATTGAATTCAAATTTTTTAAACTTTTCAAACCCTTCCATTCCATTTTTAGCCAAAATGACATCGTATTCATTCATTTTCAAAAAATCTCTCAAAATTATCCCAAAATTTGGATCGTCTTCAACCAGTAAAATTCTCTTTTTGTTACTCATAATTAATTATTTGTTATTGTATTTAATTGAATAGTGAAGGTAGTCCCTTGATTTATAACACTGTCAACTGAAATATTCCCATTGTGAAAATTGATAATTTTCTTCACATAAGCCAGCCCTAAACCATGTCCTTTTACGTCATGTAGATCACCAGTTTGTTTTCTGTAAAATTTATCAAATATTTTGGACTGAACAGCCTTACTCATTCCGATACCATTATCAATAATTTCAATTAAAATCTTATTATTAATGTTTTTAGTTTTTAATATGATCTCAGGACTTTTTTCGTTGTATTTTATAGCATTATCTAAAATATTAACAAAGACATTTATTAAATGGGTTTCATTTCCAATTACTTTTGAATTTAGTGCATTCTTTTCAGTAATTATCTTTCCATTTTTATTTTCAATTATTAAACTTAAATGAGAAATAGCAAGGTCAATTATTTCATTAATATCTTGCCTAGATTTTTCAATATTAAGTTCATTTTTTTCCAAATGACTTATCATTAATACATTTTCAACTTGATCATGCATTCTATTATTCTCATCATTAATCATTTGAAGATATTTTTCAACTTTTTGTTTATTAACTATAGTTTTTGGATTTTTTATAGCTGATAATGCCAAGTTAATTGTAGCAATAGGAGTTTTAAATTCATGAGTCATATTATTAATAAAATCTGTTTTAATTTGAGAGATTTGCCTTTGCCTTAATAAAAGAAGAATTGTTGTAATATAAGCAATAATTATAATTGAGGTAAAAATTACTGATGTAAGAATAACTGAGATTAAGGAAGATAAAAGAAAAGGAGTTCTTCCTGGAAAATTTACCTTCAATGAATAATTGCTTAAATCATTTTCATCCTTAAAAATAAGAGACGAATAGTTAGGAGCATCAATTTCAAAACCTTCAGAGGCGATTTTGGTTAAATTTTCTTCGTTAAAAATTGCATATTCAAAATCTAACTCAATATCCATTTTGTTGAAATTTCCTTCTAAAACTTTTTCAAATTTATTTAAATCCCCTATTCTATCCTCAATAGGATTTCTTTTTGAAAGATCATTGTATGCAGTTTCAAATAACACCTCCTTACTTTTTGAAATTTTACCAACCTTTAATAAAAATTCTTCAGGACTTAAATTATCTTCTATTCTTTGATTAGAAAAAACTTTTTCTTCACGCTGATTTGATACTCTTTTGATTGAAATGTTATTTTCAGGAATATTTGCTTGATCTGAAATAATATCAATAAAATTATCATAGAAACTCTTAGTTTTTGGGATAATTATACTTTCTTCAATAACTCCATTTTTGTATAATATTGTTTCCCTTTTATCTGGATTTTGATCAATAATAATTAGATTTTGAATACTTAGAGTATCCGCTTGTGATTCATTAGCTATAAGGTCCCTAAACTTTAGAAGATATTTTCTGAATTCATTTCTCTCAACAATGGATGCTGTTTCTTCTAGGACATAATTTACATTTATAGAAAATTGTTTGTCATTCTCCTCATAATTTTTAAATATAAAAAATGATTGAATTAAAATTATTCCTATTAATGACACACTCATTAATACTATAAGTAATATAAATATCCTTTTACTCATACCTCAAATTTATTATTTAATCAAAAACAAATTTTGATATTTAATAAAACATTAACAATAATGAATTATAATAGTGATGAATGTATCTTATTAATTTCACTAAACAGTTTTTCTTTAGAAGTATTTTCAATACAAAAGTCTGACATTGAGCACTTTACATCTTGACTTAGTTGAGAATCTAAAATCTTATCTACCCTGTTTTTAGAATAATTTTCTCTATTACTTATTCTTTCATGAATTATCTTTAGTGGAGTTTTAACACAAATAATTTTATCAAAAATATTCTCAGAATTATTTTCAAATATCAAAGCAGCCTCGTATATAATATATTTTGAATTTTGATTTTTTAACCATAAGTCAAAAGCTTTTTGTACTCTTGGATGTATTAGGGAATTTACAGAATCTAGAAGACTTTTATTATTAAATATCTGCTCTGAAATGAATTCCTTATTTAATTTGCCGTTAATATATGCATATTCACCTAACAAATTAATTATCTGGGTTTTTAAGTCAGAATCACTAATCATTAACTCTTTAGCACAATCGTCAGCGATAAAGACAGGAATTCCTAAATCCTTGAAAAAAGTAGCTGCTGTTGTTTTACCACTTCCAATAACACCTGTTAATGCTATTTTTTTCATTCTAATATAATTAGTTGAATTTGATTTGAACTTAGCCTAGCATTCTTTATAAAATCAGGTTTTTTGGTCAAGTACGGAATTAATATGCTTTGATTTTTATCTAATGTGGATTCAATTCTGAAATCAATTGGTGTGGTTTTCTTATAATCATCAATACTTATAAAATATTTAACTGAAAGCTCTTTTGGATAGTAATTATATTTAATATTTTCATTACTTAAAATATTAACAGGAACTGTGACTGTTTCTTCTGTATATTGATCAACCTCTAATTTATATTCTATCATACTTAAATCAATTGAAAGATCATCAAAAGCGGGTTTTAAAAGACTTAAATTTATTTGAATATCTGAATTAACATTATTTAATTTTACAAATTCAGTGTCAACATAATCAATTTTTCTTACTACATCTTTTGGTCCTAATATTGTAACCGAATCATTTGTGATTAATGGGGCTTTAAAAGAATCAAATCCTGACTGAAAATTTACTGATATATTTGTTTTTATAAATTTCTTTTCAGAAATATACTGATCAAAATATAAAATTATAGAATCCTCAAAAATTGTTAAAAGCTCAATAGATGAGTCAAAATTAAGCTTTGTATCTGTGAAGTTTTGCTTCTGTTCCCACAAAAATGAATTGTTTAATTCTTTTAATTTTTTAGCAGAAATTTTAAGTTCGGGTGTTTTGAAATAATATTTTGCCAGACTAAATCCAAAACCTCTAACTTTTAATTCTACTGAATCATGAGATTTTTCGTATATAACTTTATCCTCGGGAACATCTGTAACAGTTAACTTGAATACAATATTTTTATCATATGTAGAGGTTAATTTACTAACTAATGATGTGGAAATAGCTAATATCAGAAATATTAAAAACACATTAAACTTACCTTGACTTGAATAAATTTTCATTAATTGTGATTAAAAAACATTTTTGGAAATATACTCTCTATTTTTTTATTAGGGAACATATTAATCAATATAAATGACTTAAAAAATCCATAACCATAGCCTACAAATTGAATTAAGGTTGTCATAATTGATAATAAACCTACCAAAGGGTTATTTTTAAAAGAAGACTGGATAAAAATCAATAAAAAATATAGTAAATATATTGTCAAAATCAAGTTGCTAATATTAAATAAAAATAAAAATATTGAAACTAAAAACACAGATGAAAAAATCAGAGGAAACCAATAAATGATTTTTTTTGTTTTGGGGTAGCGATTATTTAAAATTGATCGAGCAACACCAAACTTATAAACCTGATTAAAAAAACTTAAAACTGAAATTCTTCTCTTGTGAAAAACTTTTAAATCATTGTAAAGTTTTGTACTAAATCCTAGCTCCTTTAATCTTATTGATAAATCTGGATCTTCACCAGGATGAATCTTACCAAACCCCTTACTTCTTAAGTATGCCTCCTTTGAAATACCCATATTAAAACTTCTCGGTTGGAAATCTTTTGATTTATCACCTCCCCTGATATGACCAGTTGTAATAAATGAAGTCATTGAATAACTAACTGCTTTTTGAAAATAATTAAAAGAATGGTGAGAATCGTCTACTCCTCCGAAACAATCTGAAAAATTTTTAGTTAAATTTTTGATTAAAATTTTATTATAATCAGATGGAAGAATAACATCAGAATCAAGTATGATGAAATATTTTCCTTTAGCAACATTCATCCCGAAATTTCTTGAATCACCTGGACCTGAGTTTTTTTTGAAAAAATAAGCAATATTTAAATTATTGAAGTTTTCGATAATATGTTCACACTTTTGTTTTGACCCATCTTCAACAATTACTATTTCAAAGTCTTTATCCCCATCAAGTTCTGAAAAACTCTTTAAAAGTTCATTAATCTCCTCTGGTCTGTTGAATACTGGAATTATAAACGATATATCTTTTAAAAACATATTCAAAATTAAACAATAAATACAAAAAAAAAGGGATTAGTTAGATGCTAATCCCTCATTTTTATTTTATATTATTTAAAATAATTTATGAATTTTCGATCATATCCATTATACCATCGCTAACACCCATATTACTAAACCCACCATCATTGTATAAATTCTGAAGAGTAACTCTTTTAGTTAAGTCACTAAATAATGCAATAGTATAGTTAGCACAATCCATTGCTGTCGCATTTCCTAGAGGAGACATCTTATCAGCATATTTTATAAACCCATCAAAACCTTTTACTCCTTTTCCAGCTGTTGTTGGTGTAGGAGATTGAGAAATTGTATTTACCCTAACTTTTTTATCTTTTCCAAAGAAATAACCAAAACTTCTAGCAACGCTTTCTAAAAAAGCTTTATTATCAGCCATATCGTTGTAATCAGGAAACACTCTTTGCGCAGCCATGTATGAAAGAGCCACTATACTACCCCACTCGTTCATTGCATCATTTTTATATAAAGTTTGCATAACCCTATGAAACGACATTGCTGAAACATCTAAACCTTTATGGGTCCAATCATAATTTTGGTCTGTATAAGCTTTGCCTTTTCTAACATTGATTGACATACCAATTGAATGAAGCACAAAATCCAATTTACCACCTAATATTTCCATAGATTTAGTAATTAAATTCTCTAAATCATCTAGGGAAGTAGCATCAGCAGGAATTACAGTTGAGCTAGTTTTCTCTGCAAGTTCATTAATTTGACCCATTCTCATAGCAACTGGGGCGTTTGTTAGAACAAATGTCCCACCTTCTTCAAATATACGTTCAGCGGTAATCCATGCAATTGAATTTGAATCAAGAGCGCCAAAAATAATTCCTCGTTTTCCTTTCAATAGATTATTTGACATATTTATTTATTTTATTAAGCAAATATAATATTAATTAAGCAACTGTTTGGCATGAGTGTATGCAGATTCAGATGCATTATTTCCTTCTAACATTTTAGCAATTTCAACTATTCTTTCACTATCATTTAATCTTGAAATCATAGTTTTTGTATATCCGTCAATATCATTTTTATAAATCAAAAAATGTGACTCACCCATAGCAGCTATTTGAGGTAAATGAGTAATCGAAAATGTTTGAATCCTAGAACCTAGCTCTTTCATAATCGTACCCATTTTTTTTGAAATTTCACCAGACACCCCAGTGTCGATTTCGTCAAAAATTATAGAAGGTAACTTTTTATACTTAGCCATAATTGATTTTATAGATAACATGATTCTTGACATCTCACCGCCAGATGCTGCATCTTTAATCTTTTTAAATTCATAACCTTTATTTGCAAGAAACTCGAAATCAATAGTATCCATTCCATTTGAATAAAAATTTTCTGTTTTAAAAAGGGTTATTTTGAATTTACTATTAACCATCCCCAATTCGTGTAGTACAACTTCGATTTCATTAGTCAAATCATTAATCACAGATTTTCTTTTTTCGTGAATTTGAATTGCTATATTATTTAATTTTAAGTTTAAATCTTCACAGACAGTTTGATGGAGCTGTATTTCATTGTCAATATTCTCAGTTGTATTAACTTTCAAAGCTAAATTATCTCTAAAAATTGACAAGTCTTTAATAGAATTTAAAGAGTGTTTTCTGAATAGGTTATTAATAATATCAATCTTATTAATTATTTTATTTAATTTCTCTGGATTTTGTTCCAGAGAATCTAAAAAATTATCTATTTCTGATGAAATGTCCTCTAAATCAATTTTTATTGATGAAATTCTCTGAGATATTAAATTAAATTTTTGAGAATTATTTGAGACTTTATCAATGGAATTTTTCAACTTTAAGAGCAATGTTATTAACCCAACTTCGTCATCTGAAATAATTTGAGAACTTTGATTTAACTCCCTAGAAGTTTCTTCAAAATTTGACAAATAATTTTGCATATTTTCCAACTCATCTAAGTCTTCATCAAGAATATTAGCATTATCTATTTCATCCAAAATAAATTTGTTATAATCAATTGTCTGTATTAAATTTTGCTTCTTATCGATCAATTCATTTAATGCCTTTGATTTAACTCTAAAATCTTCATATAAATTTTTATACTTTAATATGTTGTCTTTATTATTTGAGATTAAATCAAGAAGCTCAAATTGAAATTCACTATTTAAAACTTCTATATTTTGATGTTGAGAATGAATATCTATAATCTTAGACCCTATATGTGACAATTGACTTAAATTAACAGGACTATCATTAATAAAAGCTCTAGATTTTCCTGAAGATGATATTTCTCTTCTAAGAATGGTATCAGTGTCATAATCCAATTCATTTTCATCAAATATGGATTTTAAATTAAATGATCCGATATCAAAAACCCCTTCAATAATGCATTTTTTAGATTTATCACGATTAACCGAAAGATCAGCTCTTTTACCGAGGATTAATGAAATTCCACCAACTAATATCGATTTACCTGCCCCAGTCTCACCTGTTATTACAGTGAAACCATTATTAAAAGAAACTGAAAGATCATCAATCAGTAAATAATTTTTTATGGATAAATTTTTAAGCAATTTATTATCTAATTATCTTAAAAATAAAATTGTTTTTGATTAAAAACTAATATTTCTCCATTTATCAGAATGATTAGGGGCAATTTTTGTAAGAGTTGAAATTAAGTTTGTAACAGGAACATTAGGGCCCCCACTAAATATATCCAATATTTCGTCAGATTTTGTATCAAAAAATACCCTTAAAATATATGAATTAGGTCTTCTCCTGTTCATTTGATCAAGCATCATAATAGATTTTGCAATAGATTCTTTTGCAGCTTTTGGCTCGTTTACCATTATATCCAATCCTTTTATATGATAATCATACATTACATTTCTGTACTCCTTAAAGGTAGTTGACAGCACATTATCAATGAGGTAATATCTAGATTGTAATCCATCACCGGCACCCCAACCTCTATATCCTTGCTGTTGAGAAAAATCAAGAATTTTTTGAGCTTGCTCAAAAAAAACTGTTCCAGAGTTTAGTTGAAATGAATCAGCATCAATCCCAATAATCATATAAATATGAAAAGCAATCACAGAAATCAAATTATTTTCAAATTGATTTTCGTTAAAAGTCAAGTTTTGAAATTCTTGGTACCTAAATGAGAAATTTCTATCATTAAAATTATATGTTGGAGAACTATACGAAGAATTAAATATTGGTCTTGAGGATTGGATTTGAATCGTACCCTGAAAAACATCGTTCTCATATGAACTTATGTTAATAAACATTGTGCAATCAATTTTTTCATTTTGCCGTACTGACTTTTTCGTCCAACTTGTATTATTAACAAATTCTGTTAGCTGAGATTGCAGAGTTTTGAAAACCTGTAAATTTTCATTACCCGTTTGACGTGCTTCTACAACTACCTCACAATTCAATTCTTGTGAAAAAATAAAATTGGAAAGCAAAAAAAATAATATTAAAAATTTACCCTTCAAATCAATTCAATTATATGTTTAAAAATATCATTTGCTACCTCAGTTTTTTCTTTGAGTTTGTATGGAGTTTTTATTCCTGATTTACAAATCACAGTAACCTTATTTGTGTCATATCCAAAACCAGCTCCATTGTCATTTAATGAATTAAGCACAATCAAATCTAAATTTTTCTTTTTCAGTTTGTTTTTTGCATTTGAAAGCTCGTCATCATTTTCAAGGGCAAAACCAACTAGAAATTGATTTTTCTTTGTTTTTCCTAACTCCATTAAAATATCAGTAGTCTTTTCTAACTTGATATTAAGCTCTTTATTGTCTTTTTTGATCTTTTTTTTAGAAAATTCTTTTGGTTTGTAGTCACAAACAGCTGCTGCCATAATAACAATATCTGATTCTTGATAATCATCCATAATTGCTTTTTGCATTTGTGCACCTGTTTTTATTTTTACCAAA
>CEPW01103292.1_pt1 | contig 16096 bp, 9 predicted proteins | sample 356211 | NCBI WGS metagenome assembly CEPW01 (sample SAMEA2620021, study PRJEB7988) | marine metagenome | biome: marine biome (ENVO:00000447); feature: deep chlorophyll maximum layer (ENVO:xxxxxxxx); material: "saline water (ENVO:00002010), including plankton (ENVO:xxxxxxxx)" | depth 25 m
CGGCCGAGAGGGGCGGTACCGTCGGGCGCGCCGTCGGTGGCATCGTTCGCGCGCTCTCGGGCATCGTCACGCGTCCGCGCGATGACGATGACGACGACGACGTCGCGGACGTCGAACCGAGACTGCTGAGGCGCGAATCGAGCGTCGGGAAGAATTCGGCGCCGGCGAGCGCGATGAGGAGTTTCTCGAACGCGGTGAAATCGTCGGAGCGCATGCGCAAGATTGAACGCCAGCGTGAGAACGAAGAGCGCGACGCGAGCGATGAAGAGGAGGAGGACATCGCGTTTAAGGTGAAGCGTGATGACGATGAAAAGGCCAAGCCGGTGTTCTCGTGGAGCGCGACGATGAAAAGACGCGTCGACGAAATCGAGCTCGAGGCGAGTGAAGGCGGTGATGCGGAGGAGCGGGAGTTGCAGTGGGTGGGTTCGCTGCGTGATCGGGTGCGCGAGATCGAACAGGAGGCCAAGTATGTGCGAGGTGAGCCCACGGAGAGAACGAAATCTTTATCTCGCATCAACGTGCTCAACGCACCCGTCGGAGAAGGCGGCCAACCGAAGCGAACGCAATTCGAAGAGGATCGTCCGAAGGAAGTCATCGTCGAAGATTTCTATTACGATGCCGTCATGGGCGATAAGGTTCCTGCGTACAAAAAGCCTCGTCGTCACATCGCTCGTCTTGCAAATCTCGACAGCGCCGTTTTGGACCAGGATGGGGAGCAACTTTCCGTGTGGTCCACCACGATGAAAGATCTCGATGTTCTGGGTCCTGGTATTGGCCTGTGGTTCGCGCAATTGAAAAGCTTTGGATGGATGTTTATGTGGCTCACTTTGCTCGCGGCGGTCGCTGTGGCTCATTACGTGCAAATGAGCGATATGGTGGAGGTTGAGGTGACGCCGGAAGTCACGACGACGTTGGGCATCACAGCGGCATCAAAGTACGCGAAAAAGTACGGCATCGATATTCGTATGATCATGGCGGTGTTGTCATGTTTTGACGTTTTAACCGTGCTTATATTCATGCTCGTGACGGCGGTTCTCGCTCGAAAGATCCGTTCTTTCGTCATTCGCGTAGATGAACAACTGCTCACGTTGGCAGACTTTTCTCTGCAAGTGACCGGTTTGCCCATCGACACCACTGAAGAAGAAGTGCGAGAACACTTCGAAGAGTTTGGCCAAGTTGCGGATGTCGTGATCGCGCGGTCGTATGGCGGGTTGCTTCGTTTGCGCATGAGGCGCGCTCGCTTATTTCAGCGTGCCGAGAGGTTGAAGGCTGATTTGAGCGCGATTCGCCATGAACTCAAGAAAATCGACGTCGACTTCGATAGCAACGTACGTTATCGTCGTGTGTGGAGAAAGTTTTACAAAACGCGAGATGAGATCATACGTTTGAAAGATATCATCGAAGAAAGAATGAAGAATGAATTCAAAATCGTGTACGGATTCGTCACCTTTGAACAAGAGGCTGACAAGATTACGTGCCAAGACGAGTACGCAGCGTACTTCAGCTTTTTCCGGACGGATCGAACGAAATTCCGTGTTCAGCCGAGCGAGGATGGTCGAAATCATACTTATTCTTATTTGCGCGTGAAGAACGCGATCGAAGCATCGGATATTCTCTGGGAAAACATGGCGAACGTATCGTGGAAAAATTACGCGATTCGCAAAACCATCACCACTTTCGTCGTGGCTGCTTTGCTCATCGGAAACATCGTTCTCGTCGTTTTCACGACGGCTTGGCTGAGCGAAGATGGGCAACTACTCGTGGACTGCGACGATCTCTATTCCACGACGACCACGGCGAATCCTTCTCTTCATTGCCCAGCGATCTGGAGCATGACCAAGGACACGCTGTCCACGAATCCAATCTACGAGTCGAATAAACACTTCCGCAGTCAGGCCAACAACAAGGCGTGTCCGTCTTTCATCGAATCGGCGACTTGGAAATACAACATGACGCAATACGCCCCGTATACGGGCGTCAACGCCTCTCTGTATACCGGAGACGAGTGGGCGGGAGGACTGGACACCACGACGCTCGCCGACGAGTGCGCGGCAAAGGTGTGCTATGACTGCATGTGCCGAACTGCCATCACGTCGGGTTCCGTATCGGGCATCTGTAAAGACTATTACTACGACCAGTTGAAGATTCTCGGATTCGAAGTCACACGGCTCACCATCGTGGCCGTGACGTCCGTTATTTTACTCTTCGTGTCTGAAAAATGTGCGCTCTTCGAGCGTCACAAGACGGTTTCCGCAACGGAGACGGCGACGAGTAGATTCGCGTTCTTTACGCTCATAACGAACGCTCTGGTTCTACCTCTGCTCGTGAACGTGCAAATCAAGGGTCTCAGCGACTTTCCGATTCTCTTCCAAGGCGCGTTCCACGATGTCACGATCGATTGGTACGCCACGGTTTTCAACTCTTTGATGATTTCCGCCTTTATCAACGCGGCATACTTTGGTCCTTCTCGCATCATCGGAATGTGGTTCAAGCAGTTATGGCGGAGCCAGACGGCACATTGGAGTAAAACTCAGTACGCGATGAACAAACTGTACGAGAGACCCAAATTCACCCTCGCCGAGCGTTACGGTCAGGCGATGACGGTTATTTATACCTCCATCGTCTTGTTCAGTGCGGCTCCGGTTCTCATCCCGGCGGCGGCGTTGTACGCCCTGCTCGCGTACTGGAGCGACAAGGCGTTGATCTTACTCTATTGCCGCTATCCCGCTCTGTACGACCACAAATTGGCGGTTCAGTTCTTGAAGTTCGCGCCGCTCGCGTGCTTGTGTCACTTCGCGTTCGCCTCTTGGGTGTTTTCGCAGTGGGACGTTCCCTCGTACTTCGTCACCGGTTTCAAAGGTTGGGACGAGGATCTCGTCAGTCAACACGACTCTGATTTCTGGACCGTTCGCGCCAACATGACGCAATACGCACAGTTTGACTTTCAAGAGCGTTTCTATCGCGTCAACGGCCTCATTCAGCTCATCCCTCTGATGATGTACTTCGTGTATTTAACCACCAAGGCCGTGTTGGGCGGTGTGGGCACGACGCTGCTCTACATGCTCGGCTGCGCGCGGTGCGTGCGTGACGAATGGAGGGCCGACGTGCAGTACGCCAACTTTTCGGACGCAAGAGATAAGGCGCCTACGACCGATGATCCCGACGAAATGGCCGGCATGCTCGCAGGACTTCCGTCGTATCGCGTGCAGGATAATCCCGAGTACGCGTCTCTGTTCCCCGAGGTGTCCAACATCGAGCGCCGACTCGAGAAGTCGGAGACGTGGGGTCATGACAGAGACGATGAAGCCCCCGCGGGTATGGGTTGGGGTAAATACGCGAGTGGCAAGGAGTGATCGCCTCGATGTCGCGCGCCGTAGCTCGGTTTTATGTAATCTTCACGCGGCGTCTTCGCGCGCGCAGTTCCATTTCACCGAGCGCACGAGAGATGCGACACGCGGTCGCACTCGCCGACGCGCACCCGCGAGCGGTGCACGCGGAATATTCGCGGTGGAGTGAACGCCTCTAACGAACGCGCGCTCGTGAATCGCACCGCGCGCGCCCGCGGGACTCGTCGGCGACGAAACGCGCGCCGAGATCACGATGTTTTTTCACGTGAAGCTCGAGCGCAACATCACGCTCGAACCGCGGCACTTTGGTTCGAGAATGAATGCGGTGTTGGAAGAAAAGCTTCGTAATGAGGTACGCGCGGAGAGAGATCGGAGCGACGCGCGCGACGGCGCGCACGCGCGCGACAACGGCCCGAGCATGAGTGAACCCTAGGGATGCGTTCAAATGACTGCGCATCTCGCGACCCTTACTGACCGTCTCGCGCTCGTTTTCATCGATATGTAGGTTGAGGGCACCTGCTCGGGACGTTACGGCTTCATCGTCATGGTGACTCGTATGGAGGATCCGGGTATGGGTGAGGTGACGGACGATGGGACGGCGAGGGCGAAGTTTCACATCAAGTACGACTGCATCGTGTTTCGGCCGTTCAAGGGTGAAGTTGTCGACGCGGTCGTCACGCAGGTGAACAAGTTTGGCTTCTTCGCGGAGGCTGGACCGCTTCAGCTCTTCGTGTCGAACGCTCTCATCACGGACGATATGCAGTTCGATAGTTCGGGAGAAAATTGCTACGTGAGCGAAGATCAGCAGATTAGAATTCAGCGCGAGGCGTCCGTTCGCGTACGTATTGTCGGCATGCGCATCGATGCGAATGATATCTTCTGTATCGGGACGATCAAGGACGACTATTTAGGTCTCATCGACTTTGGTTCTGGCGGTCTTTAGTAATTGTAATAAAAGTTAGTACCTTCGGACGGACGTGGATGACTTTGCTAGACTCAACACGCTCAATACGTCGAAGCCATTTCACCTATGTTGCTACAGAATTCCTTGAAGTCGATGCGTCCATCGCCGTTCAGGTCCATCCCGTCCGCGAGCGTCTTCAGGCCCTCCTCTGTGAGTAGATGCTTTCCTGTTGATTCGTCGAGTGCACGTAGCATCGCCACGAAGTCTTCTTTGCCCATCGAGTTGGATTCATCCAGCTCGAAGTTCGAGTGCCAGATGTGGAAGAGTTCTTTGCGATGCGAATAAAACAAGCGCCCGAACGCCTCACTCAGATTCTGTTCCCAGTCGCACGCGCGCGCCTCCTTCTCACATCCCGAGGTGCTCCATCGCACACCAACTTTTCCTTCGTTTTCCTTCGAACCCATCGACCTGCGCAACATCAGCGAGAATTCTTCGAAATCAACTGCACCAGAATTATCCACATCGAAAGCGCTCCAAACGGTAGCGAGCTGTGCGTCCGAAAGTACGGAGAGAGATGGAATGCTCGCTCGCACGGCTAAATTGAACTCGATGCGGCTGATAGTGCCGGAATGATCTGAATCGATATCGTCAAATGCGGTGATCAGATCCTTTCCGGATTGAAGAACAGCGGACGTTATTCGCGACACTACTTGATTTTGCCACTCTTTACAGCCTCCCTTCAACTGAACCGTGTAATCACCGAGAAAATCTCTCCATCTGACGTAACGCTTGCCCCGCATCATCTCAATGTACTCTTGTTTGACGAGCTTATCGAACACTTTCGACCAAAGCACCTTTATCTTCAATACCTTCGTCAAACCATCCGCCCATTCAAACAGATTGATTAAGTGCGGCGCTGTTTTTCGTTTCGACGATACCATGGACCAATGTCGCGTCAAATCTGCTTTATGTTCAATAATGTATTCCCGAACTTGGAGCGCGACGGCATCGTTCACTGCATCCTTCCCCTTGCGCTCACTCTTGATGCGTTCGTAAGAAACGAGTCCGGTACCAGATGGTATGTTCCATACGAGTGCATTTTGCGGTTTAGGAACTCGATCACCGTGCGCAAACGCTAATATCGCACCCTTGTTCTCGCCGGTGCCACAATATCGAGAAGCAGAGAACAGCGTAAAAACTTTCCCACCGTGACAAGTTTCTACGCCGCCTTGGACGCACTGATGCGACCGAATGATGACGTCCAAATCATTTCTCGCTAAGAATTTCTCAGTCACGTCCTTGCCCCACAACAGCCCTGCACCCCTGTGCGAACCGACCACGCCAACAAACGAGCTGTCCGGGTGCGGGTCACTCCATACCACATCTTTGTACCACGATGCTCGAGTATTATCCACAGGCACTCGCACGCATTCCGGACCACGCGGTAAGTCTTTCAGCTGCTCCACCGTCGCGCCATCTGAGCACGGTGGGCCTCCGTGAACCACAAGCGCAGTGCCGTTTACCACGCACGCGTACGGTAACCAATCGAAACACTTCTGAAACAACTGGAACACCTTGTGGTCGTACTTCGCCAAACACTCCTCCTCGAACCCGCTATAAATATTGATAAAAGCCTCCTCGTGATTACCACGATTGATGAAGACACAATCCGGCATCGCCAACTTCAACGCGCACAAGAGCAACGCAATCTCGCATCCGTGATTACCGCGGTCGACTATGTCGCCGTTGAAGACGAATTTCATCGACCGCGAAGGCATGCCTCGCTCTTTCAGAATGAACAACAAGTCGTGCAACTGACCGTGCAAATCACCCACCACCACCACATGTCCCTCCGGTTCTGCCGTGACGTAATTCACGCTCTTCTCCTTGGCGAACAATACCGTCGCCGCTTGGAGAATCGCCATGGCGTCGATCAACGCAAACGTGTTCCCCAACTTCAACGACTCGATAATGTCCAACAAAGCGTTCGATGACAACGACGGCAACACAACCGACGTCTCTTCCTCGACGGGCGCCGGTTCGCTCGGCCCAACCGTCTTGAACGCGTTGGTGACTCGCATGCGCTGCATTCCCCTCGATAATTTACCCGCCAAACCACCCGACAGTTTCGACTGCAGCTTGGTCATCAACCCCTTCCGCCCGTTTATCATCGCCTCGTCCGCCTCCTCGAGCGCCTCGAACGCCTTCGTTCGCGCGCGTCGCGCCGTCTCCGTGCGCTCCTGATGCCGACGATAGGCCGCTTGAATCAATGTCGCCGCCCGGTCGTCGTTCCCGAGCGAACTCGGCGTGTCGAGCGGCATGACGCGCGCGCGAAGCGGCGAGAGGACACTATCGATATCCCACCGGGCGCGCGCGCACTCGCACGCGCGCTTCTCGCGCCGCGACGAACGAATCCGCGCGACCGGAGCCGCGCGCGGGCGGGACTCCACACGGATTCACGAACCGTGATCTTTTCTTGAGTCATGAGTCGTCGTGTACCCACGTGTGCCCCTCGAGCCGATTACCTCGACGTCCCCGCGGCGGCGAGACGTCGCCGTCGACGCCGACGCCAGACGTCGGTGAATCGACGCGACCGACGCGAGTCGCGCGAGTGCGAACGCGAGGTGACGGCCGGGCGACTCGCGGTGGTTCGACGGACGCTCGAGTCGAGCGAGAGAGGAGACGCGGCGGGGACGTCGACATCTTAGGGATCGACGCGAACGAAAGAGAACGAGCACGATGATGGCGATGACGACGCCGATGGCGGCGAAGTGCGCGGTCAAGACGCGCGGTGTGAAGGGTACGCGCAAGGCGCGCGCGCGCGCGGTGACGCGGGCGTCGGCGGAGGGTGCGACCGCGCCGACGCCGGGGGCGGCGACGCCGACGGGAGATAGCGCCCCGGCGCCGGCGCCGTTGCCGGTACCGCCGACGATGTACCCGCCGATGAGCGGCGCTCCGGGGCAACAGCAAGGATTCTATTACGCGCCGCCGCCAGCGCCGGCGAAGAAGTCTGGATCGGATGTGCCGGCGTGGATGTGGGTCGGCTTGGGGGTGGCGCTCGCCACCGTCGGCGGTAAGATTTTCGGCGCAAAGAAGCAAGACATGCAGTCGATGATGATGCAGCAGATGATGAAGCAGTTCACGAACCAATCCGGTGGAGGCATGCCGGGTGGTATGCCGGGCGGCATGCCGGGCATGCCGGGTGCGGGTGGGTTCCCTCCGTTTCCGTCCTCCACGCCGCCTGTGGACGTGAAGCCGAGCGCGCCGAAGCCGGCCACGCCGCCGAAGCCAGCCGCACCGGCCGCTCCTGCCGCTCCTGCCGCAACGCCGACGCCGGCCGCCGCGACGCCGGCGCCGACGGCTGACGAGCCGAGCGCGCAAGTCAAGTCTGAATTCGCCGGCTTCACTGACCAAGAGGCGACGACGCCCGTCGTCGAGCCGACTCCGGTCACTTCCTCTTCGGCGTTCTTCGAAGACGAAGATGCCGGCGCGTCCTCTGCGAGCGCCGGTACCGCCGATGGTGATGACGTGAGTGAAGAGGACTTGCAGTACATGCAGGAAATGATTCGCAACCCGGAGATGCAAAAGCTCATGTATCCTTATTTGCCCGAGTTCATGCGCAACCCGGAGACGTTCGAAATGCTTTTGTCGAACCCGCAATACAAGGATCAGTTGAAGGGCATCATGAAGCAAATGAAGGAAGGCGGCATGGGTGCCGGTGGTCCGGGCGGCATGTCGATGCCGGACATCAACTCTCCGGAGGTTCAAGAACAGTTCGCGCAAATGGGCATGAAGCCGGAGGACGTCTTGACGAAGATCATGCAAGACCCCGAGTTGGCTCAATCGTTCCAAAACCCGAAGGTTCAACAAGCCGTCATGGACTGCAGCACCAATCCGATGAACATCACCAAGTACCAAGATGATCCGGAAATCATGTCCACGTTCGAGAAGTTGGCTGCGATGTTCCCGCAAGACATGAGCAACATGGGACAGTAAGAAGGGACATTTCACCCCCATCAGATTCCTTTGAAAGCGTGCAATATTAGACTTCAGTTATAAACCAACGCTGCTGTTCCATGAACCACCCGTCGACTCGTTTCTCCGATACAGCACATTCTGTTAAAAGCGTCTCTTCGCGCGCCTCTCGTCTCCAGTCGCCGACTCGGCCCGAGATGGCGCTCAGGCGCCTGCTCAGCGCCGGACTCGATCGACGCGCGTCGTCGTCGACGAGGGCCATCGCGACGTCCGCCATGCAGTGCGTCACCGCGTCGACGTCGACGTCCGCCTCGTCATCAGCGCGTGACGACGACGTCGCCTCTAGGTTCGCGAACGTCCCGTTCGAGCGCGTTCGCAACTTTTCAATCATAGCGCACGTCGATCACGGAAAGAGCACGCTGGCGGATCGTTTGCTCGAGCTCACAGGCGCCATTCAGCGCGACGGCTCGAATAAGCAAGTTCTGGACACGCTGCCCGTGGAGCGACGACGAGGCATCACCGTCAAGGCGCAGGCGGTGAGCATCTTGCACCGCGAACCGAGCGACGGCGAGGAGTATTTGTTAAATTTGATCGACACTCCTGGGCACGCCGACTTTTCGTTCGAAGTATCGAGATCACTGAGCGCGTGCGACGGCGCGGTGATGCTCGTGGACGCCACGCAAGGGGTGGAGGCGCAAACCATCGCGACGTTTTATTTAGCACTCGATAGAAATTTAGCGATCGTTCCCGTCGCGAACAAGGTGGACATGGTGAGCGCAGACGTAGATAGAGTGGCAAAACAGATGGAGCGTGCGTTCGGGATCGAGCGCGACGAAGTATTGGAGGTATCGGGGAAGACCGGTCTGAACGCGGAGAGCGTTTTGAGCGCCGTGGTACAGCGCGTGGCACATCCGAGTGGCGAGCCCAATGCGCCTCTCCGCGCGTTGTTGCTCGATTGTCACTACGATGACTATCGCGGAGCTGTAAATATCGTTCAAGTGGTCGATGGAACGTTGAAAAAGGGTGACAAGATCACATCTTGCGCTTCTGGACAACATTTTGAAGTGCTGGATCTCGGTGTAAATACGCCGTCGCCGCTGGCGACGAATACGTTGCGCGCGGGCCAAGTCGGATACATGATCACCAACGTTCGAGACGTGCGTTCATCCAGAGTGGGCGATACGTTGCACACTAAAGGAGACACCGTCGAACCGCTGTCTGGTTTTCGCGCGGCGAAACCGATGGTATTTCAGGGATTGTTTCCCATAAATTCAGATGATTTTGAAAAGCTGCGAGCGGCGGTGAGCAAGCTCACGCTCAATGACGCGAGCGTGACGTCGCAGCCTGAGAATAGCACCGCCCTTGGCGCAGGATTTAGATGTGGCTTCCTCGGTTTACTGCACGCCGATGTGTTCCATCAGCGTCTTCAAGAAGAGTTCGGCGCGGAAATTATCGCCACTGCGCCAACGGTGCCGTACCGCATCAAACATCACGGAGAGGAAAAGTTTGTCGACTGCACCTCCCCCCTCGTGATTCCATCCGGTGGTTTTCCTTCGAAAGGAACCATAATCGAAGAACCGCTCGTGGAAGCCACCATCATCTGCCAGCCGCACGTCGTCGGCAAAGTCGTGGAATTGTGCATGGATCGAAGAGGCGAGCAGCTCGAGCAAAACTTTTTAGACGACTCCCGCGTCATCCTTCGCTACAGACTCCCGCTGGGCGAGGTCGCCGCAGACTTTTCAGACGAGCTCAAGAGTCGTTCCAGCGGGTACGCTACCTTTGATTATGAAGACGCCGGCATGTCTCAGAGCGACATCGTGCGCATGGACGTCCTCGTCAACGGCACAGTCGTCGACGCCCTCGCGACGCTCGTCCATCGCTCCAAGGCGCAACGACACGGCAAAGACCTCGTCGCGCGCTTAAAAGACGCGCTTCCTCGTCAATTATACGAGGTGGCCATACAGGCGGCGCTCGGTGGCAAAATAATCGCTCGCGAAACCCTCTCCGCCATGCGCAAAAACGTCACCGCCAAGTGTTACGGCGGCGACATCTCTCGCAAGAAGAAATTATTGGAGAAACAAAAGGAGGGCAAGCGTCGCATGCGTCGCATCGGTAACGTAGACATCCCGAACGAGACCTTCGCGGGCATCCTTAGCAATAAATGAGTAGCACAATCGTTGATAGCAAGCAAGCATTAGTTACGTCCAGTGTCCCGAGCGCGTCCCGGCAGAAGTTACACCGTATAATCCAGCGCGATGCCGGCGTCCGTGGCGTCCACGCGCGCGTCGTCGCGGCGGGATAAACACAAGCCCGGGACGGTGAAAACACACGTCGACGCTCCCTCGCGCGTGGTGGACGATCAGCGAGACGCGCACGTCGCGTTCAGCGTCAAGACGCGCGCCATCGCGCGCGAGTACATTTTGCGATGTCGAAGTGAATTACGCGATGGACACGCGGTGTTCGACGTTCGACGTCGGTACGAAGACTTTGTGGCGCTTCGCGCGCGATTGCGAGAGCTGTACCCGGGAGCGGTGATCCCGCCGCTTCCGAAGGCGCCCGAGTTGGAGGGCGAGCTCGCGAAGACGACGGCGTTGGACGGGGAGGCGTGGGATAAACGGCGGCGACACTTGACGCGTTTTCTCACGCGGTGTGGCGATCATCCGATGCTGTACAACTCGTCGGTGATGTTGAACTTTCTCACGGAAACGGATCGAGGGGCGCTTTCGGACGCGATAACGCGCAAGATGGCGGGTCTCGTCGTCGGCGGGAATGGCGTCAACGGAAGTCCGAGCATGCCGGCGGCGAACGCGTCGTGGTTCGGGCAAATGTTCGGAAGTGCGCGCACCGTGTCGAGCGTTTTAAAGGATGAAGATCCACAATATTTACAAGTCATAGAGTACACGAAGAAGATTGAGGATCAAATCGTCGGGTTTCGGGAGAGCGCGCGAGAGTACATGAAACAGTTGGAGCAACGCGTCAACGCGACGCGATTGTTAGAATTAGGTCTGAGCGCACGGGCGATGGGAGAGTGTGAATCGGGATGGGGTCGACCGCTGGCGAGGAGAAGTAAGTGTCTCTCGCTCGGTACCGTCCTCGGCGCGTTCGCTGATTGTACGGATGCTCTCACCGGACAGGATGCGCACGAATTGCAAGTCGTGGAACACATGAAGGAACTCAAGCGGGAGTTTAAGGACTGTTTACGAATGCTCAGTGCGGTGCGAGAGACGTTTGAGGACAGGGCGCAGAGTTTGTTGCACTACGAAATCATGACCGATAGATACGATGAAGTCGTTCGCAGGAAAGGACGAGCGTTAGCCACTGTGGATCCAGAGTGCCTCGCTGCCGAGTCTCTCATGAAGGAGGGAAAAGAGAATTACGACTTGATCGTCGAAAGAATGCGCGACGAACTTCCTAGATTCCATCGTTTGACTGGATCTGCGCTCACGAACAGTCTGCGCAAATTCGCACGAGCGAACGCAGACTTGGCTAGAAAGGAAGCGCAGATGTGGGAGATGCTCCTTCGAGACGAAGACGGTACTCTTAAAGATCCTTCACCGACGGTCGCTACGAGTGGACAAGAATCAATGCTATTGGAATCTGCGGAACTCGCGTCGCTTTCGAGGCCGATGACGACGAAGGAACGCGAAAAGCTCGAGAGGGAAGAGCGTCGCGCCGATAGAGCGAGGCGACGCGCCGCAAAAGAGGAGAGGAAAGTGCACAAAGAATGGAAGGCGACGGCACGTCAAGCGATCGCTGAGGGTCGACCGGTACCTCCCCGTCCTGGTAGTTCTGCACCGATCGCGATGCCACCCACGGCGCAGACGTTCGAAGCGAACGTTGCTCCGGCCACGACGGCGCTGACTGCTGCGGTCCCAACTCCTCCACCTCCTCCTCCGCCACCGCCGCCGCCACCGCCGCCGCCACCGGGAGGTTTTGCACAGCCATCGCCCGCTGGCGACAGCGTCGCTCCCACACCATCCCCCACGCCTCCTAGCAACGATCCACGCGCCATGCTCATGGCGTCCATTCAAGCCGGCGTGACGTTGCGCTCAAGAAAGGACAGCTCAACCGATCTCGCATCGACGACCTCCTCCGCCGTCTCCGACTACGAACCATCGCCGACACCGTCTCCTCCACCTCCGCCACCACCACCACCGCCACCGGCGCGCCCGGAATCACCCGCGAATCCGCCCCCGCCGCCTCGCTCGGCGTCGCCGCCGAAGAAACCGCCCCCGCCGAAGGAACCGAACAAAGGACTCGGCGAACTCAACGCCGCCCTCGCCGCTCAAATCAACCTCAACCACGCCCTCGACGACGGCGATTCTGATTCAGACTGGAGCGATTAGCCCTTCGCAGACCGCGACATTCATGTAATCCGCCGACCTCGCATCGTCGTCGCCCAACCTCCTCAGAGTCAGACGCGCGCGATGAGTCCTCTCGGCGCGCGATGGGCCTCCGTCTTCCGCATCGCCGCCGTCATCGTGCTCGTGGCGCTCCTCGGCGTCGCCGCGAGTCGTCGACAGGGGGAACCGCGCGCGTTCGACGCCTTCGACGCGCGCGAGCTCGCGCCGAGTCGTGGACGAGATGTCACCGCGGATGCGTTCGCGAGGGCGCGGGAGACGCCGCGCGATGAGATCGTCGTCGTGAGAGCGTCGGACGCGAAGGAGGATGGCGATGAGGACGACGACGACGACGACGACGACGACGCGTCGGCGCGCGTGCACGTGGGAGAGAACGATGCACATGCGGTTGGGAAGAAGAACTGGGACGCCGCCGAAGACGACAGAGACGACGACGACGAGGACGAAGAGGAAAAGGAGGAGAAAGACGGCGACAAAGCGGAGAAGGAGAACGTGAAGCGATCGGAGGCGCATGTGTCGGCGACGACGTCGACGTCCTCGCACCCGTGCGCGATGCACGTGTTCAGGCACATTAGTAAAACCGGTGGGACGACGATGCGATTCTTGTTTGACCGTCAGACTGTGCTCGGCGAGTGGGAATATCCCATTCCGTACGGCGCCGAAGAATCGCAGTGGACGGGTCTCAAGACGGCGTGGAGTGAAGCGGTGAGAGCGTACGTGAATGGTACTCGAGAGGTGCCGCCTCGCACGCTCGTCGAAGTTCGAGGACACCATCCGTACCGCTGGAGCGCGTTGCACTTTGAGAAGGAAATCATGGACGACGTCGCCGAACTGAAGAAGGAGTTTGGATCCGTCTGCAACGTGACGACGTCCTTTCTCGCGCGTAAACCCGTCGACCAATACGCCAGTTTCTACGACTACTACGTCAGATCTCATCAAATCACAGAGGGCGAACAGCAAGCCTCTGGCGAATCGACGGAGAATAAATGGGGACGCTCAATCGAAGATTGGGCGATGAGCGTTCCAGATATTCAAACGCGTGAGTTGTTGTACGAGGACAAGTGCGTGACGCAGCTTCGTGCGCCACCGCTCGGCGGTGGATACGGTGACGATTGTCTCATCGTGAGCAACGAGAGATGGGCGCGCGCGGAGGCCATGCTGAAGAAGTTTGACGTCGTGGGGACGACGGACCGTTTCAACGAATTTCTCCTCGTTCTCGGGGACATCGTCGGCATCGATGATCTTCGCTACGTGTTCTCGAACGCTGGGAAGAGCGTCGACAAGGTGGATAAAGCAGCGCTCGCCGAAACAATCAAGAACGTGACGACACGCGACCAGACGCTGTACGAGTACGCCAACGAAGCGTTAGACGCCGTCATCGCGAAGCGCTTCGGCTCAGTCGAGCGTTTCCGCGCCGACGTTCTCGCGCCGTACGAAAACGCCACTATCCTCGTCAGGGGGAAGCAGTACATCGGTGGAAAGGCGGATTTCACCGCCAAGTACAAGTGGGTGAAAGCTGACGCAGCCGAGTCGAAAAACGTCGAGTCGGTGCAGCTCCCCATGTGGGTTCTCCAGAACGGCGGAGGCCAAGCCACGGCGTACATGATACACGATCCCGTGATTATGGTGGACCGAGAGTCCGCGAAAGACATTCCCTGCGTCAAGGGGTGCACATTCGATTAGTCCAGACACGTTCGCGCGTATTCGCGATTGAACGACACGCATTGCTCCTAGCACATCATCCAGACACTCCAGCGCGCGGGCATCCTTCGACGCGCGCTCGCTCGCGGGACGCGCGCGGCATGCACGCGCGCGCGAGGTCGACCGCGCGGTCGCGGCGACTCGCGCTCGCCGTCGCGTGCGTCGTCGTCGCCTTTTTCGGGAATCGTGCGCGCGAGGCGAATGCCGACGCGATCTCGGACGTTCGCGCGCAGTGCGCGAACGCACTCGCCGTCGACGACCCGCCGTGCGCGCACGGCACGATGCCGTTGGCGTTGTCGTCGCCACATCCGGACAATTGCGCCAGTTGCGCGGTGGAGGGGGATCAGAGCAAAGGATGTCCCGGCGGTTGGAGCGGCACGGCGTGCGACGTGTGTCAATCTCGAGATGTCTGCGGCACGCGGACCGTGAATGGCGTGCAGAGGCGAGCGAGTGCGTGCACATCCAAGTGTTGGACGCCGACGGAGGAGGAATTGCACCCGATAGGCGAGACGAACGACGTCGGAGGGAAGGTGTTTTCGTGCGCGTGCGGAGGCGACGAGAAGACGGATTCTTACTGTAAATTCCAACCGCAGACTCGCGTCGATCTTCGCGTGATACCGAGCGAATCCTTGAGCGACCGCCGTCGTTATGACATACAGATGCGAGAGTACGGTGGGATGCCGAGACAGGATCAAAAATTAGATGTACCGGACAAGTACAAATACGCCGTGCCGGGCGTGTGGGACGGAAACTTCACGGGGTGTTCGTTGACGATGACATCGTGCCCTGATCCGTTATCATCCACAGATTTGTGTGCTGTGTACGAGTGTGCAAGTGGCGACGTGTCGTGTCCACCGTCTGGCGTGGAACAGTGTCCGGGAGCAAACGAATTGTTTGGTTGCGGATACGTCCCGGGATTCGCGTCGAGAGGCGAAAGGTATTGGCAACATCGGTGTAATCCATTGAGCACACCGAAGAGTAGAGGAATTAAGTTTTGGTGCGGCGTCAATAGTACCCGTGATGACGGTTCTAATGTGTGTTATTGGGCGCAGAACGGTGTCATTCCGACATTGGCGTTGACGTGTCATACCGGAAGCTGCGTGTACGAAATGGTCGACGACGGTCCCGGGAGTTCGTGTCCTATTCACTTCGATCCTCCAGTTTACTGGACCAGTGATACGATCACTCGCACCATCATGATATTGATTGTGACCGCTCTCGTCGCAGCGGCCTGGGTGTATATAAAAATTGAAGCGTACCAGCGATACTTTGAAGTGGGGATCGACGACGCTGAAGATGACGATGACGCGGTGTCAGGGTCCGTCGAAGCAGTGAGACGTTTTGAAGCCACAATGCAACATAGGGATGGCCCTTCCGCCGTGATGTCGTGGCGGAATGTGCACGTGAAGGTGAAGGGGGTTCAGAAACACATTTTGAACGATGTTTCTGGTATGGCTGGGCGCCTCGAAGACGCCCACGGAGGCATGTGCGCGCTCATGGGTCCGTCCGGAGCGGGAAAGACGACTTTACTCGACAGACTCTCCGGACGACTTTCTTCGAAATTGTATCATAGTAGCGGTGAGATATTCATCAACGGCAAACTGGTGTTGGATGAAGAAATTCGATCATCCAGTGGATACGTCGTCGCTGAAGACATACTCCCGGGGACGGCGACCGTCTACGAACATTTGCTGTTCCACGCAAAGCTACGATTGCCACGGGATACGAGGCCGACCACCATACGTAGTCGCGTCCGCGCTACAATGCAGATCCTGGGCATCGAGAAGCTCGCGGACTCCTTCATCGGA
>CEPW01090516.1_pt1 | contig 16055 bp, 13 predicted proteins | sample 356211 | NCBI WGS metagenome assembly CEPW01 (sample SAMEA2620021, study PRJEB7988) | marine metagenome | biome: marine biome (ENVO:00000447); feature: deep chlorophyll maximum layer (ENVO:xxxxxxxx); material: "saline water (ENVO:00002010), including plankton (ENVO:xxxxxxxx)" | depth 25 m
GTCTCGAGATTCAAGTTACATATTTGATCAAAATCGTTTGCATACTTTTGAATTGGTTCTCCCTCAATCAGCTCTTGGTGAATTAGATGCTGATCCAATGGCAGAAGAATATGTGGAGGGAGAACTTGTTTTTGAAGGCGAAACTATTGGGCCAGTAGGTATCAGGTATAAAGGATCAGTTGGTGCTTGGGTGGGTTGTGTTGGTTCCGGAGAGATCTTCGCTGACGGTGGAGCCAAGGCATGTACAAAGTTGTCAATGAAAGTGAAGATTAACTGGGATGACCCAGATGCAGAGTTCTTTGGCTTACGGAAACTTCAATTTCATTCACAAAACCTAGATCAAACACATATGCATGAACGTCTTGGATACTGGTTATTTCGAGAAATGGGAGTTCCTGCACCTCGGTCTGTTCATGCCCGCTTAGTTGTTAATGGAGAATTTGTTGGTCTCTTTGCTTTAACCGAGCAGATAGATGGAAGGTTCACTCGTCATAATTTTGAAGATGGCACAGGAAATCTTTATAAGGAGGTGTGGCCGCTTAGATCAAACGGAGAACCAAGGACGGGCGAAGAGTTTTACGAAGGACTTAAAACCAACGAAAACGACGACGATTTGGATATGAGTCAAATGGTTTCTTTTGCAGAGCAAATAGCAACACAAGAAGACATTCAGGAAACAATGCAGCAGTGGATGGACATAGAAGAAATTATCTCTTATGCCGTTGTTGACCGTTCAATTCGAAATGATGATGGTGCTTTTCATTGGTATTGCAGCTTTGAAGAAGCCAACTTTGGCAACGAATGCAATAACCATAATTTTTACTGGTATTCGAACCCATCTACAGGAAAGGTGCATCTTATTCCTTGGGATTTAGATAACTCTTTTGAGAACATCCTCTTTGATGCGAACCCTGTTACCCCTGTTCCTGATAAATGGGGTGAAACGAGAAATGATTGTGAACCTTTCTCATACGGGATGTGGAATCTAACTCAAAGGTCAGCTGCTTGCGACAAGATTACTTACGCTTGGACCACATTTGATGAGGAATATGAACGGATCTATAACGAGTTCATGCAAGGGCCATTTGCCAAAGAGCAGGTTGAGTCTGTTTTGGATACTTGGGAAGAGCAGATTGCTCCGGTTGTCCGGGAGGCAGCAGAAGCCCATGATGACGCTCTTCGATTTGAAATGTGGCAAAACGCTCTTAACCGTTTCCGTCAAAGTTTGACGCACGCTCGAGGGGAAGAAATCCCAGAAGAATTTTTTAATAGTTCTGGAAGATTTAATGACATAGAAATTCCGACAAGTGACCCAAACAGGTCTCTAAACATGGAAGATTTGTCCGGTTCAACTGAAATAAAGCTTTCCATAACTCCGGAACCTATTCCCGGACAACCTTGGACAGGGGTTTTACGTGGTGAAGGTCTCACCCCGGGACTTCCTTCAGCCGTATTTGGTTGCCCTGGTTCTTCATTACCGAATATAGATTTGTGCAACATGTCGAACATGCTTGCTATAGCTTTTGCAAATGAAGACGGTGAAATAGAGACAGAAGAATTTTCTGTTCCCCGTATTTCTTCAGAAGGTGGTTGCTTTCTTGTTGGCAATTCAGGCCCTGATAGGCAACCAAACACTGGCGATGAGCAGGGTGGATTTATCTGCACTGACTAGCATCTAGTCAACAATCTCTTGCTAACTCGTTCACATTCTGACCTTGAATAAGGGATTCTTACTTTCATTTGTTAACCTTTTCTTCTTATGTCCCAGCCTCTGCTAATAGTGTGTGATGTCGTAGCAGTTTTACTTTTGGTTTTCGGTCTTTACTTTCCTCGTCATCGTAGACGGGACATGATTCCAGCGCTTTTAGGAATAAATGTTGCGCTTTTGGGTATTACGATGACGCTCACGAGAACTGAAGTGAATCTTGGTCTTGGGTTAGGGCTCTTCGGTGTTCTCTCAATTATCCGACTCCGCTCAAACGAGTTAGGTCAACAAGAAATCGCTTATTACTTCACTGCCCTGGCTTTAGGTCTACTTGCAGGAATGCCCATTGACCCAGTTTGGGCTACTCCAACGCTTATGGCTGCGATTTTGATTGCCATGTTTATTGGTGATCATCCACAACTTTTCGCTGATTCCCGTAGCAAAACACTGACTTTAGACAGAGCTTATGTAGATGAGAAAGAATTGTCTGAACGGCTTGAATCTCTTATAAACGGTGAAATATTAAAGATCAATGTGAGAAGAGTTGATCTTATAAATGACAGCACTGTGGTCAATGTTCGATACAAATTGAATCAAAATAGTGGAGATTAGATTTTCTAGGTGATAGTTAATGGCTTTGAATCTTGCACATCTTGAGCCTATAAGCCTTGAAGAAATGGATGAAGTCGCTTCTTTAAGAACGCGAATTGACCGAAAATATATTGTGGACCGCGACACAGTAACCGCGATTGTAGGATCTTTACCTCCTTCTTCAGCTGTCTTAGATATTGATGGGAAAAGGAGTTTTAGTTATCAATCTGTTTATTTTGATAGCCCAAACTTTGACTCATACCGTTCCGCCGCTTACCGAAGAAGACGACGGTTTAAGATCCGAAGTCGGGTTTACGTTGATTCAGATATTTGCAAACTCGAGGTGAAGCTCAGAGCTGGTAGAAAAATGAACGCAAAGAAACGCTTTGATTACACCCTTGATAAGCACAAAGAAATTACTAGCGCGGGTAGAGAATTTATTGAATCTGTTGTTGGTGATTTAAGCGTCCCGAGAGAACTTGCCCCAGTTTTGACAACAAAATATAGTCGCACCACTTTAGTGGATTTGAATTCTTGGGCACGATTGACTTGCGATGAGAATTTAATTTGTGAGGATTGGGAAGAGAATAAAGTTTCTCTAAGTCACTTTGTTTTTGAAACTAAGTCTGCTGGTCCTCCGAGTTTTTTTGACCAGTTATTGTGGACTCATGGAATACGTCCAGTGCGAATCAGTAAGTTCTGCACCGGGTTAGCTGCTCTTCATCCAGAGTTGCCTTCCAATAAGTGGCGGAGAACTTTGAATAGGTATTTCTCTTACTGATTCCTGATGTTTCAAAAAGTAAGCACAATTGATCCAACATGGTCTTTCAGGTTGAATACGCGTTGAGCTTCGTGTATTTCTTCAAAATTGAATACTTTTCCTACCTGCGGTTGAACTTCTCCACGTTCTATGTAACTCACTAGGTCTTCAAATAGTTCTGACTGAAAAACTGTTGCACCAACAAGTTCAAGGTCTTTTAAATACAGCGTTCGTAGATCGAGATCTACAATCGGCCCAGCTATCGCTCCGGAAGTAACGTATTTCCCGCCCTGTTTTAGTAATTCAAGCCACGCGGAAAAATTTTCTCCGCCAACAACATCCGCTACGACATCTATTTTGTGTCCGTGGATTGAGTAAATCTCTTCAGGAACATTGCTGGATTCTCTAGCAATCACTGCGTCTGCTCCGACGTGCTTAACCTGATCAAGTTTCTTTGAAGATGCGACAGCATAAACAGTTGCGTGACGGCGTTTCGCAAGTTGAATAAGCGCAGTTCCTACCCCTCCGGATGCTCCAGTTATCGCAATGCGTTGGCCTGCCTCTAATTGAACTCGTTGCAGCATATGTTCAGCTGCTGCCCATGAACAAGGAAAGCTCGCTAACTCAATATCTGAAAGGTCTGTTTCTATAACATGCACGTTTCTGGCTGGAAGAACACAATATTCTGCAAACCCTCCATTAAATTCGCTGCCTAGGTATCCGGCAAGTTCTCGATTTGAGGGGTCATCTTTATCTAATATGCATGGGTTCACTAGAACTCGTTCACCAAGGAGAGAGTCGTTTATTCCTTCTCCGACCTTCACGATTCGACCACTAATGTCAGCTCCTTGGATGCGGGGAAATTTAAGTCCGGAACGACCCCATGTCGCATCATCAGTTCGTGCTTCCTCAAATCCACTATTTGTTGTCGCGCTGTTGACAGAGCGGCTATACCATCCAACTCGAGTGTTGATGTCTGTGTTGTTTAGACCGCACGCGGAGACTTTTACTAATACTTGATCTTGTTGAACTACTGGAACGGAAACATCGTCACGAATCTCTAACATTTCTGGCCCACCAGTACCGAGAAGAAGTGCCGCTTTCATTTTTTCTGGAATTTTTTCTTCCATTGCCAAAGTGTATATCACAAGTATTTTTCAATAATTGATGATAGAAATAGCGCAATTGGCATTCTTGTGGAGGAGTGATGTCAAACGATACGTCTAAATCTGAGAGTGGCTATAAACCGCCTGTACCAATTGAAAAACCTCCCCTTTATTCTTGGCCCCCAAAACCTACAAAGGCTATCCGGTGGTTACTTTTTGAAATGTACTTCCCGTGGGGTTTTCTCTGGATAGGCCTCAGTGTTTTTACATGGCATTTTTTAACACCGAGTGGCACAACAATGTCGACCTTGAGCCTTAGCTGGATCGGGCTTATTTGGTTAAGGAATGCTTTTCTTCTCTGTCTTCTAGCCGGAGGTTTACATTGGTGGTTCTATATTCGCCGTTCACAGGATAAAAATTTCAAGTTCACGGAACGGTGGTTAGCGACAAATAGCCGAAAGTTTCTTTGGCGAAATCAGGTTAAAGACAACATTTTCTGGAGTTTGGCTAGCGGAGTTACTTTTTGGTCAATTTTTGAATCTTTGACTCTCTGGGTTTGGGCTTCCAATCGGATTCCATCGACGACTTGGAGTGATTCTCCTATTTATTTATCGTTTATGGTTTCTGTTGGTGTCATTTTTTGGGCAACTATCCATTTCTGGATTATTCATCGTGCCCTTCATTGGAAACCTCTTTACCAGGTAGCTCATGATCGGCATCACCGAAATGTAAATATTGGTCCCTGGAGCGGTATTTCGTTCCATCCAATTGAGCACGTTATTTATTTCACTGTGTTCTTAATTTGGTGGGTGGTCCCGGTGCATCCAATTGTGATTCTTGCTTCCGGATTTTTTAACGGATTAAGTCCTGCAGTTTCTCATTCAGGTTTTGATTATCTAATGGTTGGGAAGAAATGGAAACTTTCCACTGGTGATCTTTTCCATCAACTACATCATCGTTATTTTGAAGTTAACTATGGCAATACTCCGACACCCATTGATGCGGTTTTTAAAACTTGGCATGATGGAACCGAAGAAACTCAAAAAAGATTACGGCATCGACGGAGGGCTAACCAAAAAAATGACTAATCTCAACAGCCAAACAAAAGGATCAAATAATGGCCGCTTTTTCTGCTAGTGAAGTGAACTCAGCTTTAACAGAGTTCTTAACGGAACGTCATCTCGCCATCCTGACCTTAGTAAGACCTGATGGGAGACCTCATTCGACCCCAATCGGGTTTATGTGGGACGAAGAGTCAGAAGTTGTGAAGATTATTACTTGGTCTGGGAGTTTAAAAACTCGATTACTGGAGAAAGGGAACTTGGCTGGGTCTATTGCTCAAGTTGATGGCGGACGGTGGGTAACTTTTGAAGGTAATTGTTCCGTGAGCGCTGATCCAGAAGTTTGTAAGGATGCGGTTGAGCGTTATGCCAGAAGATACTCTCCTCCGAAGGACCGTGGTGTAGATAGACGTGTAATCACGATGACCGTTTCTCGAATACTGGCAAGTAACAGTCTTAGTCCTAGTTCTTAAGACTCTTTATCAGAGACTCGGCGGTTCTGCGACCTGAAACCATTGCCCCTTGAATGGAAGGAGTGTCACGATGATCTCCGCATATCCATTTAGTTGCATCGATTTGAGTAGTACGACGGAAAGGCATCTTTGGGTGAAAATCGGGTTGTCCGTGTCTAATGGAATACGTTCTTAAATGTTTCCAGTCATCTACTTGTTCTCCAAACCAGTTCCTCATCTGTTCTGTTACTGACTGAAGAGCTTCTGGTGTGTAGTGACCTGGTATTGCTGAAGCGATAAGGGTTTCATTGTTTGAAGAGTAAGAGGGCGCAATGTTGGTAATTATTGCGACATTGAGAGCAGGTCCTGATTTTTCACCGTCAAGGAGAAGAGCAGTGGTTTTGGTTGGGGCATGGGGTGCAGCAAAGTACACGCAAGAAACAGAACGTGATGGAAGTTCTTGTTGGTTGAGGAGTTGGGATGCGGCTGGAGATTCTGTGGCGATCACTACATGGGATGAGTTAATTTTTTCGCCTGACTCTAATGTCACTTCTGTGCTATCAATTTTTTCAACTGAATGGTTGAGAAGAATGTTTTCTTTTCCAATATTTTCTGCTAGTTGATTTGGGATAGCTTGCATTCCGTTCTTTGGTAATGCTGCCGTTCCGGTAAATAACATTTTTAGTATCAGTAACGACAGACGAGCGGATCCTTGAAGTTCAGGGTCGAGTCCAATTCCGCCGAGAAGCGGGACAAAAAAATTGTTGATTGCTTTTTTAGAGAAGCCAAGAGTTTCAAGATGTCCAAGAACTTTCTCGTCTTCATTTTGCGATATCAGTGCGGTTCCTCGAATAAGAGAAAACCGAAGACGTAGCAGAGCTAATTTGTCTTGAAGGGTGACCGCTGATGACGTGATTGTTGAAAGTCCAGCAGAAAGACTACGGAATGGATCAGAGATGACATCAAATTTGCCGTTTCTAAAAATATTTGCTCCGGGCGCAAAAGCATTTAGTTCGAGTGCTTCTAAATCCAGATGTCGGGCGAGTTCCGGATAGCCGGTTAGAAGTATTTGAAATCCTCGATCTAAGAGAAAACCTTCATGAATGTCTGTTCGTACTCGGCCTCCTACGGCATCATTGGCTTCGACTATAAGAACTTCATATCCGGCATTTTTTAATGTGCTTGCTGCAGTTAAACCGGCGAGACCAGCTCCAATTATTAATATCTCAGGTGAAGAGTCTTTTCGCTTATACCTATGAGAGTTTGTTTCTTCCATGGCTTCCTTTACGTGGGCTTTAAGTCGCTTCGTTACAATGTAACGAACCTAAATGGAGAAGAATCTTCAATGGCGTTACGAACAAAGTCAGGCACAAATTATGAAGTATTTGGGAGCGTCAACAATCCTGCTGTTGTGTTTGTCCATGGGCTCGGTTTAGATCTGAATACATGGGAAAAAATCGCACCTTATTTTAGTGATGATTACCGAGTTGTACTTTATGACTTAAATGGCCACGGGAAATCTGATGCTTCGGTTACTACCCAAACTCTTTCTCTTTTCGCTGAACAACTTGCAGACCTATTGAATGAATTAGAAATTGATCGCGCGGCAATTGTTGGATTCTCTTTGGGGGGCATGATTAACCGCCGTTTCGCTCTTGATCACCCTGAAAAAACGGGGGCGCTGGCGATTTTGAATTCACCCCATGAAAGAGACCAAGAAGCTCAACGGCTTGTGGAGGAACGTGCACTTCAAACCTCTGCAGGTGGAATTGAAGCGACTATAGACGAAACGCTTAGAAGATGGTTTACTCCTTCTTTTTTTGAAAAGAGCCCTGAAACTATTTCCAAAGTTCGTACCGGGGTTTTAAACAATGATTTAGATTCTTATACCCAATGTCGGCATGTTCTTGCTAATGGAGTTATTGAGTTAATCCGTCCAAACCCGTCAATAACTGTTCCAACATTGGTTATGACTTGTGAAAATGACAGCGGTTCAACACCCGAGATGGCTAAAGCGATAAGTGAAGAAATTCTGGGGTCTGAAATAGTTATAGTTCCAGAACTTAAGCACCTTGGTTTGCTTGAAGAGCCAGAGGTCTTTATTAACTCCTTACAGGTTTTTCTTGACCGATATTGGCGTAGCCTTCCTTTATAGCCTGTGCTTAATTGCAAGTTTCAAACTATGTTTTTTAGGTAAGTATTTAAATGAAATTTCAACTAGCGATCAATTTAGAACGAATGGATGATAGTTACGACATGCATGATGTCGTCGATCACACAGTTGAAATGGTTCAGATGGCTGAAACTGGAGGGTTCACAACTGTATGGGCAGCTGAACATCATGCTTTGGAAATGACAATTGCTCCAAACCCTTTCCAAATTCTGACTTGGTGGGCGGGCCATACTGAAAAAATACGTTTAGGTACTGGGGTAGCAGTAGCTGCATACTGGCATCCTCTGAATTTAGCGGGTGAAGCTGCCTTTCTCGATCTTGTTAGTGGGGGGAGATTGGAATTTGGTATTGGTTCGGGAGCGTACCAAAGAGAATTTGATCGTATGCACCCTGGTCTCTTGCAATCAGAAGCTTGGCGCTATATGCAAGAAATGATTCCTGTTCTGAAAGAACTCTGGAATGGCGATTACGCTCATGAAGGAGAATTTTGGTCTTTCCCGACATCAACTTCGGTTCCAAAACCTGTGCAGAAACCACATCCACCTATCTGGGTTGCGGCTCGTTCACCCATTACTTTTGATTACGCAGTTAAAAACAACTGCAATGTTATGTCTTGGCCTATTACACGTTCTTTTGCTGAAGCAGAGCTCTATAAATCACAATTTGACGATGCAGTTAATTCCTATCCCGGATCATCTGTTCCAACTTTTGCGATGATGCGCCATACTGCAGTTTACGAATCGCCAGAAGATTGGATGGTTCCCGTGGAAGCGGCTCAGCGTCAACTCAGCCAATTCGAAAATTTGTTCAAAAATTTAGGCGATGTCTCTAATGGTTTTCCAAAAACGATTCCTTTGGAAGAAGTAGATAACCGTGATGAATACGAGCCGTCTATGTTGAAAGAGAATCTTATGTTTGGAACCCCAGATGAGGTGATAGCCAAACTTCAAAAATACGAAGCACTTGGTGTAGATGAATTTATTTACTATGCAAGTCTCGGTCTTGGCCATGAGGAACAGAAAAGGTCAATGGATCTTTTCTGCAGTGAAGTTATCCCAGCTTTCGCTTAGTTGAAGCCGAAAGGTGGATCTGCCCACAACTATGCTGACAATAGATGTTAAACGATCAAATTCCCGTCATTGACCTCAATAGTGCGGATTGCGACAACCTTCTTGATTCAACTTGGCGCGAGATCGGATTTGCCTGCATCACCGGCCACCAAATAGACCCTAAGCTTTTCACCTCAATGAGATCTTTACTAAAAAGACTCTTTGCTTTATCTGACGAGATCAAAACTCAATATCAAATCACTCCTGAGAACTACCGGGGTTTTATCCCCTTCGGGTTTTTTACCCCAAATCGAAAAGAAATAACAGGAACTGGAATCGATGCATATGAGGCATTCAAACTTCATTGGGAATGCCCACCAGAACATCCCGTTAGAAACGAATGCTCTTTATACGGATCAAACCGATGGATTACAGAGATTGACGATATGAAAGAGACTATTTCTACATATTGGGAGGCATGTGACGTGCTCGCTAACGAACTTCTTGTCTCCGCCGCTAAATCTCTTGAAGTTAATTCAGAATTGTTCCATTCCGCTTTTCACGCGCCATTAACCAATATGACTCTGCTCCGATACCCATCCACTCCTGAAGAATCTGAATATGGGATCCACCCACATAAAGACACAAACATTTTTACTCTTTTGCATCCTGACCCAAATGGCGGATTAGAAATAAAAAGTCCAGATGGTTCCTGGATTGAAATCAATTGCCCCGAAGACGCTCTCGTTATTAACACAGGAGAAATGCTTGAGTTATGGTCTGGCGGTCATTACACCGCAACAGCACACCGTGTCATTAATAGAGGGTCCGATCGTTATACCTTTCCCTATTTCATGGTTCCGAACCACAAAGTAGTAATCAAACCATTAGTACCTACTAGGGGCGGATTTCAAAATTCAATTATGCCTGTTGGTGAATTATCTTCTGAAGTCTGGCGAACAAACTGGCCAGAAGAGAAACCAAATAATCATGAGTTTGATTTAGGATCACTTTCTTAATCTAAGGATTCCTGAAGTTGGTGTTTCTGCGTTCTAAGATCTGCAGGTAGTAGCAGCTCTAAAGATTGTTGAATCTATGGTTCCAACACTTAGTCGATTTCAAGGATCAGTCGTTGTTCTCATTTGTGGTCTATCTTTCAGTTTTGGTCCTCTAACTTTTAGAGCTGTTGATGAAGCTGATGCATGGCAATATCTCTTCTGGCGTTGTTCAGCGACCGCAATTTTATCCATCATCATTATCTGCCTCGTTGGGCACAACCCCTTTAGATCAGTAATTGAAGCAGGAAGAAACCAAATTATCGCTGGATTTTTTACCGCCGCAATGTTCACCCTGTTTATCGTTTCTCTTAGCAGAGCTACCGCAGCATTTGTGCTACTCATGCAATGTACAAGCCCTTTTTATGCCGCCATTTTTAGTCGAATACTTCTCAAAGAACCAGTAGAGAGAAAAACTCTAATTGCCATGACACTTTCACTCCTTGGTGTAGTAGTCATGGTAGGCGGCAACCTAGGAAGTGGTGATGCAATAGGAATAACTCTTGCCGTTATCCTCCCCATGTTTCTTGGTGGGTACACCGTACTAGTACGTAGCTCCCCAATTCGAGACCCAGGAGTTCCAGTCATTATCGGAGGGATCACCGGAGCAATAGTGGCTGCAGCAGTTTCTCTACCAGGGCCCGGTTTAGGCGTTCCTTTAAATGACGTCATGATGGCTTTTATCGGTGGAGGTGTGCTCATTGGATTATTCGCACCTCTATGGAATTACGCTCATCGTTTTGTTCCGGCTGCTGATGTGAGTCTCTTATTGATCTCTGAAGTTATAGCTGCACCTATTTGGTTGTGGATTTGGATGAACGAAACACCTGCCTCGACGACGTTAATTGGGGGTGGGATCTGTTTATTGTCAGTGACATGGCTTACCAGGCAGGCAGCGTTATCTGGTCTAAAATCCCAAAAATTTTCAAAACGAATGCGCGGTCTTTATGTTGGAGCAGTGCCCATATTTAAAAGACCAGACTTTAAAAAATAACCTTTAAAGTTTCTCTTACCAGTTCGGACAATTCATCGTTGTCGATGGGAATGGTGCTGGGCCAGGAACAATCGCTCCTTCCAGTTCCACAGAAATAACTAATTCTAATGTGTCGCCAACAAGGCGGAAGGGCAGTGGCCTAATGGCCCAAAATCCTCCTTCGAGTGGTTGGTCTTCATGGTAAGTGAACAGAGGTTCTCCTTCAAAGGTTGAACAATGAACACGGTAACTGTCACCAGTGGGTGCATGTTGACCTAACCAAATTGTGAATTGGTCTTCATGCCCCTCTACATTGCTGCCGACCACGGTCAATGAACATCCATGTAAAACAACCATTTTATGTTTACGCGGGCTATGTGTTCCGCCCATATCCATTGAGTAGATCCAAATCTCTTCTCGATCATTTTCATTGATGTCTGTTACATACTCAATGTCAAAATCTACTTCACCTGCGTCAGGGCCAAGGTCCAAATAAAATTCGGTGTCATGCTGTGACGAAGTTACGTGGAGATACCATCTTCCTGTGTCATCTTGGGCGTCTATAATGCTTGCATAATCAAGTTCTCCGTCTCCATCAATATCGACTTCCCGACTTGGTTCCCATTCAATAGCTGGTGTGTCAGTTGGTGAAGGATCACCAGGGCAAGGTAAGTCAAGTAATCCTGGAATGACTCCTAACGGTATTGTTCCAACCGAAACTAAATCTAATAGTCCCGGAAGACCTGAATGAATTGAGTCTTCTACTTCCTCTTCCTCAGCAGCCTCAGCAGCCTCAGCAGCCTCAGCTTCAGCAGCAGCCTCAGCTTCAGCTTTGGCTTCAGCAATTAACGCAGCTGCAATGGCCTCGGCTTCAGCAGCAGCAGCAGTTGCTTCAGCAAGAGCCGCGGCAGTGGCAGCAGCCTCAGCTTCAGCAAGAGCCGCGTCATCACCGTCTATAGCTGCTTCTTCCGCAGCGGCGGCAACTGCAGCAGCAGCAGCGGCTTCTGCAGCGGCGGCTTTAGCAGCAGCGGCGGCCGCGTCAGCAACTGCTAGAGCTGCTTCAACCTCTGCATCAATTCGTGCTTGTTCTGCATTTGCTAATGCCTCAGCAGCCTCTTCAAGTACGGCTCTTGCCTCATCCAATTCATTATCACTCGAGCAAGCTCCGCCAATTAATGCAAGCAGTAAAACTAAAAGACCGAATTTGGTTACTTTTATATCTTTCATAATTTCTCCTTTTTCCATCTGTCTTTAGGACTCAACCCATGGTGGACTATCGTGTATCCAGGATTCACAGTCTGTGCCATATGGGCCGCCAGGATCTTCAAATGTTTCAAGATTTCTTACTTTGATAAACGTGAAACCTGTCGAAGAAAGTTGGTAAACCATTCCTGTGAGCGAACCTTCACCTTCTACCTCGCCTGGAGAAATCTCATATTGAACAATTACAGGAACACCGTCTTCCAGTTCGCACGCTATTCTCCAGGAAGTTCCTACTGTTCCTCCTTCGATAAATAGTTCGTTGCTATCAGGAATATAAGCAATTTTTAGTTCACAGTCTTCAAATATAAGAACACGGTAACCAACTGTTGAAGCTCCAAATGGAATTTGTCTTACCCAAAATTCACTTCGATTATCTTCATTTATGTCTGTAGCGAAACTTGCTTTCCATTGATGAACTGGGGCTGCGCCGATGTCATCTAGCTCCACCCAGTATGGCCCAAACTCTGGACCAGATACGTATGCGTAAAAGACTTCTAGGTCCCAGTTGTAATAGGTTTGGCCACTTTCGGTGTTTCCATCTCCATCCATATCTAAGACGATTGATGCCATTGGTATTGCTTCAGAGTCGGGCATAGGATCTTGAGGGGGGCATGGGAGTGGTTCTTCTTCAGGTACGGCTTCAGCAGAAAGTCCTCTTTCCTCTAAAACTGCTAAATGGGCTTCTCTAGTAATTGCTCCATACCAGCCATCCGGTTCTACTCCTAAAATTTCTTGAAGTTCTTCAACAGCTTCACTGTTCTCTAGCCAAGAATAAGAGCCTAGAAGTATGGTCTCTTCCTCTATTGTTTGATCAATTCCTAAATCATCAGATTCTTCTGTTACTTCTTCCCCACTCTGGGCTGGCTCTTCTTGAAATGCTTCAGACTGCGATGATTGCACTTCAGCGTCTTGCTGAAGATCCTGGATTGTTTGCTGAAGTTGCTCTATCTGCTCTTGAGTTTCAGCAAGTTGCGCACTTAGTAGTTCTTCTGATGCTGAGCCTGAATTACTTGATCCACAAGAAGATGCAAATAAAAGGGTCACGATTAAAAGGGTGGGTACCTTTGTGAAAGTTAAAAGATCACGTGTGTAAGTTTTTTTTCTCATAATTCCTCTTTTGTTATTGGTATCCCTATAGATCATGTAAATAGTTTTTTCTTACACCTTCGATAAAAAATTCCAAACCATACATACTTTCTATATCTGCGAGCTATGAGATATCAAGAAGAACTCTTGGAAATATAAGGTCTGCTACAAAGTTGATTGCACCCCCGTCTACGTCAAATGCTTCAAAGTGGATGCAATCGGGACGAGGATATCGGTCTGGATTATTCTCAACCGTCGCTGCGGTATCAAAGACAAATACATGATTTTCAGTTTCGGCTATTTCTTTAATGAACGTGTTGTATATCTCTAAATTCTCTCGATAGGGACGTTTTTCTCCGAGAATTAGACAGTCAGGGCGGTCTTCTGCTTGAGGGGCAGTAAAGAATATTAAAGAAGCTCCTGCTGTTTTTGTTTGCTGAATGAGTTGCGTGTATGACTCTGATATCAGTTCAAGGGTGTCCGGGAAAATATATTTCTCTTCTGTCTGGATATTTTTGTGTTCAAAAAATATTGCAACGTGATCAAATACGAAAACTAGGTCATACTCGGAGGTGATTGACCGCCTACATGGTTGTTCAAAAGGGCCAAAAGGAGATTCCTGATCCCAAAGAGTAATATTGAAAAATTCATAATTCTCCTGAGTGAAAACTGGACTGCATAAGGCAAATCCGTAGATTCCTATTTCTCCGCCAACTGCATCTACCCAACCGTCAAGTGCCGGTCCTAGATTTTGGGCGGTGGAATCACCCAAAATGGCTACTTTTGGGTTAACGCTTAGATAAACATTTTCTTGTGTTTCGGAATCATTCTCTGATGTATCTGGAGCTAATGATGAGCTTGTTGTTGAATGTTCTTCCTGTGTCGTTGAAGAAGTTGGAGCCTCTTCTACTAGCAAAGTTGTTGTCATTGTAACGGTTGTAGTGGTTGTTGTTTCGACGAAAGCTGCAACAACAGCGTCACTAATTTCTTGTTGAGACGCGGGACGCGGTGCCACAGCAATCACGAGAACTAAGGTGAGCGCACTTGTTAGAGAAACTAATCCAAGGGTAGGTAGAGGTCGTTTAATTCTTTTTCCTGTGCGAATAGGCCATTCCAGTACATGATGAGATATTTCTGCTGTAAGAAGTGTTAACCCAATCGCTAGAAATGGTGAGGTGTCTAGTAATTCTAAGAAGGGCCAGTGAAACAGATAAATGGCATAGCTTCTTTGCCCCAACCAGGCCAATGGTTTACTACCCACAAACAGATTGGCCTTTGTTTCCCGCAGGGCATAACCCGTAACAACCATTGCTGCTGTCCCGATAAGTAAAAGTGCGCCTTGTGTTACAAATGGATCTGATTCTTTAAGAACAAAGACCCCCCAAATTAAACCCCCAGCAGCTACGGCAGCAAGCAATCCTGAAATTTTTATTTGTGGATTTTTTTTAACTACATAAGCGAGTACCGCTCCGGCAAAAACTTCAGCGAAACGAAACGGTGTTGCAAAGTAGGCGTCCGCATTCCCCCACCAAATAAATAGGCCAATCGCTATAACTATCGCGCCTGCCATTAAGGCCTTACGAAGACCCAAGAGAATAATTAGTAGCGGCCAAAATAGGTATACCTGTTCTTCAATAGAAAGACTCCAAAGATGGGCGAACGGTCGTGGGTCCGAATTGAAGATCTCCCAATACCCTCCAGTTTCTGATATCGCCCACCAATTATGAACATAAAAAATTGCTGCAATACCTTCTTCAGAAACACCGCGGAGAAGGTCTAAATCAATCACTGCAACCGTGATGACCGTAATTACGATGGTTGCTATAACTGCTGGAAGTAATCGACGTGCCCTTCGCCCCCAGAAAATAGCCATCGAAGCGCGGGTCATTTCATGATCTCGGACCAAAATCTGGGTAATCAAAAATCCAGAGAGAGTAAAGAATACTGAAACCCCAATCCATCCCCCGGGTAAAACGGATGGCCAAGCATGGTAAATAACAACAGCTAAAACGGCTAATCCGCGTACCCCGTCCAAAGCAAAGATACGAGAAACGGGATTCATAAAAATATGATTACACATAGAGAAGCAATTGATTCAAACTAAGGTAATAAAAGTATTGAGTTATTAAATTAAAAAAAGCGATCAGGGGGAGGCCAAAATTGAAAATCGGTGTTCTTATTGTCGCTTATAACGCTGAATCTACAATTTCAGAAGTTTTAAAAAGAATACCTTCACGGCCCTTGTTCAAAATCAGCGAAGTTCTTATTCAAGATGATTATTCAACTGACCACACCTATGACATCGCTTCGAACCATCTTGGCAACGAATACGATTTTGATTTAACCGTTATCCGAAACGAGAAAAATCTTGGATATGGCGGGAATCAAAAAGCAGGTTACCTTTACGCGATAGAGCACGAATGGGATGTCGTTGTCTTGCTCCACGGAGATGGACAATACGCTCCCGAAGTTATGCCAGATCTGGTTCAACCGATCCTAGATGGTAACGCTGATGCTGTTTTTGGTTCACGCATGATTGAACAAGGGCAGGCTCGGGCTGGAGGAATGCCGTTATATAAGTTCGTTGGTAACCGCATTCTTACGACTATTCAAAATGCTTTAGCTGGCTTAGAGCTTTCTGAATGGCATTCTGGTTACCGGGCGTACCGCGTCACTTCACTTTCAGAATTACCTTTCCTTTCTAATTCTGATGTGTTTGATTTTGATACAGAGATCATTCTTCAATTAGTTGGAGCAAAAAAACGAATTGCCGAAGTTCCT
>CEPW01009240.1_pt1 | contig 16021 bp, 20 predicted proteins | sample 356211 | NCBI WGS metagenome assembly CEPW01 (sample SAMEA2620021, study PRJEB7988) | marine metagenome | biome: marine biome (ENVO:00000447); feature: deep chlorophyll maximum layer (ENVO:xxxxxxxx); material: "saline water (ENVO:00002010), including plankton (ENVO:xxxxxxxx)" | depth 25 m
CCTTGCAGTCGTGGTCACCTTTCCAGCGCCGATCGGCAGCCCCCGTTTCACCGACATACAGCAGCAGCGGCTGATCCAGGTCGCTGGGACGATCGAGCACTAAGTAGATGGCAGGCCCTTGATGGGGACTATCGGGCCAACGCCAGAAGGTGAGGGGTAAAGGGGTGAGTGCCATCGGATCAAGACCCGTGGCTGGATCTTGAGAGGCATTGGCAAACAGATCGCCCTGGGAGTTGGTTGGCCGATCGCCTCGGAAGAGGGCGGCCTGATGGTCGTGGATGCGCTGTTGCCAGGCCCGCAACTGCAGTGGCTGAAGGGGAAGGTCTGGTGTTGGTGTGGCAGAGAGGGGCTCGCCATTGAAGAGATTGCCTTGCACGACTACCCCCGACGTGGGGGTAACGACGGGCTGGGGCGCCGTGCCTTGAAGCAAACCCTCCCAATCAGGGCTTCAATGGCATCGGCTGGAAGAGCCAAGCGCTCTTGAAGGTCGGCGAGATCCCGAAAGCTTTGCAAGCGCCGTTCACGCAAGAAGCCCTGCAGTCGTTGCTCGGGCCAATCCAGTGATTGCAGCTCTGCTGGTGCCGCATTGTTGAGATCGAGCGAGATGGTCTCAGGCTCAGGTGGAGCATCCCCGTACCAGTGGAAGATCAGGTGGGGTTGCCAGAGCCTGGCCAGATCGGAGGGCAGCTCCAGCAAGCGAATGAGATCCTCTGCTGAGGCGAATTGCACGCCGCCACGCTGGAGCCTTACCAGGAGAACTGCCATGTCTTGGCTGCAACCAGGGAGCTGTTGCCATTCGGTTTCCGAGGCACGGTTGACGTCGATCGTCCAACTCGGTGGTTCTGGCACTGCAACCGATGGCCGTAATTCAGAGGGTGTCGGCTTGCGAGGGATCTGACCGGTGGCCTCAAGCACCCGCCTGGCCAGGGGATCCAACCAGTGGCTGCGAGGCATTTGGCACAGCAGAAGTGGGCTGACCTTAACGAGACCTGAGGATCACGTCACTTCCGCAATGCGTTCACCAGCTCGTCGCAGCCGCCTTGCTGCTTGATGTACTCGGCCTTCAGGGTCCCGAAGTCGCGACTGCTCCTGATTGCCTGTCGCATGGCGGGAGCGACGGCCTTGGCGTCGAGAAACCGATCTGCGATCGATGAGGCCTTCTCCTGTGGCATTCCTCCTGCGGTGCTCAGGCATTCAGCATTTGCTTCCGCGATCGTCACCAACGCAGTGCTGCGCTCGTCCTGAGCGATCGCTGGGCGCTGGGTCAGTCCGATCAGGATGATTGTGAGGCCACACAGAAGTCCGGTGCTGATCTGGCTGCTGGTGATGCGGCGAATCATTCGGCCTGGGCACTGGATCACTCCACCATCGCGTCTTCTCGTCAGCTCTTCCAGCGGGGAATGGGCGCTGGTGGGGAGACCAGATCACGTTGAAAAGCGATCAGCACGGCTTGGGTGCGGTCTCGGGCCTCGAGCTTGCGCAACAAGCTGCTCACCACATGTTTAATCGTGTCGACCGAGAGTTGCAGTTGGTCGGCGATCTCCGCATTGCTCAGGCCTCGGCAGAGGCCATGGAGCACGTCCTCTTCACGAATGCTGAGCCGATCCGTTAATGGGCTCGGGCCTGAGCGGTGGTTGTGGTGGTGTTGCAGCACCCCTGTGATCAGTGGATCGAGATGGCTGCCATCGCTGTCCATCGCCTGCAGAACGCTGAGTAGCCCTCCGTTGCCAATCCGTTCATGGCTGCAAAGACCATCACAGCCAGCGGCAATGGCCGCCTGGATTGTGCTGAGAAGTGGCCTGCGGATCAGCATCAGGCACTTGAGCTTTGGGTGGGTCGCCTTGGCCTTCGCGACCAATGACGCCCCGTCGCCTCCTTGATCGAGCTCATAACTGCACACCAGCAGATCCGCCGCCCCTTGGTTCAGGCAGCTCAGTGCTTCGGTTTCGGTGGTGGCTGCTCCGATCAGCGGACCGCTGCCATCGAAGAAATGCACCAGGCCGGTGATCAACACCCGATCGTCGGAGGCGACCACCGTGCGTCTCCCTGTGATCCAGGGTCGACTTCGACCATGCACGTCACACATGGCCGTGAGTTGAGCGGTGAAATTCACAGCACAGAGGGGCAGTCACGTTTTGCATCGTGGGCATGGGGTGAAACCGCACTGCCGTGGACCACGGAAACTCTGCAGAATTCTGCTCAAGAACTGTTTGTCGATGCCATGGCCTTCTTCGAATCGGAGATCGTCCAGGACGAGGCCAAGCGCCTGTTCAGCGACTACCAGCAGCTGATGCAGCTCGGCAGTGAGTACGGCAAGTTCGATCGTGAGGGCAAGAAGAAGTTCATCGAGACGATGGAAGATTTGATGGGCCGCTACCGCGTGTTCATGAAACGCTTTGAGCTGTCGGAGGATTTTCAGGCCAAGCTCACCGTTGAGCAGTTGCGCACCCAGCTCAGCCAGTTCGGCATCACGCCGGAGCAGATGTTCGAGCAGATGAATTCCACCCTTGAGCGGATGAAGGCTCAGATCGAGTTGCCCCCCTCCGGCTGAACCTGAGCTGGAGCAGGGCTCGTACGATCCTCTGCGCATATCAGAACGTCCCCATGCCGGAGTCCTCCCCGTCCCTGCCGCAGTGGCTGGCGCGTGGCATGGCAGATCTGTTTCCGGCTGGGGATGTCCAGGATGCCGATCAGTCCCTCGCAGCACGGCTCGCACAGGCGGACAAAGACGGACGGCCTCTGCGCGTCAAGCTCGGCATCGACCCCACCGGCAGCAATATTCACCTCGGCCACAGCATCCTCTTTCGCAAATTGCGGGCCTTTCAGGATGCCGGCCACACGGCAGTGCTGATCATTGGCGACTTCACCGCCCGCATTGGTGATCCCACGGGCAAGAGCGCGACGCGGGTGCAGCTCACCAAAAATGAGGTGGCTGCAAACGCCTCCACCTACCTGCGTCAGTTGGGACAGGACCAGCCGAAGGAGACGGCCCTGCTCGATTTCGAAACTCCTGGACGTTTAGAGGTTCGCTACAACAGCGAATGGCTTGAAGGGATGGACCTGCCGGCGGTGATTGGTTTGCTCGGCACCGGCACTGTTGGCCAAATGCTGGCCAAGGACGATTTTTCCAAGCGCTACGGCAGCGGAACGCCGATTGCGTTGCACGAGTTCTTGTACCCGTTGTTGCAGGGGTACGACTCGGTGGCAGTGAATGCCGATGTGGAACTTGGTGGCACCGATCAGAAATTCAACGTGGCGATGGGTCGCGATCTGCAGCGCCATTTTGGCCAGGGCAAACAGTTCGGTTTGCTGTTGCCGATCTTGGTGGGCCTCGATGGGGTTCAGAAAATGAGCAAGAGCCTCGGCAACGTTGTGGGGCTCGAGGAAGACCCACTGTCGATGTATTCCAAGCTCGAGAAGGTCGGTGATGCAGCGATCAACGATTACGTGACCCTGTTGACCGATCTCGATCAACAGGCACTACCGGACAACCCCCGCGACAAACAAAAGGCGATGGCTTTGGCGGTGACCGCCAGCCGCCATGGTTTTGAGGCTGCTGAGAAGGCCCAGGCCGATGCCGCCACCTTGGTGGGCGGTACCGGTGATGCCGGTGCTGATGTGCCGGAGGCCTCCTTGGCTGACGTGAACTTCCCGGCCAAGGCATTTTATCTGTTGAGTGCTGTGGGGATCTGCGCCAGCAGCAGTGAGGCTCGGCGGCAGATCAAGGGCGGTGCTGCTCGCTTGGAAGGCGAGAAACTCACCGATCCCAACCAAGAGTTCGCCACCCCCTCTGAGCTGGAGGGCAAGGTGCTGCAGCTCGGTAAGAAGACCTTCCGGCGCCTCGTGGCCTGATGACGACACTTCATCCAGCCGATCGGATCATCGTGGCCCTCGATGGCATGGCCCCAGAGCAGGCCTTGGCCTTCGCCAAACAGGTGGATGATCTGCGCTGGGTGAAGGTGGGCTTGGAGCTGTTCGTTCAGGCTGGCCCACAGGTCGTGGCCCAGTTCCGCGAGCAAGGGCTCCGCGTGTTCCTTGATCTCAAGTTCCACGACATTCCCGCCACGATGGCGGGTGCTTGCCGGCGGGCAGCGGCCTTGGGAGCTGAGCTGATCACCGTGCATGCGTGCGCCGGTAGCGAAGCACTGAAGGTGGCGCAAGCTGCGGCGAGGGACGGTGCTGCTGGCGCTGGTCTACCGGCCCCCACGTTGTTGGCGGTCACGGTGCTCACCAGTTGGGACGAGCAGCGGCTGCAGCGAGAACTCTCCATTGCCCAGGGCATTGCTGAACGGGTGCCGGCGTTGGCGCAGTTGTCGGCAACTGCCGGTATCGGCGGCTGCGTTTGTTCACCGCTGGAGGCCGCGGCGTTGCGGGCCCAGCACCCCGAACCTTTCGCGTTGGTCACGCCGGGGATTCGCCCCAAAGGCGCTGCCGTGGGAGATCAAGCCCGCGTGATGGGCCCGTCTGAAGCGATCGCTGCTGGGGCGAGCCAGCTGGTGATCGGCCGGCCGATCACCAAATCAGACGATCCCAGTGCTGCGTTTGCCTACTGCTGCGGGGAGCTCAGAACTTGAAGTTCAGACCCCCTTGCACCTGCCAGCTGGTGCCTCGATCACCAGCCCAGATCAGCGCTCCACCACGGGCGTAGATGCCCATCGAGGTGTCCTTGATGTTGAAGGTGGTGTAGTCGAGGCCCAGTTCCACCAGGGCGGCATGGTCGTCATTGCCATTGACGTCCCAACGTCTGCCCTTGCCGGAGTCGAGATAGGTCACCTTTTGGTGGTCACCACTAACGCCCCAGTCAGCGGCCCAACCCACCCTCAGGGACGGCAGAAACAGGGAGCGGTCACCGCTGCGGATGGGATGGGCGAACTTCAGCGACAGTTCACTCCCCACCTGGTCGACTTCCATTTCATGGAAGCGCAGGCGATTGCGCTTGTCTGCGCCATGTTCGCTGAACTTGTCGAGGCTGGTGTTGGTGTAACTCAGGAGGGCTTGGGGTTCGATGATCCAGTCACCGCTGTGCAGCGGTGCACCGATGTTGAGCACGCCGGTCCAGGAATTGCCGCTGCGGTCCCCTTTGGCGGTGGCACCGTTGATCTTGCGGCGGTGGTCTCCGGAGTAACCACCGGCACTGACCATGCCGCGTAAGTAGAAGTCGCGTGTCCAGTACTCGGCATAGCCACCACCACCCCAACCATCGGCATCCCAGCTGCCCCGGGAACCATCACGGCCGTTCATCACTGCGTAGGTGCCGAACAGGCCAATGCGGGTTTCATCGCTGAGGGGGATGTCGAAGCCGAGCTGTGCTCCGCCGTTGTCGAAGTCGGCGTAGCGATGGCCGGCGGTTCCGTTGCTGCTGCCACCGCCAAAGCCACGCACCCAAACATTCACGCCGGGCTCATTCACCTCGTTGGTGAACAACAGACTATGGGGTTCGACTACCTCCTGATAGCGCACTCCATTCACGGTGATGATCAGGCCATCGCTCGTGGTGTCGATCTCAGCTGCTTTGAGCTGGGCCATCTCGTAGCGATCGAGCATCTGCTCGAGATAGCTCTCGGCCACGGCGGCATCGAGGGCATCACTTTTGAACCACAGCGGTTGAATCGGTTCGACCGGGCTCAGCTCAGGCGTTGGGATTGGCGTGGGCTCTGGTGCAATCTCTTCCTTGACGAGCGCTTCGAATTGCCGGTAGGGGGGCGCAGGGGGGAATTGTGTGCATGGCCCGAAGCAGGGCGGAATGATGACCAGTTGCTTTGGCTTGTCGGGCTTGTCAGGTTCTGGTGATGGCTGTGGAGACGGAGTCGGTGAAGGGCTCGGCGTCGGCGTTGGTGTGGGACTTGGTGTCGGCAAGCAGACCTCCCCGCCGAAGGGGTCGATCGTGCAGCTCTGAGCGTTTGTTGCGGCAGGCCGCAGCAATTCCATGGTCAGGAGCCCCAAGCTGCTGAACAGCAAGGAACCCAAGACACGGGGGATGTTGCGGCTGGTTGCCATGCTGCAGATTGAATCGTGTGGCTTAGTTTGACGAGTTTTGAATTAATTTGCGATGCCTATGAAATCTTTTTGACTTGCATAAATCGACTGGCGAGGTTCACAATCTGTCGCTCTTGTCGAAGAGGTTTCTGTTAGCGGTAACAGCTAAATCGTCAACACTAGTTGGCTTTTTATGTCCGATTTGGACCAACCCAAGGAAGTAGATCATCAGAGTTGATGCCTGACTCTTAAATCCCTCAGTTGAGGGAGTTGAAAGCAGCTTGAAGCTCGCCAAAGATCAAAGATCTCTATCCATTTGGTGCCGTGATGTTGTCCACAATGTCCTTCAGAACGGTTCATCTGATTACATACGGCTATGTCGTTGATTACGGCCAATTCTCGTTTGATCAGCGCTCGGTAGATCAGGGGATCAACATCGCAAGGTGATTATTGATGTGAAAACTCCAGATCAGATCTACGGCGATTCAATGACAGGCAACAGCACTTGGATGGGCAAAAGCAGTGGAAGCAGATGCAGCGTCAGCTCAATAAGGCTCTCGATGCGATTGCGGGACTCAGTGAATCCCCAAGCGATGCGTTGCAGGTGGAGGTGATGGCAATGGGTGAGAGCAGTGATGCCGATTTCCCGGCGATCTATGCCGATCTGTTTGGCCAGCGCACCTTCGATAACCGCGATGGCGGTTGGACGTACGAGGTGTTGAACAGCTTTGGTTTGCCGGACTTCCTGGGTTTAAGCCGGTTTAGCTCTTTTGGCCAATCTTGGGTTCGGTGCCGGCGATCAGCCGTTCGATGTTGCTGCGATGCCGCCACAGCACCAGCAACATCGCCACCACAGACACAGTGATTGAGGCTGTGTTTTGGTCCGTGGCCATCATCAGAACTGGAAGGGCCATCGCCGCTGCCACGCTGGAGAGCGACACGATCCGGAAGATCGAAATCACAGCCAGAAAAATGCCCAAACTGGCCAAGCCCACGGGCCAGGCCAGGCCTAAAAACAGGCCCAGGCCTGTGGCGACGGCTTTGCCGCCCTTCCAGCCCAGCCACACCGGCCAGATGTGACCTGCCAGTGCCGCGAGCCCGGTCAACACTTGCAACCAGTCGTTGAGGCCCACCTGCTTGGCCAACAACACGGCCAAGGCGCCTTTGCCCACATCGAGCAGGAACACCACCAGGGCTGGGCCTTTGCCTACGTTGCGCAGCACATTGGTGGCGCCGGTGCTGCCGGAGCCGCATTGGCGCAAGTCGATGCCTTTGAGCCAGCGGCCGGCGAGGTAGCCATTGGGCATGGCACCCAGCAGATAGCCAATCGCCAGGATCAGCAGGGCGGTGAGGATCACAGCAGGTCGTCGTCGTCGAAGCGTTCACCCGGTCCGGCCGCGAAGGCCAGCCAGAGGGGGAACTGAAGCACGGGAATGTCCACGCTGCGTTCGGCGGCGTCGATCAAGATCAGCGGAACTTCACCGCGCTCTTCGAGTCGATCAGCCCGTTCCACCAAAGCTTCCGGGCGTTCGAACAGCACGATTCCGCTGCTGGGTCCGAAGTCTTCCCGGCCAAGGCCGAGGGCATCCTGCAGGCCACGGCGCCATTCGCCGAGCCGCTCTGGACCGCCGGCCAGCACGAGGCACTGGAACTGATCGCCGTAGAGCTCGCCAATAATGGCGACCAGCGCTGCCCCCACCAGGATGTTGCGCGGGCGACTGCCACGACTGGCCTGCGCGCCCCGTCCGCCCTGGTTGAAGAACCAGTCTTCCAGGAGTGCGGTGTCCCGTGCGTCAACGCTGCGACGCAGATTCCAGGGATCGGCGTAGACATCCGGTTGTTTGAGAAACCGCTCCAGGGCTGCGCGGATGAGGTCTTCGTCGGGTTTAAACGTGTCGGCGAGTGCCGGCGGCGGAGCCGCGTCTTCGCGTTCGGGTGCGTTGGGGGTGTTGGTGGCTTGGGCATCCAGGGGCGAGGGCTGCACCACCATCGGCTGCACCACAAGGTCGAGGCTTTCGACCGATTGCACGAGGTCCTGCAAGGCGCCTCCGAGATAGTCCTGGAAGCCTTTGACGCGTCGAGCTAATGCATCCGACTGGCCTGCAAAGGATGTTCTGAGATCGTCCTCGAGCTGCTGCTTGCGGCTGGTCATCTCGGCGATCTCCGCCTCCAGGGCATCGCGTTGTGCCTGGAGGTCTTTGAGGGCGAGGTTGATCAGCGCATCGGAGGCCGATGGCTCTGTTGAGGTCGCATCCTCGACAGCTGGTGTGGTCTCGGTCGGTTCGGCTGTCAGGTCAGTGTCGTCAGGCATGGCAGCACTCGCCGGCGGTCTTGCTCGTTTCTCTATTCCAGCGGACGGAGCGCCCAGAGCAAGCTCAAGGCAGCCAAAATCCACTCAGGCACGAAATCATGGTATTTACGTGTGGAGATTGCTCCTATACCGTGCCTTTGGCCTCTAGGTTGCCGACCTTCAGCTCCAGTTGTTCGCGCAGCTGTTTCGGGTTGAACAGGATCGGCAGGAAGTGAATGCTTTTGGTCTCCCTGAAATAGAACAGGCCAGGTAGCCAGCTGGCGAACAGCCTCCAGGCCAGCCACTGGTCGTAGGGAAAGCGCCGAAGTTCCCGGCCGTTTTGCCAAACCACCAGGGCTTGGTCGGCGAATTCCAGTTTGAGGCTGACGCTTTGAATCAGCAGGAACAGGCCAAATAAGGTCACCACCAGTGTTGGCCAGGGATGCCATGGCAGGGGTAGCAGCGCCGCGCCAAGGGCCATCACCACCAATGGAAGGCGAGGGTCAGCGCTGAGGATCACGCTCTTGGGGGTTCCCGTCATCAGCCGAATAGAACTTGGGTCAGGACGACGTCCATGATCGAAACGGTAATCAGAATCATCACCACAGCGCCGGTTGTGCTGGTGCCCACTTCCTTGGGTCCACCTTTTGTGGTGAGCCCCCAGCCGCAGGAAATGGAGGCGATCAATACTCCAAACACCAGGGCCTTCACCAGCATTGAAGGAAGGTCCTCGATGTTCATCCAGGTGCGCACCGACGTCCAGAACACGGCGGGTGGAATGTTGTAGAGAGCGGTGCTGGTGATCTGGCCACTCCAGAGGCCCACCAGAAAAAAGAACAGGCAGTGCACCGGTGCCATCACGACCATGGCAATCAGTCTTGGCACCACCAGGTAATCCACTGGATCGGTGCGAAGCATCGTGATCGCATCGATTTGTTCGGTCACCTTCATCGTGCCGAGCTGCGCGGCATAGGCGGTGGCGACCTTCCCGGCCAAGAGGCAAGCGGTCAACAGCGGTGCAATCTCTCGGGCTAGGCCAACGGCCAGGATGCCGCCAACGGTGGAGCCCGCTCCTTGGCGGGTGAGTTCGGCGGCGACCTGAATGTTGAACACCGATCCTGCAGCCACCGCAATGATCAGCACAATCAACAGGCTGCCTGGGCCAGCCTCCATCAGTTGATCGATGAGGTCGCTGCGGTTGATTCGCCCCCGCAGCGTTGCTGTGAGCGCTTGTCCGCCGATTAGCAGGCTGGCGCCCAGTCGTTTCAGCCAGCGGGGAGTTGTCATCCGGCGGAAGCCTGCAGGTGAGCACCACGGTCGGGCCAGCCTCGCATCACCGCAAGGCCGAGCACCACAAGCAGTGCTGGAAGCAGGCCCATGCAAAGGCGAATGGCGAGTAACGCTGAATCGGGTTGCTGAATAAAACTCAGGGCACCACTGCAGTTGCCGCCTGTGGCTGAGATGTAACCGGTGAACGACAGCAGGCTGCCAAACACCGACATGGTGAGGCCGATGATCAGCTTCTGACCGAACACCATCCAGGCGGTGTAAAGCCCAGCGGGTTTGCCGGGATCGGCGTCGATCGCATCCGGTAAGAGTGACCAAGGAATGAGGTAAGCCGTTGCGGCACCGATCCCCACCAAAGCGATTAAGCCCACCAGCGGTAACAACTGAATGGCTCCGGCATCAGTGGGTACAGGTGGAGTGATCATCGAGAGCAGGCAGGCCACGATCCAAAGCCCGGAGCCCCATCGCAGGGTGGTGATCCGTCCGATTCGGTTGCTCAAGAGGCTCCAGAGCTGAAGTCCCAACAGGGCTGCGATCTGAAATGGCAGCAGGATCCAGGTTGAGAGCGACGGTGGAACGTGAACCACCTGCACCAACCAGATCAAGGCCACCACCTGCATCAACTGCAAGCCAAACCACAGCAGCAGATACAACCCCAATACTTGCCGAAAGCGCGGGTTGGCCATCACCCGCTTGAGTTGTTCAAGTGGACGTTCCGTTGATGGGACAGGGCGTTGCGCTTGCTTGGCGTATGGGGCGAGACCCCAGCAACAAAGAAGGGTGGTCACCGAGGCGATCGTGCCTGTGATTCGGCCCATGGCCAGGTAGCCACCGCCGCCGTCCGTCAGGACGACGGAAGCCACGATCAGTCCGCTGAGCCCAGCGAGGATCGAACCGGTAAAACGAGCTGCATTCAGCCGTGTCCTGATTGCCGTGTCTGTGGTGAGTTCTGTTGAGAGGGCGGCATAGGGAAGATTCACGCTGGTGTACGCGGTCATCAGCAACACCGCCATCACCACGTAGTACGCCGTGCGCTGCAGCAAATTGCCCGACGGCACCCACCACATCGCGGCCAGGCTGATACCCAATGGCAGTGCGGCGCTCAGAATCCATGGCAGACGCGGACCCCAGCGGCTTTGGGTGTGATCGCTCAGCCAGCCGATCAGTGGGTCGTTCAGGGCGTCCCAGACCTTGATCACCGTGAGCAAGGAGCCAGCAATGAACGCTGGCAGGCCGGCGGCACAGGTGAAAAAGGGGAATAAATAGAAGCCCAGCTGGGTCGCGGCCAGGCCTGTTCCGGCATCACCAAGCCCGTAGGCCACCATCAAGCGGCGACGCGAACCGGCGGAAGATGCTGCAGACGGTGTCACGCGCGGGCAAGGGGCAGGCGGACCGTCATAATGATCGGGTACTGATGCAGAACTCACCACCTAGTGGGATAGTTCTGATGTACCAGTGCGGGTGTTGTGTAATGGTAAGACCTCAGCCTTCCAAGCTGATGACACGGGTTCGATTCCCGTCACCCGCTCAAAACTTCAGCCCATTGGCCACTTCGCGAGCTACCAGCACCACCATGCTGTGATGGTCGAGCTCGATCTCAACGCCTTCAAACGGTTCGGGCTCTTCTGGTAGGTCATCAGGGCTGGCCATCGCGGTATCGACCACGCGCATCCAGGGTGAGGCCGGCACGGGCAAGGCAAAGTCCAGAGGCTCTTCGTAGGCGTTGAAGCCAATCCAGAGCAGAGCGCCGCGACTTCCCATGTGCAAGCTCGTTGCTGTGGTGCGCGACCAAGCCGCCCAGTCGGGCTGTCCGAGCTCAACGCCGTGCCACTGCTGCCAAAGGTCTCCTTGGTCGTGGGGCTGGCGTTTGAGCTTCTGGCGAGGAGGCGAAAGAGGATTGATCAGGTTGGGCAAGGCCTGTCGCAGGGTTAGCAGGCGCTGGAGGAATGTTTTCAACTCCAGGTCGCAGAGATCTGGATTCCAAGGCATCCAGCCCAGCGGACTGTCCTGGCACCAGCTGTTGTTGTTGCCGCCTTGGCTGCGGCCGATTTCATCTCCCATCGACAGCATGGGTACTCCGCGCGCTAACAGCAGCGTGGCCAGCAGGTTGCGTTGCTGGCGCTTGCGCAACAGCTGGACTGCTGGATCGCTGCTGGGGCCCTCCACACCATGGTTCCAGCTGTTGTTGTGGTTCTCGCCGTCTCGGTTGTTTTCGCCGTTGGCCAGGTTGTGCTTGCGGTTGTAACTCACCAGATCCGCAAGGGTGAACCCATCGTGGGCCGTGATGAAGTTCACCGATTTACCGATGCTGACAGGCTTGCCGCTGTACAGATCAGGACTGCCGTGGAAGCGTTGCGCCATCGTCCATGCGCTGTGGTCATCGCCTTTCCAGAATCGGCGCACGCCGTCGCGGAAATGACCGTTCCAGGTTGCGATCCGACGGGCGGGGAAGTCTTCAAGGCGATACAGGCCTCCGCAATCCCAGGGCTCACTCACCAACTTGAGATCACTCAACTCGGGATCGGATTCGATGGCTTCGAAGAGCGGTGGCTGATCGAGGGGTTTGAGTTGATCGCCTCGACTCATTTCAATTCCGAGATCAAAGCGGAATCCATCAACACCGAGTTCCACCGCCCAGCAGCGCATCGATTCGAGAATGAGCTGACGACCGATGGGGTGGTTCGCGGCGATCGAGTTGCCGCATCCGCTCACGTCGAGATATTCCCCTGTTTTGTTCTGGTGGTAGTAGCTGCGATCTGCCAAGCCACGCCAGCTCAGGGTTGGGCCGTGGCGGTTGCCTTCGCTGGTGTGGTTGTAAACCACATCCAGCAACACCTCTAAGCCGGCGTCATGGCAAGCGGCCACCATCCGGCGGATGTCGTGGCGGCTTTGCAGGGGGTCCGTGCTGCTGCAATAGCCGGGGTGCGGGGTAAACCAGCTCAATGGGCTGTATCCCCAAACGTTGTCACGCCCTGGTGGGGCATCAGCCGGATCAAAGGCGAAAACCGGCAACAGTTCGATCGTGGTGATGCCTAGGTCCTTGAGGGCAGGCAGTTTCTCGATCAGCCCTAGTACCGTTCCGCGTTGATCGGCCGCAATCCCCGAGTCACTGCGGTTGGTGAAGTTGCCGACATGCAGCTCGTAGATCACCGTGCGCTGCCACGAATGGCGAGGGCGAGGGTGCTGTTGGAAGTCGAAGTGGTCCCGTTCGGTGACCACGGATTTCAAACAGGCATGGGCATTGGGGGAAGGACCTGTCGCCAAAACACGGTCGTAAACATCCCAGCCGCTGATGGCGCGGGCGGCAGGGTCGAGCAGAACTTTGGCCGGTCGAAAGCCATGGGCACCCGGCGCAAGCGGGCCGAAGGCGCGATAGCCGTAACAGCAGCCTTCCTGGAGGTTTTCCACCTCCACGTGCCAGTAATCGCCAGAGCGATGCCGCCGTCTGTCGAGTTCGATCACCTGCTCCGGTGTTCGAGCACTGCCATCGGTGAACAGCAGAAGCTCCAGGCGATCGGCAGCAGGGGCTGCCACAGAAAAATTCACGCCTCTGGGAGTGACGCTGCTGCCCAGGGGCCAGGGGCAGCCGAGATGGATGCGACGCACGACTCGGGGGCCTGGCGACTTCAAACTAGTGGTTTGCAGCGGTGTTGAACGGCATGACCTTGACCACAACACTGGATGTCGGTCGTCCGCCCCAGCAGCTGCGTCCAGATCTTTGGTTGTTTCCCCCCAACCGCGATAGCCAGGGGGGAAGTGCCTGGTGGTTGGACTGTGATCCGGAGCCGGTCTTGATCGATTGCCCGCCGCTGACTCAGTCGACGCTGTCAGCTCTGGAAACGCTGGCTGCAGGGCGTTCGCCAAGAATTTTGATCACCAGCCGTGAGGGGCACGGCCGGCTGCGGCGAGTGCAGGAACGCCTGGGTTGGCCCGTTTTGGTTCAGGAGCAGGAGGCTTACTTGCTGCCCAACATCACCCCCTTGCAGACCTTTGCGGAGTCCGCCACAACAGCCTCTGGTCTGCAGTTGCTTTGGACGCCTGGTCCGACCCCTGGCAGTTCGATTGTGTATGCCCCTGCCCCTGCAGAGCTGTTGTTTTGCGGGCGTTTGCTGATTCCACTGGCCCCTGGACGACTCGGACCGGTTCGTCATGGCCGGACATTCCACTGGCCCCGTCAACTGCTCAGTTTGGAACGGTTGCGGGCGTGGATTCCTTCAGATGCACTGCCACAACTGGCTTCTGGTAGTGCCTTGGGGGCCCTGCGAGGGGAGCGGTTGGTGCCCTTCAGTGGTTGGCAACATGTGATGGATGTCAGCTAAAGCATTGCGGGACGGGGTGTTTCGCTTGCAGGCCCCTGGCAACGTCCATACGATTAGCGCGCTTGGGGAAGGCAGCGGCGGGTTTCAACGCCGTGCTTGAGCCGTCTCCGCCTCCCACTCTTCCTCTCAAATGAACAAAGCTGATCTGGTCAATCTGGTTGCAGCTCGCACCGAGCTCACCAAAACCGACGTTTCCATGGTTGTGGATGCCGCGATCGACACCATCATTGATTCCGTGGTCGAAGGGAAAAAAGTATCCATCCTTGGCTTTGGTTCCTTCGAGCCCCGTGAGCGTTCAGCTCGTCAGGGCCTGAACCCCAAGACCGGCGAAAAAATCGCCATTCCAGCCAAGCGTGTTCCTGCGTTCACAGCAGGCAAGATGTTCAAGGACCGGGTCCAAGGCTGAGACCTAGACGTCGCTTAGAGATGACGACAGGCGGTCCGTTGGACCGCCTTTTTTGTGATGCATCCTCCGCCGAGTCTGCCGGCCCATTTGCTTGATTCCCTGGCACCGCGTCGCTCAGCATCCGACGCATTGATCTGTGGGCGTTTTGCCCCATCGCCAACGGGATCTCTGCATCTCGGCAATTTGCAGACGGCCTTGGCCTCGTTCTTGCAGGTTCGACGGCGTCAAGGGATTTGGCGTCTTCGAATCGATGATCTCGATACACCACGAACCAAGCCTGGGGCCATCAAGGCGATCCAAGAGGACCTGTGCTGGCTGGGTTTGGAGTGGGATGGCCCAGTGATTTTGCAAAGCCAGCATCGCGGCTGGTACTACTCCTGGCTGTCGTGGTTGCGCCGAGAAGGACTGCTGTTTCCGTGCCGCTGCAGTCGGCGTGATCTGGCGGGCTTGGCTCGCTATCCAGGGACTTGCCGGCAAGGCGATCGTGGTTGGGGTTGGCAGCAGGGGCGTCTGCCCAGTTGGCGACTTCGCGTGCCCAATCACGATCCCTATGGGAGTGGCGATGTCGTGCTTCGCCGTGCCGATGGCTTTGTGGCGTATCAGCTTGCAACGGTGTTAGACGATCTTCGCTGCGGCATCACCGATGTGGTCCGCGGTGAGGATCTCCGCGAGGCGGAAGCGGCTCAGCGCAGTGTGTTTGCTGTGTTGCAGGCGCCTGCTCCGACCTTCCATTACGCGCCCTTGGTCATGGATGCTCAGGGCGAGAAATTGTCCAAGCGAGATCAAAGTACAGGGCTGAAAGCCTTGATCGATCAAGGCTGCGATGCACTGGATGTCATCGGCCAACTGGCGTTTGGATTGGGGTTGGTGCCACACGGCACCCGCTGTTCAGTGCAAGAGCTTTTGGATCGTTAGAGGCGACCCACCTGCCCAGCGCTTGATTCTTAAGGAAGCTTTCGGGATCAGAGGCTGTAAATACCACCACACTGAAATCATTCTTTCCTCCCGATTCCAATGTCCACCTGCCCTACTTGTGGAGGCAGCGGCATGCAGCGCGTGAGCAACCAGCGCTTCCGCACTTGCCTCACCTGTTTGGGTCAGGGGCGGATCACTGCAGCCGTTCAGTCGGCCTCCGTGCAGCCCTTGATCCAAATGGCTCAAGGCCTCGCTCAGCCTGTTTGTCTGGCAAAGCCCGGTCAGTAAAACCTGTGCTGGTTGGCTCCCTCAGCTGAGTGGTGCTTTTTGCTTGTTGCGCAGCACAAAGAAGGTCGCCGTTCCTACAACGACAACAAGGGGAACTGCAGTGAACAGCAGAAGGGCAATTGCGGTCCAGTCGGTGTACACAGCAGTTCAGTCGGGCTCGGCCATCATCTCAGCAAATCAGAGCGAGTCGCTCTTTCTTGGTTCAGCCCGATGTTCCTTGTCACGCTTGTTCTTTTGCTTGGGCTTGCGCCGCGTGTTGCCGCCCAGTCCATGGTGGGGATGGAACAACTCGCTCGTCAATGTCTTCTGAGCGGTCATCAGGCCAGTTGCAGCCATGCTCTTCGGCAAGCTGAGGTTCTTCAGCAACGTGCTGCGGAACGCCAAGCGTTTCCTTGCCAAACCCTTTTATTGGGATTGCAGGCCGATTTGATCATGGAGCGGGATGGTCAGGGGCGTGGGCCTATGGCCATCGATGATTTGTCAGACATTTTCAAAGGATGCCCAAGGCTTTAGGCGTGTGCCCATCAATGCCTCGTTTTT
>CEPW01135473.1_pt1 | contig 16020 bp, 23 predicted proteins | sample 356211 | NCBI WGS metagenome assembly CEPW01 (sample SAMEA2620021, study PRJEB7988) | marine metagenome | biome: marine biome (ENVO:00000447); feature: deep chlorophyll maximum layer (ENVO:xxxxxxxx); material: "saline water (ENVO:00002010), including plankton (ENVO:xxxxxxxx)" | depth 25 m
TTACATTACCCCGCCTAATTCCAACAGGGTTATTCAGTCACTCCCATGTTAAGTTCGTCAACTCAACAAATACATTATAGTATCAAGTGGGGATCATGTCAACCCTTTTGAATATATCCATTTTCAATTAACCATTCCTCTGTCATAGGAGTGGGATCATAGTCTTCCCACATTTTACCACGAGCACAAGATTGAAGTGCCTCAAGAGTCATACCACCAGTCTTCCCTGCCCAAAAGGCTTCTTTCTCCCAAGGAATTGCATGGGGTGTTGCCCTATAAGTATTAGAAGCAATGTCTTGCCAGATCTGAGGAACCTTTTCCTCATCCATAATAATCGCAATCATATTATTTTTGATTGTCCCTGCCATACAATCTTGTGCAGCGTGCCATCCCTCATGACGAACAACACTCATGAGTACATGTGGGCGATGCACATAAGTTCTATTGAGATAGAAGTGATTACTTACAGTGTGGTATACACCTCTATGTCCTACTGGGAAATATTTCTCATCTGCAAGATGAACATCTACACCAATCTGACCAAAAGCCATCATGATCTCATCAAATTCGTCATCAACATTATCCCAATCAGAGTCAGGAAATGCTGCACGAAGATCACCAGAAGAATAGATACGCTCTACACCATCTGTACACTCTTTCAAGAGCATACAACCCATGGCATCCATAGTGTAATATCCTTTGGTGGGTTCAGCGAGTGCTGGTATGGATAATGAGGCCGCGGCCATCAAACCCATAATTAATTTTTTCATACCAAACTCTCAAAATACTACTATAACAAAGAAAAAATATATTATCCCCTTTCTCTAGGATTTTTTAATCTCCATGGTCCTGATTTGAAAACATCCAAGCAAACCCACTTAGCATAGTGGATACCACGGTAACAGAGAAAAGCAAAGACCTTCTCTGGATTGTGTTTTTCTGGATCGTATTCTGGGATTTCTCTTGGTTCCCATGTAAGTTTTAGCATGATCTTTACCTCCTGTAACAATATTTAGGAGGTAATGTTAAAAAATGCAAACATTACATAAAGATTTAATAAGTGCCAAAGAAAAACCCCTCCAAAGGAGGGGCGATCCATCTCGAACTAATACTATTTATAGGTAGTCTTTCCGTGCATGATGTTCTGGTATCACTTTGCCCAGTTTAATTGTGAGAAGTCCATCTGCAAAATTTACATCCTTAACTGTAATGTCTTCTGACAATGCCCAGGCTCTCTGGAAAGATCTCTGAGCCAAACCTCTGTGTAGATACTCAGATTCTTCTTCTGTTTTTTCTTTCTTACCCTCTACAACAATCCGTCCGTACTCTGTGTAGACTTTAACTTCTTCCTTACTGAATCCAGCAAGTGCAATTTCTAGTCTAGAATCTACATTGTTAATCTGTACAAGATTGTAGGGCGGGTAATTAGTAGTGGAATCAAAATTGAAGAACTGGTTGAAGTAATCGTCCATACCAACGCTGTTCTTCATGATCTTGTCAACTAGTGTGCCCAGATCCTGAGTATGATATCTTTGAATGTTAGTCATGTTTCTCCTTTAAAAGCGAGTTTAGTTTTGTCCCTTGCGGCGACATTACTAATTATACAACGAGCATAAAAAAAGAGGGTTGTATAAACCCTCAGAAAACATAGTGATAACCGTCAGTCTGCCTTTACGAACGTACTTTGTGACGATTGTACTACCTTTTTCTTCTTTCCTATGTTGTACTTAGTCTCTAAAGTCCAGTCTCCTTTATCTTTATAAGAGAGAACTTTGATCTGATTCAAAGGAGCAACATCTACAATTTGTTCTGGTCTAAGAATAGTAATCAATCCCCAATCTGATAACAGAGTGATGATTCTATTCCTACGCTGCACATCATTGATAGAAAGATTAGCGGACTTTCCATCCAATGCGAACAGTTCTTTGAAATGAACAATATAATATCTACCTTGCTTGTGCAGAATATGGCACGATTGATAAATCTTTTTTTCCTTGCGTGAAGCGACACCGATTCTCGTCAGAGTTTCTCTAACCTTCAAGAAATCATCTGGTTCGTTAAGTGTGACTTCGATCATCTGATCTTGTGACCAAGCAATCTCAGGTTCTGTAAACCCACTCATCCTGTACCTCCAACGTCAATGCGTTTTTTAATGTAGTTCAACTGCTCAGCAGTTAAGATTTTCAATGCTTGGATTGCTTTATCATTACTATAACCATAGTATTTTTTCACAACGTCAAGATCTTTGATCTTATCTTTGCGGAGCCAAGGAGAGAATCTCTTTCTCTTCCTGACACTATTTAGATAAAATTGATATTGAGCACCCTTTTCTATGTGGTGGTTTAAGTTCATTTCATTGGCAAGCATGACAGTATCAATGTGTGCTGACATACATTTGTTCACAATGAATGGTGGATACTTCTTGATCGCATCAGGATCTGTCTCCGTAATATCCTCTTTTGTGAGGTTTATGGAGTTCAACCAATCTTTAAGTTCTTTCATCGTATGATATCAATCTCGTCTGGATTTGTGTTCCAAGTTTCCAACTTAGTTCTCAATCGTCCTTCATCTCTGAGCGTCTCGTATCTACGAGAAGCTTTCTTTCTCCACCAAGAAATAATCTGATCAACAGAGAACCGATCATAATTCTCAGCCTTAACCAAAGTATCTTGCTCTCCCAAGATAACTTCGCGAGCATTCTTGAAACCATAGGTAGACATGTAGAAACGTTTTTGTTCAGTGAGATCTTTTGCAGATCTGATCGCAGCATTGAATGATTCCAGTTTGTCTTTATCTTGCAAAGACTTTTTGATAATAGAAATCATCTTTGTTTGTATCTTCAGTTTTCTACTAGACGCATCCTCTTTGACTAAACATTTATCATTGTTCCTTGCTGTGAACCATTTGTTTAGATCTTGGAAGATAGAGTCATGTAATAGAGGAGTGAAGTCACTATCAGTCAGACCTTTGTATCTCATATATGGTTTGAGTCCATCATACTGTGATGATGATTTAGTAGAACCATATAAGGATGTGGTCTCGAACAAACAAATGTTTGAGTTGTATTTTGCATTGAGTTCTTCTCTTGCTTGATGTGAACAACACAACATCGCTAAGAGTTTACCACCAAGGTAGTTGAAACCGAACGGTTGAGTAGGTACGATGATGAATCCCATGATTGCATGGCGGTTAAACCGACCCAAATCTGGTACGTCACCCAACCAATCATTCCTCGGTTTAGAGTTGATGGTGGGAGAACCGAACCTTATGAACCCAATAACTTTTTTTGTATTCTCTTCTTTAACAATCCACTTGAGGGATTTGCCTGGGATAGAACTTTCAAAAGCATGAGACATTGTAATCTGCAATCTCTCATTGAAGAACTGATTACTCAATCCCAGATTCTCTCCAGCACGGTAGATCTTGATCTTCATATCAGCAGGGTGCATATCAAACTTACTGAAGAGATCGTCCTCAGTTCCACCACCGCCTCCATCAAAGAAAGCACCTAGACTACTAGGTTGATCTTTGATTCTAGATGTTTTTACATTACGAAGATATTCATCAATTCTTCCTGTGTTAGAGAAATAATCAATGAATTTATCTGCTGCATAAACAGATTCACTTTCACTCAGAATCATCTACTTCTAACCAAATAATATAATCATCAGGATTAATCTCCTGAGTCAATCCAGGACCGAAGTCACGAAAGTCTCCTGTTGGGGGAGGGATCAGAGGTTCATATCTGCCTCTAGGTTTTGGTTCTTCTTGTAGAAGTTCTATAACAAAACCATTGACAAGTCTGTCAAAACTTCTTGCCATTCTGCGGAAACCATTTCCCACATAAATTTGTCCTGAGACCACTGCAATAGTAGCAGCACCCCAGAAATAATAATACCATCTAGATTTCACTTGTGCTCTTAATTTTGTTTTAGTCATTTGAATTCACACTCTCCCATAATTTCTGTAAGACATGCTAACAGGTTAATTTCTTGATCAGCTACGAACGCAATCTGATACTGATACTTACTGATAATAAGAACCGCATCAGCGATACTAGGACCTTTCAAAGACTTAAGAAGAGTATCATAGACACGTTTCATAAGTACAGCAGAATCATTGTCCAAGTTATTTACCACCCATTTCCTGACCTCTGGGAAATTACCTTTCTTGAGGTTCTTCATGAGGTCATCTATATTCACCTCAGAGAAGTTGGCAAGAATAGATGAATCAATCTTACCACTTACAGAGTGTCGTTGACACTCATTAAGAACTCTCCTCCAATCAGGAAAATGTTTGTTGATTAGTTCAGCTACTACTTTCTTATCTGCTTCAATATGTTCTTGATCAAGGATCTCAACCAGTCGTTTGAAGAACTGTGCTTGGATCTCTGGTTTTTGTTTACCTGAGATTCCAAACTCGATGACTGAACATCTTGAGTGGAGGGGTTCGATGATTCTGTTTTTGAAATTACAGGTGAAGATGAATCGGCAGTTCTTATAAAATGCCTCAATATTTGCCCGTAAGAGGAGTTGTACGTCGTGGGTTGTGTTGTCAGCTTCGTCAATAATGATGACTTTGTGCTGTGCGTCCATTCCTTGAAGTGATACGGTCGAAGCAAAGTTCTTTGCTTGGTTCCTAACCGTGTCAAGAAATCTCCCTTCATCGGATCCATTGATGACATAATAATCAACTCCTAGTTCTGTACACAATGCTTTTGCAACTGTAGTCTTACCCACGCCAGGAGGACCTGACAACAGAAGATTAGGAATCTCTCCCTTCTTTAGAAATTCTTTAAAGGTGTTCTTTGTAGTCTCTGGGAGAATACAATCCTCAACAGTTTTTGGCCTATACTTCTCGACCCAAATAAATTCATCCCTCATTTTGTCCCCTCAAAAGCATTGCTGGTTTGATCAACTCAATACATTTTTCGGCCGTGTTTAGACCTTTCATTTGTGCTACATAATCTTCCCAAGTTTCAAGATCTACGTCTCCACTCAGGTTAGCAAGTAAATTGATCTCAGCAATCTTCCGAAGAGATTCCTCGTCCATCAAACTGACGGTATATTTCACGAACTCAAGAGCAAGTTCTTCCTTTCTTTTAGTCATAATTAAATAAATCCTTTGGACTTTTTCTTAGTCTTTGGTATGTCAATAACGTGTACAACGGCATCAAATTGTGGTTGATGGCAATTATTCCACCACCATTCTTGGACCTCATCCCAAGATTCTAACACAATAGAACGGTCTTTGTAAACTATTTTGTAGTGATGCCTGTCATATGATTTGTTACTTGTCTGTGAGAAGTAACGTGGGTCATCCTTTTCAATTAACTGAGTCATAACCAATCTGGTTTTCTGGATGGGTCACGAAGATAATTAGATGCAGCCCAAGGTTTGCTCGATATATAACGTTTGTAAGCAGTAAGAGTGTCAATGCTTGTGTCATATTTAAACTGGTCTGGACCTGCGAAGGCGTAGTCTTCAACATAATTGTAACATGTAATTGCTTTCTCAGAAAAGCGATGGAATACTTTCTTCGCTTGCCATAAAGTGTCACGACATCCGTGTTCTTTACCGTAGCGATGAGTGTACTCGGTTGATAATGCACACCCATGTTGAATCAACCATGCAGTATTGTATAAACTTTTGGCTGCCCATTGTGTACATGGATGATTGCGGAAAGCACCCTTACTTGTTTTGTAAGGAGTGCCATCCTTTTTCTTTAATAGATCATCACCCCAATCATAATACCAGTGTGAAAAAACAATAGAGAGCATTTGACATGTCTCTAGTGGCATCTTGACCACATGTTTGTCAGGTAATACCTGAGCAGACTTGCGTGGGCATGGATCTGTGACAAAGATATTCACTCTTCTGACCTCCAGTTCTTCCTCATCTTAACATAAGAATCACTTTTGGCAACAATATCTCTTACCTTCTTGAATATCCTAGCGGACTCTGCATATTTACTTGTCATATGATCTTCTTCTTGCGGCAATATTTCTTTCGTTCCTTTCTTATACTTTCTACCTGAGTTATGGTTTGCATAACGTCTTGCTCTGGTAAATCCCATCTCTAGAAATTTACGGCACATGTCCATACCAATAAAATCCTTACCATCCCTATAGTCTAGGTACATGGCAAAGATTTTGTTGGATGAGATTACTGCTTCGTGAGGAGTTTTGAATCTCCAATGAGCACATATATCGTTAGTATAAGGGCGTACCAATAAAACTCCTTGTTCCCCCCTTCCAATGCGATATAACTTCCGAGTCTCTTCATGTGAAAAATCAAGACTCTTGTAATCGAGGTCATAATCAAATTCTTTCATAATAAAATAGTAAGGTAATCAGGCTCTCTTTCTAGATCGCTTAATTGAAATTACAGATATAAGTGTTGCAGCTGCAAATACAACTACTGCTGACGCGATTAATAATGTGGGATCATATACCACGTCAGGTTGTGCTTCCCAAGTGCCTGGCAATGTGTAGACACTTGGATGAGATGCGAATAACATTAATCCTCCCATGTAAGATCTGGTTCTAGAGCTATATAGTAGGTCAAGTCGTATTCACATGACTTAAATTGTGACAAAAGTTTACGAGAGATTTTCACCTCATATGTGCCAGGCACAATCTTCATGTTCTCCACTTTGAAATGAAGTCCAAACTTCTTAGTAGTCTCTCCAACAACAATAGAGAAATCATTAGATGTATCGTTCTTGCGATCAGATACAACCATCTTAATTTCACTACCATCACCAACAACAGATAGATCTGTTAGATGATATACTGCGGCTGCTTTGAGGAGTCTGTCAAGTTGAGAACTCTTGAGTGTGAACTCAACATCTACAGAGGGAAGAGTGATAGACTTCTCTGGAGGAGAAACAATCACACTTGGGTCAGCAAAGAAATACTTAGACTTCTGTTTGCCTTCTTTAATGTTGACGAAACTTTGTCCTGTGAAGTTTAGTTCTGGATCTTGGAAAAGACCTAGAGAGTTCAAGAACTGACTAAGATCATAAACACCAAACTCTTGAGGAATGTCCTCGTCGATATTTGCTTCTGCAAGAATGTTCTTCATTACAGAAATAGTTCTCAAGGACTTACCTTGTTTGAACAGGATAGATTGATTGATAGAAGCAAAGTTCTTCAACAGATTGATAGTTCTATCGGAAAGTTTCATAGGGATCTTAGTTGCTGTCGTCATTATGTAAACCAGCGAAGTGGTATAAAAGTGTACAATAGTGAATGGCCTTTAGAATGTCAGTTTCATTCTTACCATCTTTCTTGCCGAATCTTGAGAGATATTTGATTGCATTGGATCGGCAAAATGCTTCCGCATCTCCAATACCTTCAATTAGATCTAGGGTTTGTGTTCCCTTATCTCCAGTATAGTGTGAACCATATGTGCTTGCAATATAGTTCTTTGCTTTATCAAGCATTGTATGTTCATTATACTTGAAATACTTGAAATCGTCATCTACTGGTTTCCTATAGTGATTAAAGTGATGAGAATACATATCATCCATATCCGCCATATAATCACCATAATACGTTGAGTCAAAAGCTACCCCCATATCAGTTGAGACACCAACAGTAGGAAGGTCTGATCCATCCCGAACAGGTTCATCAGGAACCTCTGGTGGCCATGGTGAGCCAGGTGTCCATTCAAACCCACCACTCTTTTCAATCCAATCAAGATCGCTATCTCGATTATCCTCTACACCACTCCAAGGAATATCTTTATAATAATCACCTTGGATTACTTCCTTCTTATCGGATGTTGGTGTTCTACGAGTTACTGTCTTTCCGCCATCGGGAGACTCGTAGATGAATTTATCTTGTTCTTCTTTAGGCATTTTTTCTTTTTGTTTTTTAGCATCGGCATAAAATTCAGAACCTAGTCCACCAAAACTAGAAGTCACATGAATGACATCTGGGGAAGCAGGAGCAGGGTTTCCAGTAACACTGAAACCATCTTCTTCCCAGAAATCTTGATAGTCTTCTTTGGTTGCTTCTGAGACGTTCTTGGAGCTTTTCTTTTTCACGATTGGATAGTCCTCATCAAATGTACCGTTTAAGATCGAGCCTAATAGACTCCATGAATTAACCATATGTAAATAGAAAATCGTTTACAAGACTCTCTGATTTTTCTTTACCGAATTTGCCAGAAAGATACCCACCTACAGGATCTAGTTTTCTCATGTATTTGTCAAAATCATGATAGGTTTTGTACATGAGATTCTGGCTGGGTTTCTTTGATTCTAACATATCTCTGTAAACAGTCAAGTACTTTTTAAACATATCTAAATGTTCGTCTACTTCTGCAAACGTACAATACCTGACATAGATGTTATCAGAAAAATGATTACCCATTTCAAAGAATCGATAATCTTGTTCTGCCTTGGGTAGACCCTGTACAGAGAAAGGACAGTTTTCTATAGGGTGTTGAAAGTCAAAAACAATAATGACTTTCTTTTCAAAAAATCCCATCAAATCCATACCGAAGCATGGTAGATTCTCTCCAGTTCTAGGATAGATTATGGTGTTGTAGATACAGGATTTTTCACTCCAGATCTCAACTTCCCTAGACTTATTGATGTACCAATCTTTATCAGTTCCATACAACTTAGCGGTGAGAGAGGTTCCTTTCCCCTCCCACTCTGCCCAAGTTGAATGGTGGTACAGTTCTGGAAAGACCTCATACAGAAGGGACTTGTAGTTCTTCCATAGGTTCATCAGTTTTAGTTTCACCTCCAAAGTTTACATCAGCATCAACCTTGTCATAGAGATCAAGGAACGCTTGTTTTGTTTCATCATCAAAGCGGTTTACACATACTTCGATTGCCTTCTCTTTGTTCTTCCAGATAGCGTATGCCTTGACGATATGTACAAGACGACGTGTGGAAATAACTTCCTCAACACCACCATCAAAGAAGGTCTTACGGATGATGTCACCCCAATCTACAAGACGCTTGCAGAACTCTTTGTCGTCACACAAGTTGGTCAAGATTTTCTCCTCAGTCTTTGGACTAGGATAGGACTGTTCAAAGGTTACTGGGAATCGCTCAAGGAAGGCTTCGTTGAGCACGTTAGTTCCAATGAATCGTCCGTCGTCTGAACCTTTACCTTTAGTGTTTGCGGTTGCGATGACGTTGAAACCGTCAGATGGTTTGACGTATCGGCCAATTTTTTTAAGGAATACACCATTACCTTCAAGGATGCTTTGGAGACAGAGAATTTTGTTACTGGCGAGGTCGATCTCGTCAAGGAGCAAGATAGCTCCCCGCTCAAGTGCTTCAATAACGGGTCCGTTATGCCAGACTGTGGAACCATTAACAAGGCGGAAACCGCCAATAAGATCATCTTCATCAGTTTCAATAGTAATGTTTACACGAACGACTTCACGTTTCAGTTGAGCACATGCTTGTTCCACACCAAAGGTTTTACCATTACCAGAAAGACCAGTAATAAAGCATGGGTAGAAAAGTTTGGACTGAATGATTTTCTTTACATCAGAGAAGTTTCCAAACTTGACAAAGTTAGAATCAATCTCTGGAATAAGATTCTGTTCTACAGGAGGTACAACAGCAGGAGCAGCATAGGAACTTTCAAGTTTTGCTTTCTTCTCCTTAGCAGTGAGGTTCCACTTGCCTTTTGTTGTTTTGAACTGTTGCAGATATTTTGTAACAGTCTGATATGTCACATCATGCTGAGCACAGTATGCTTTGATGTGTGCGGATGTGATCTTGTTACCGTAAAGATCACGAAGGTTGTTGATGAGTGATTCGGGATTCACTTTAGCTTCAAAAGGCATTGTTTGTTCTTGTCTATGTATACATTATAATGGAAGGAGAGGTGGAATCAACCACCCCTGTGCCAGTTTGTGAACTGGTCTATGCGATGTAACTCATGAACTGACCTAGAACTTTCTTGTTCATTTTCTTTGCAGAAAGTGACTTCTTGAAAGCAGACTTGATCTGTGCTTTGGTTGCATCTTCTTTCACTTCAAAACTAGAATCAGAGTTGAGTGCGGATGAGGACAATCCGAAGTAGGCGTGGTATCCACCACCCTCAGTAATCATAAGAGACTTTGTTTTTCTCCACTGTGCCATGATGGTTTGATGTCTTTCATAGTCATAGTCAACATAGCGACGGACAAAACTGTTGCAATCACGATTATCAACAACTCGGATACCAAGGAAATTGACATCAGGAAAACGACCCCTGAGTTGATTGAGTAGTGCAGTAGTCAAATCATAGTATGCGTCTGCACAATGATATGTTCTACCATTTTTGTCACGAATGAATACGTTACCATGTGCTGAACGTGTTCCCAAGTATTGTTCATTACCCTGCCTGGATTTGAACTCTTTGTGAAACTTGAGAGGATGTGCTTCACCATCAGTAAGAGTGATGCACTGAATCTTCTGAACACCTGTCTTCTTTTTGAACTCAGGAATGATCTGGTTCAAGGAGACAAGAGCTTCGTTCAGAGGAGTTCCAGACAGACTCAAACGACTTGGGCACTGGTAGTACACAGAACTGTCCCAACGACCACGTTGATCGAGACAACTCATGAGTCTCCAGATGTTCATCATTTGATGTTCTAGATCTCCCTTCTTACAGTCACTTGTTAGAAACTCAACCATTGCGAATTGTGCTTCGATGTAAAGTTGACCGTCTTTCTTAACATGGTGATCTTTAGGGTAAGCGTAACCTCTGTAGTTACCATACTCATCAAACTGTTTATCTCCACGATTCCACTCATTAGTAAAAGCGAATACTTGGAAAGGAATCTGAACTTTCTTACAGAACCAGATCAAGTTGAACAACTGTTTTACTGTGTCCTTAAGAACATTACTCATAGATCCAGACCAATCAAGGACAAAGATAAGTCCATGATTTTTGCCATCAGGTAGAGTGGTGACTTTTTTGAACAGATCTTCATTGTACTTGTATGAATGAAGTTTTGTGCAATCAAGAACACCTGTCTTTGATACTGTAGCACGAGCGTATGCGTCAGCAGACTTACGACACTCAAACTCTTTTACAAGATAGTTGACTTCTTTCTGTGCAGAACGACGGAAGAGTCTGTACTCATTGTCAACACTTGCATAAAGATTCATAGGAATACGATACTTGTTTTCTTCTTTGAGAAGTTCATTATCGTAGTGTTGTTGCTGTGCAATCCACTCTTCATCAAGGTGTTTGTGTACGTCTGCATTTTTAGCCTTGACAGTTTCAAGATTCAGTTCTGGAATGGTGCAGTAATCAGTATCATACACACCTGTGTTCCGATTCTTATCATTCAAGTTCTCCAAGTTATCAGAGAAAAGCTTGTCAGTGATAGTTTCAAAGTCACAATGTTCACCACCAATAGGTGAGTCAGAAAATTCAGGCGGGAAACCAGTGGTCTCATCTGAGTTATCACCAGACTCTTGCTCCTCAGATTCTTCGCCATCGGAACTTTCACTTTCAATCGAATCAAAAGTATCGGACTTATCTTCAGAAGGAATTGGATCAACCTTAGAACCACCACCCTGTTCCATCTCTGCACCATCAAATGGCAGATCAATCTTGATAGATTCTGTGTGCTGTGTCTTCATGAACTCATGAAGTTCATTAGCAAGTTCCAGAACCTCATCAAAGGTATCAGTATTGAGTGCAGAGTCACGGAAATATACTTCATCTTCACTCATAGGAACGTCAACAAACTTTCCAATCTTGTGGTGAATGTTGATACGGTCTGGAAGATTCATATCTTCAACTTCATTCTCACCCAGTTCAAAGAAATCCTGATCGGAAAGTTCTTTGTATCCCATGTGGAATGTCTTGACGATACCAGCGTACTTACGCTTCATCAACTTCTCGATACGAACATCCTCAAGGATGTTGACGAATGACATAGGAACTTCTGGATACCTTAGTTTCCAGTTCTCATTAGGTGTGTATAGTGCGTGTCCAACCTCATGACCCACCAGAAGGTCGTATACGGTCGCAGAGGCCTTGTCCCACATTGGAAGGGTCAATACTCTACGATCCACATCAAAGGAGGCCGTAGGGACTCTCTTGTTCTCGATGATCAGATCTTCGGTAGCAAGCAGTTTAGCGAGTTGACCTTTGACTTCGTAATTGACCTTTTTAAGCATTTGTTTTCTTGTCTATGTACACATGATAAAGGACCCTGTGCCAATTTCAACCAACCATGTGCCAGTTTGTCAACTGTCTACCCCGACCATCTCAATGCAGTATCCAAAGCTTTCTTTGCAGTGTTCTGTAATTTTATTACTCTACTCTCATATGTGATTGTAAATCCTAGCAGATCTCCTTCGGGATCATTTGGCATACCTACAGGTTGCACAAAAAAGATTCCAGCATGTGCCACTGTCCTCCATTCCATGTCAATAAAACCTAAGTCCCTCAAGGCACACTCTAGTTTTAGTGAATGGCATCCATCTATTAGTATCATACGGTTACAAAAACCTATGCTACTATGTAGAATACCTCACTTTTGAGAATCCATTCATCTTTTCAAAGGTAATCATATTATCCAATCTATCTGTCAACTCATCTACCTTATGAGAGATCATAAAGATGTAAGCATCCTTGATGACATACCTGATAATCTTTACAAATTCATCTGTACCATTACTGTCCAGAGAACTGTCAAATATTTCGTCAAGAATGAGTATGTTGGTAGAAGATGAGTTCTTCATCTTAGCAATATCTCGCCAAGTAAACAAAATAGCAAGATCAATTCGCATTTTCTCGCCCTCAGAGAACGATTCGTAACTGAATTTTTCATGAATAGGCGACTTGATACACTCATTGAACTGTTCATCCAATGTAAAATTGATATAGAAGTCCATCATCTGAAGATACTTATTGATCTTCTGATTCATGATGGGCAAATACCTTTTCATAATCTTTGCTTTGACACCAGAGTCCTTCATCATGGAGTTTGCAAAGTCCAAGTACTCGATATTCTCAGTGTGGTTTGCTTTATCTGTTTCTACTGTCTTTAAATCACTTTTGAGGCCTCTAAGCGTAGCTCTTTCAGTATTTCTGTTTGCAATTTGTTCGGTAATGTCTTGAACTTCCTGTTCATAATCTCGGATTTGTCGTTGATACTCAGAAATTTTAAAATTGTTCGTTGAAATGTCATGCGTTAGTGTTGAGATCTGCTTAGAAACATCTATAAACCTGGCCTCTTTTTTCTGTTCTTCGTTTATAGACTTTTGAAGGTCTTGATAAGCGGAGTTGATCTCCTTTACCTTACCCTCGATAATTCCAATTTTATTTAGCCTAAAATCTTCCTCAATTTGCTGTCCACATGTAGGGCATGATACGTTTTCTTTAAAGAATTTATGATCGGATGTTATATTCTGTATCTTTTGTTCCAGTTTTGCTTTGATTGTGGTCTTTTTCTTAAGAGAACCTGTAGCAGATGTTAAGGTATCCAGTTCTGGTTGATGCTTTTCCTTTATATTTGTTGCAATTTGCTCATTATCAGACATCAAAGATGAAGAATCCCTTAAGAGTGTGTCAATCTTAACTTTTATCTCTGTGATCTTATTTTGTCCTGTCTTATCAAGGTCAGAGATGAAACTTTTTTGCATCTGAATCTTCTCTTCAATCAATTCTTTCTTGATTGTAAGTTCTCTGATCTCTGTATTCGCTCTACTCATCTTCTCACGGAGGATTTTTGCCATTCCAGAGAAAATTTTGATGTCTAAAACGTCTTCTACGATCTCTCTGCGATGAGTTTGACTCAACTGCATGAAAGGAACGAACGTAGCAGCACCCAAAATGGTAGTCTGAGTGAAAGATTTATAGTTTAATCGTAGAATATTGTCTTCTAAATGTTGTTGTTGATCATTTGAACTGGCAAATTGATCTTGTTTCTTTCCATCAATATAAATTTCAAACAAAGTTGGCTTCATACCTCTGACAATGGTATAAATTCTACCTTGGATCTCAAATTCTATCTGAACTTCGCACTCTTTATCATTCACAGTGTTGACTAACTGTGCTTTCTTAATCTTTCGGAATGGTTTATTATACAAAACAAAGGTCAGAGCATCCAATATCGTGGATTTCCCTGCACCATTTTGTCCGACTATCAAATTTGTTGGAGACTTTTGGAAACTAACAATTATAAACTGATTACCAGTAGATAAAAAGTTACGCCACCGAATCGTCTTGAATGTTATCATAATCTTTTGGCGGAATCACTATGTCGTCAGGTGTGATAATAACGTATTTGTATTTGTGTTTCTTACAGGTTTCGACAGCTAGCATATCATCTATTTCTACAACTGTCAATACGGTGGATTCTTCCGCTTCTAGAAGCCCTGCATATCTAGTAGCGTCATCTTCTTGCTGGAAAAGATAAAGAGCCTTCTGACCGTCATCATTAGTGACGGCATACGCTCCCTCTCCTTCGTGACCAACAAGTGATAAGATGTACATTACTCTGCTTCGCAAGCTTCTAGGTAGACTTCCTTGAGAAGTTTCTTGACTCTTTCTTTTTCTAAATCAAAATCAGAGTCCTCGATGTACTTATTTAGAAGTGTAAGAGTATCTTCAACTTTCTCACCATCAAGATCAACTTCCGTATCATTGATCGCAGTGTTTTCCACTACCTTCAAATCTATTATACCAGCTTTTAGAAGTTTTTCAAGGAACTTGTCATATTCTAACTGACTCTTTCTTGATTTAACAAACAGTTTTACAATCTTATCCTTGTACAAATGTGCTTTGAATGTTGCAGCAGGGGTAGAATCAAAGTATATCTTCTCGAAGATGGTGTTTGTATTCTCTACAAACTCAATCTCCATAGTCTCTGTGTCCAGAATATTGAATCCCCTCTTGTCACCACAGTCATTCCAATACATCTCATAGGGATTGCCTAGGTAGAATACCTGACCATCATTACTTCTGGTGTGATAGTGTCCTGAGAATACTGTATCAAACTTTTCAATGATACCTTTATCAATACCACCTTGCTGAGTCATGCCTGGATAGAGTTCAAATCCATGTAACTCAAGATGACCAAAAGCAATCTTTGCATCAGACTCATCAATCTTAGTGCAAGTCTCCTTATAATTATCCTCACATATCCACGGTAACATCATTGCTTTGAATCCATTGATGTTATATGTGTCTGGAGTAGAGACAGGAGTGACATTATCGTAGTGTTCTAGAAGAGAATCAATCGAGTTGATCTCATTCGTATTCTTATAATAGATATCGTGATTACCTACAAGTTGCCAAACCTTCACGCCCAAATTTTTGAACTTGTCATAAACATTTTCCTTTGCCCAGTTCAATGACCAGTAATCAATATTCTTACGATTGTCAAAAGCATCTCCCATATGGATGCAATACTTGATCCCTCTCTTCTCTAACTCAGGGAAAAAGATTTCATCATAGAACTTTTGAAAAAAATCATGGAATGTTTTGCTACCTCGTCTACCACCAAAATGAGTATCCGTAATGATTGCTATCTTCATGTACCCTTTACATTCTGTATTGATGTGCTACTCTTTGTCCTATTATGAATGACAATGAACCTATCTGCTGCAAACGTGCCTGCAAGGCAGACATCAATCTCATCACCATCTTGCCAGTTTACATCACCATTCTTTTTGGTGTGAAGCATTGCTTCTTGTATCTGGTCAATTACTTCTTGTGTTAACTTCATTGATTCATCTTTGTCTGTACTGCTTCCTTTATAGAATTGTAGTCACTAGAATTGCCGTAAGTATCGTCAACGTGCATAACCTCATCAAACCCCGACTTCTCAATAATTTTTTCACGGATCTCCATTTGCTTCTTCTCTTTCTGTATACGTCTGAGGAAAGCATAATGTATGATTTGAGTGAAGTAAGCAAAAGGATTCGTAGATTTCTCTGGATTGAAGTTATGTATATACTGAACGCAGTTCTCGATGCCATCGGATATCATATCCTCCCTAAACATGTAGTTTACAAAGTTTGGTTTGTATGACA
>CEPW01088446.1_pt1 | contig 15992 bp, 13 predicted proteins | sample 356211 | NCBI WGS metagenome assembly CEPW01 (sample SAMEA2620021, study PRJEB7988) | marine metagenome | biome: marine biome (ENVO:00000447); feature: deep chlorophyll maximum layer (ENVO:xxxxxxxx); material: "saline water (ENVO:00002010), including plankton (ENVO:xxxxxxxx)" | depth 25 m
AACTATATTTTCATCAATCAAAAATTCACTATGTAAATATGAAGAAATTCTCAAAGTTCTATCCGTAATTCCTGATAAATCCTCTTCATCCTCATTCATGATTCCAATTCCTGCTTTAAGGTTATTATCTAAATTAAACCTTGCACCTAAACCAAATAGTTCTCGTTTATTAAATTTTCTAAATGGATTTTTAGAATATTGAATAAAAGTCTCTAAACTTGGATCTTTATCAAATAAAAAATTGAGCCTTAGATGAGCTAATGTTGCTGAATCGTAATTATTTTTGTTAATTTGTTTTTGAGATCTTTTAACTACAAAAAAAGTCTCAAGATCTTCAATGTTATAGTCTATAGAGGACTGAATAGAGAAACTATCTCTGCTTCTGTTACCTCTAGTAAAGCTTAAGGAACCAGATATATTTGCAAAAAAGCCTTTTTCTCCATCTCTTCTTAGGTCCTCAACGTTAACTATTGCCTCAGAATATATTAATGAGGATAAAAAAAGACAGAAAAAAAGTATAAAACTATTTAGTTTTTGCAATAAATACCCCTGACCAATCATCTGGTAGGGTTTGTTTTGATAATTCATCGATCCTTTCTAAAAATAGCGTGTAGTATAAAGTAAATTCCGGTTTAGAAAACCTATATTTATCAATATGTTCTTTAGCTTTTATCCAATTCTTGGATCTGTAATTTATTAAAAAATTTTGATGTTCTAATAAAAATTCATCATCAACAGACATAGAATCCTCTTTATTAAATACCGTATAAATTGTCACAGGCTCTGATTTACCTTTGACAGCAATTAAATCAAGCTCGCAAACTAAATATTTGTTCTTAGAAAGTCCTTCTATAGATCCTTCTCCAAGGATAATTTGCATTCCATAGTTTCCTGATTGACCTTCTAAGCGAGAAGCTAAATTGACTGCATCTCCAAGTACAGTGTAATCAAATCTTTTATCGGAACCCATATTCCCTACAATGCACTCGCCTGTATTTATTCCAATCCCGACAGACAATTTATCATCATCAACTCTATTAAGGTCTATATTCAATTGTTCTAATGCTTTGCTCATAGCAAATGCTGCATCTATTGATTTTTCCCTATGTTGTGGATCTTCCGAAGGTGCATTCCAAAAAGCCATAATACAATCACCCATATATTTATCTATAGTTCCTTGATTATTTAAGATTTCATTAGATAACACTGTTAGTAAATTATTGATGAGGTCAGTTAGAGCTTCTGGATCTCCCTTGTATTTTTCTGAGATGGATGTAAATCCTCTTATATCAGAAAAGAGAAAAGTCATTTCTTTTCTTTCTCCCCCAAGTTTAAGAGATTCGCTTGATTGTGCTAACTTTTCGACCATAACAGGCGACATGTACTGTGAAAAAGCATTTCTCACCTTGCTCCTCTCCAATTCTGTAAAAAGAAAGTTAAAAAATGTAACTACCAAGTAACATACAAGACATATTATTAGGGGAGATATAGGATCGACTAAATAACTGTAAGAGTTAAAAATATAAAAACTACCAAAAGAAGAAATTCCATTCCCTAAAACAAATACAAAAAGACCTCCGATAGGACCTAAAAACTGAATGAATAGAGTTATCAGCAGAGCAAGAAATAATCCGGTAATGACTTCTAAGCCAAATATCCAATCAGGTCTTTTAAGAAATTGTCCTGAAAGAATTTGATCGGTTAAGTTTGCGATTATGTTTACCCCTGGAACATTATTTTCAAGAGGGGTAGATCTCAAATCAAATAATCCTGATGCGCTAGTTCCGACTATCAAAATTTTTCCTTCAAAATCTTCTTGAGAATATTTAGAGCTTAGCACCTCCCAAATAGGAATTGTTTTAACAGGTTTTTTTGAATAATGAATCCAAGCAGAGCCATCTTCGTTTGTTGGGATAATTAAATTACCTAATTTTACATGGTTGATTCCTGTTTCCTCACCAAGAGCACTTTCACCCGATGCATTTGAGGATTTTATTTGGAAAGTACTAGCGCCTATTGCGACTCGTAAGATTTCTAAAGGTAATGATGGAACCAAGTTTCCATTTATATTTTCAAAAAGAGGTAGTCTTCTAATTATTGAATCATTAGTTCCAATACTCATACTACCTATGCCAGTTGCAGAGTTATCCAAGTTTTTTAAATTAGTCTGAATACCTGAATATTTTTGAAGGAATTTTCTTGGATCATCTCCTTGCTCAATGAGACCAAATTTCATTTCAAAATCATTCTTCTTTGAGTTGCTAGGAATTGCTCCAAGGACAACAGTGCCATGATTACTAATTGCTTCTGCAAAAATATCATCATTATTTGGAACTTGTTCGAGTATTTTTAACAAAGAAGAATTATTTTTATATTGTTTTTTTAATTCGTTAGACCCCGTTCTATCAAATTCGGCAAAAACTATATCAAAGCCCAAAGAGGCTGAAAGATATGTTTTGTTAACTAATTCAGCAAGAATGCTTCTTGGCCAAGGCCATTGACCTATTTCAGAAAGAGATTTTTCATCTATATCTAATACAATCACTGTATCAGAAGACATAGTTTCTCTCGGTGATATATTTTGGAATAAATCAAAAGCTGTATTTCTCAAGCTTGAAAACATATTTAAAGGATCAAAAATTGGAATAAAGCTTACGAATATCGCAAAAGGAATTAATAGATATTTGCCTATCTTAGAGAGATTCATTTTGATAAATAAAAATATTATCCAATATATGTCTTATTTTTAATATAATTCGTTTCGAAAGGTCTTATATATGAAGAATTTGCTTTATTTTACGAAGAATTTTACCTTAATTATCTGCTTTTTTTTAAGTATTAGTCTTTTTGCACAAAATGTTCCTCCATCGATAAGCGATCCAGAGGAATTAAGGGTAACTCAAATAGAAAGGCAAAAAGTTTTTGATTCCATTATTGATGATCCAACAAATTTAGAAAATTTATTTAATTATGCAAATTTATCAATTTTAGTAGGTGACTTAGAAGCTGCAATTGGCGTCTTTGAGCAAATGCTTATTTATAAACCTGATTTACCAAGAATAAAACTAGAGCTTGGAGTTCTATATTTTAGATTAGGAGCTTATGCATCTGCAAAAAGATACTTAGATGATGTAGATAATTATGACCCTCCTAAAGAGGTTAAAGAAAAGGTAGATGTATTTCTTGAACAAATTGAAAATGAAACAAGACTTTTTAAAACCCAATCTGTAATTTCTATCGGAATGGGATTGTCTAGTAATGCAAATGCAGGACTTGATACAGATGTTGTCACTGTAGTAGGAGACCTCGGCGCAATTGATCTAAACATATCAAACAGACCTGAATCTGATCTTTACTATACAGCTGCTTTTTCATCTCAAATCACTCAAGATCTAAGACATCCTAGAGGAGATACTATTAACTATGTTATCTCTTTATCTAGGCAGGTCTATAGGGATTTTTCTAACTTTGACTCTTCTACAGGGGTATTTTCTGTTAATAGAAAATTCAACATGCTTGATAACGAAACTCTTGGGGTTGTAAATCAATCATTCACTCCATCCTTGACAGCATTCAAAGTTTTTCTTCAAGGATCCGAATTATTGAGATCTCATAGAGTTGATGTAGATTGGAAAGCTACACTAAAGGATTCTGGCTCTTTTGGATTAAATGTTTATTTAGATGAAAGAGATTTTCTTGGATCCCAAAATAAAACTGGTGATTTTATTGGAGTTGGGCTGAGCCGAAGTACTGTTTTTCCAAAAAGTGGAATGTTTTTAAGTTATAAAACTAATTATGAGCATTTTTATGCTTCTTCGGACACTGAAACCTATATCAAAAGATCTTTTGATCTAAGTACTCGACAGCCATTGAATTCAACAACTTTTGCAACTACTAGCGTTGCTTATTCTTATAAAGACTATGAAGATAGAGATCCATTGCTTGGGCTAAGGTCGGATAAAGCGATAAATTTGAGATTAGGCCTAACTAAGATAATAGATCTTTGTTGGAACGCTGATTTAGGCGTTACTTTTTCGACAAATAAAAGCACCATCGGGTTATATGCTCGTTCGAATCAAGGTATAGCTGTTAAATTTAATTATCTTTGTACCGAATAAATGTCTAAAGAATATATTCTAAGGGTGAAATGTCCTGACAAGTATGGAATTGTTGCCAAAGTTTCTACCACTCTTAATAAGTCAAATCTATTTATTTTAGATTCAGCACATTATGGAGATCCTGAGAACAAGTATTTTTTTATGAGAGCAAAATTAATTTATTCAGAGAATGAATTGGATATAAATAAATTTTCAAAATTTTTTAATAAAGAATGTAAAAGTTTAAAAATGAATTGGTCTATAAAAGAAGCTGGTTACAAACCTAATACCGCTATTTTTGTTTCAAAATACGGACACTGTTTGCAAGATCTCATTTATCGGGTTGATTCAGGCATTTTACCAATGAATATCTCTTGCATTATTTCAAACCACAAAGACCATGAGAAACTTGCAGACTGGCATAAAATTCCTTTCTATTATATTCCGGTTAATAAAAATAATAAGGAGCAAGCTGAAAAAGAGACAAGAAAAATTTTGAAAGAACTGAATATTGATTTGATTATTCTCGCAAGATATATGCAAATTTTATCGGATCAAATGTGCAAAGATTTTTTTGGTCAAATAATTAATATTCACCATTCATTCTTGCCAAGTTTTAAAGGAGCGAAGCCTTACCATCAAGCTTACCAAAAAGGAGTTAAAATTTTAGGTGCAACTGCTCATTATGTATCCTCAGACTTAGATGAAGGGCCAATTATCGATCAAAGTGTTGATAGAGTAGATCACTCTAAAACCCCCAAAGATTTGGAATTAATTGGTAGAGATCTAGAGTCAATTACATTGGCTAGAGCTGTCAAATATCACCTTGAAAGAAGGGTGTTCATAAATAATTCAAAGACTGTAATTTTTAGTTAGTTTTTTAGAAGTTTCTCTATCTTCCACCTAATCAATTTCTTGTGATTTTCAGTTGCTTCATTGTAAGAAGGTGAAAAAGTATAGGCTTTAATCCTTTTAAGAGAAGCAAAGCTTGCAGACACCGAGGGAGAATCATAACTTCCACTTTTTACAATCATCATCAATCTCTTTAAATAATAGTTTTGAAGATTTTGATCTATACCATTTAATTTACGAGATTTGCTTTCTTCAAAAATTGATAAGGTCAAATCTTTGAGAAGTTCGCTAGGAAGATATTCATTGCCATAAAGAGATGTATCGGTAAGTCTCTTTAAAACTCTAGAATTGGTAAAATGTTTTAAAACCTTTTTTTGTCCCTTTAAAATCATATTATGAATTTTAGGGTCCTCGGTTTTACCAAAAAAATCAAAACTCCTTCTTTCTCTTTGCATCTTGCTTGCAATAGTCGAAGGCAAAATAAATTTATCATTATTGAAATAATAATCAGAAAGGATCTTTAGTGATTTTTTTTGAATTTTATATGGAACAACTTCATAAGGATTTTTATCTAGAACTGACATAAACCCTCTATTTACATAAACTCCACCGACTTGTCTTGAAATTATTTCTGCTGAAACGTGAATTTGTCTTAATAAAATTCTATATCCTTGATAAATACTTTCCCAACTATCTGATTTTGTTTTTAACGTTTCATAAAGTTTTGGTATTAAATTTTGCGACAATATAATTCTATCTTTAGCATATTCAATAGGATCATTCGTCATATCTCCCGTATTTATTCTTGGATCTATTCCTCTTCCAGGAGACCTCATATCATCTCCATCATTACCAAATAGATAATCTGAAGAGGAATATTCATCTAGCATATTATTTAAATCATTTTTAGAAAGATTTGGGGTATAACCATATTTAATAGCTAGGATGTCATATTTGCCTGGTTTAATATCGGCATATTGACCTTGCTTAACTCCTAAAGGAGCTATATTGAGAGCATGATAATCCATCACAGACGCGCTTAAGCCTTCTTTGTAAGTAACATCAGGATTGTGAATATCAGAATTATTATGAAGGGTTGACGCAGCGAAGTTATGATTAAGACCCAAAGTATGACCAACTTCATGAAGGATTAACTGATATAGGTCCTCCTCATATAACCTACTAACTTCCTTATCATTTAAATCTAGAGCTCCTGCAGCTATTTTTCCAAATAATCTGTTTTCTTGTTTAACTATCGAATTTTGACAGAAATGCTCGTTATGATTTTCTTGATTATCAAATATTTCCGAATATCTAACTCTATTTGTAAGATATATCCATTCAAGCATAATATCTGCTCCTAGAATTTCCCCAGTTCTTGGATTTGTAAAGCTAGGACCATATCCACCAAAAGGAGGATTTGGAGATGAAGTCCACCTAAGAGTGTTATACCTTATATCACCGGCAGACCATTCTGCATCATCAGGTTGAATTTTTACTTCAATAGCGTTGATGAAACCAGCTTCTTCAAAGGCAATATTCCAGGCCAAAACTGCATTAGCGATTATAGGTCTAAGTTCATGAGGAGTTGTATTTTCTATCCAAAAGGTAATAGGCTTTATTGGGACAGATTTTTTTTCATTAGGATCTTTTTTTTCAAGATGCCATTTGTTTATTAAATCTTCATAAGGAGTTATATCAGTTGATGATAAATTAGTTTTTCGTTCAGAAAAAAAACCAATTCTCTGGTCTTCTATTCTTGTTTCAAAATTATTATCAGGATAATCAATAAAACTATATCTGATAGATATAGAATTATTTCTAGAATCCTGATTTTCTATTGGTTTATTAGAGGGATTGGAAAATACATAATTAATTTCAAAGTCTGTATTTTTAGGATAATTTAAAAGCTTTTTTATACTAGATTTATTTTTAGAAATAGACCCAATTTTAAAACCATCCTTAGCATCTTCTTTATAAGGAGCAACAGTAATTTTTGATAAATTCTCACTCAATAGTAACGATGTAATTTCTATTAAGAATTGATCTTCTGATTCGGATGTTTTATTAATTTTTATTGAGTCTATAAGAGAATTAGAAATATTTGCATTATTAGTCTTCGACAGAGGATTATTTTCATCAAAAACATATGCAGTATTAACTCTATCTATTCTGATTTGATCAAAATACTTAATAAATTTAATGATGCCATTATCTAGATAATTACCTCTCCAAGTTCCTGCCTCGACTATTCCATCCAAAATATGAGCAAAATAAATAAATTCTTTTTCTAGTTGATCTTCGTTGATTAGTAAATAAATCTTTCCGTCTTCATTATTTCTATATGTATCTAAAAGCCCTGGAAAATGAGTTAAATCTTCAAGAAAAGTTTCTAAGGAATCTTCCTTATCCTTCTCTGTTTTAGTGTCCTTATCTGAAAAAATAGATGTTGAAAGAAATCCTATAAGGACTATCCTAATTAGTAAATTAAAAACTATCATGATGAGCAATAAATTATCTTAGGTTAATGAAAAACAATCAATCGGAAAGAAAAAAAAGTTCTATACCCTTTAGAATCAACAGAAAAAGTTTTTTTGGTGTTATTAGTTTAGTTTTTCAAGAATTAATCGAAACCATATTTACTAAATTTAAAATTAAACTTCCTAAAGAAGAAGAGGTCCTGAATCTTGTAAGAAATAAATCTAAATTATGTGACCCTGACTCAGTTTTAGAAGTAATTGATAATTATGCATATAGGAAAACTTTTTTAATGAATATTGGAGATGAAAAAGGCCAACTATTAGAGAATGCAATTATTGATTCAAAAGCCAATAATATTCTTGAATTAGGAGTATACCTAGGATATTCGACCATCAGAATTCTTAGAAACCTAGATAATAGGTCTAAGCTCACTTCTATTGAATCAAATAAGAAATTTGCAGATATTGCTTTGGAACATGTAAAAATTGCAGGGTTATCTGAAAATCATAAACTAATTATTGGCAAATCAAATGAGGTAATCCCAAACCTAAACGAAAAATATGATTTTATTTTTATTGATCATTGGAAGGAGCTTTACCTACAAGACCTAAAAGCTCTTGAAGAAAATAACTTGCTTAAAAATAATGCTTGGATTTTTGCTGACAATGTAATTCTATTTAATTTAGAAGATTATCTAGATTATGTAAGATCATCTTCAAAATATAACAGTAAGTTTGTTCCTACCAAAAGAGAGTACTCTAAATCTCATCCTGATGGAGTGGAGATATCGGTATATAAAGATGAAGTTTAATACCCTTGACTTACATGGTTGTAGACATGCAGATGTTAAGATTGAAGTAGAGAATTATCTTTATCTTAACCAAGAAGACTGTCCGATATTAATTATCTGTGGAAATAGTCAAAAGATGATATCTTTAGTTGAAGAAGTATTAACGAAAATAGAATCTAGTTTTGAAGTAGGTTCAGGTATCAATTATGGAACTATTATGGTTAGGTCAGTTTAAAAATGAGTAACTTTTCTTTGGTTTTAAAAAATTGTAATTTAGTAAATGAAGATTCTATCGAGGCAGTTGATATTGGAATCAAGGGCAATCGAATTGAAAAAATAGCAAGTCAAATTTCTTCAGATTCAGATGCAATTATTGATCTTGAGGGGAAATATGTAGCGCCTGGAATAATAGATGATCAAGTTCATTTTAGAGATCCAGGATTAACTGAAAAAGGAGATATACGTTCAGAGTCTTTAGCTGCAGTCTTTTCAGGAGTTACTTCAACTTTTGATATGCCAAACGTTAATCCAAATACAACTACAATTGATTTATTGAATGATAGAAATTTACTTGGAGCAAAAAAGTCTTGGACCAATTATTCTTATTACTTTGGAGCTACGGAAACTAATTTAGAAGAAATTAGAAAATTGAATCCTAAAGAAACCTGTGGTCTGAAAGTTTTTATGGGCACTTCTACAGGAACATTATTAGTAGAAGATGATTCTGCTTTAGAGCAAATCTTTCAGTTTTGCCCAGTAACAATTGTTACTCATTGTGAAGATAATGAAACAATAAAAATAAATTCAGATAAAGTTAATAAACAACATGAAACACTGGATGCTAGTTTTCATCCAATCATCCGTAACGATGTCTGTTGCTATAAATCCTCATCAAAGGTCATTGATTTGGCTAAAAAATACTCATCAGATTTACATGTTCTTCATTTAACAACAGAAAAAGAAATTGAATTATTTGAAAATATTGAATTAAAAAATAAGAAAATTACATGCGAAGTTTGTGTGCATCATTTATGGTTTGATGAAAGAGATTATGATGAACAAGGAAATTTCATTGTTTGCAATCCCGCAATAAAAAAAGTTTCAGACAGAGACGCCTTAAGAAAAGCTCTCAAAGAGGGTTATATAGATTATGTTGCTACTGATCATGCTCCACATTCATTTGAGGATAAAAAACTGCCCTATGGAAAGGCTCCAGCTGGCATACCTCTGATCGAGCATTCTTTTCATATGATGATTGAACTTCATAAACAGGGTCATTATTCTCTTCAGGAAGTTATTTCATATATGAGTCATAAAGTTGCAGATAGATTTTCCATTCTGGATAGAGGTTATGTTAGAGAGGGTTATAAAGCTGATCTAATGATGTTTGACCTTAGTAAAAAAACTTTGGTTAAAAATGAAACAGAAAAAACTAAATGCGGATGGACTCCTTTTGATGGACAAACTTTTAACTCATCTATAATGGGCACAATTATTAATGGAAAGCCTGTAGTGGTTGATGGAAAACTTATTGCAGATAGTTCTTCTGCTGAACAAATATTTTTTGATAGATAATGAACGATTTAGAATATTTTTCATATGATGCTCTTGGATTAGCTGAGTTAGTAAGAACAAAACAAATCTCAAGCTCAGAGTTACTAGAAATAGCAATAGGATTAACTGAAAAACTTGATCCCAAATTAAATGCTATCCCGATCAAACATTATGATTTAGCTAGAGAGAATTCAAAGAATCAGAACAATTCTGGAATATTCAATGGCGTCCCATTTTTATTAAAAGATCTTAATAATTATTTAGAAGGAACCATAACTTCAGGTGGTTCTAGAGTTTTAGAGAATATAAAAGCAGATCATACAAGTGAATTGGTTAATAGAACCATAGATTCAGGATTGAATATCTTTGGCAAAACCAATTCTCCTGAGTTAGGTCTCACTGTTACAACGGAGCCAGTTTTATATGGCCCAACTAGAAACCCTTGGGATTTAGATAGATCTTCAGGAGGTTCAAGTGGCGGAGCCTCATCCGCCGTTGCCTCAGGAATTGTTCCAATGGCTCAAGCAAGTGATGGAGGTGGTTCTATAAGAATTCCTGCTTCTTGTTGCGGATTATTTGGTTTAAAACCCACTAGAGCCAGAACTCCTTTGGGTCCCGCATCATTAGAAGGGTGGGGCGGACAATCCATTTTTCACTGTGTTTCGGTTTCTGTTAGAGATTCTGCAGCTCTTTTGGATGTTACATCTGGACATGAAAAAGGTGCTCCATATAGATCTGCGCACCAAGAAAAAAGCTTTTTGGAGCAAATCAATATTGAACCAGGAAATCTTAAAATTGGTTATATAGAAGACTCCAATATAACTATAGACAAAGACGTTAAAGAAATTATGGATTCGACAATTAATCTATGCACTCAATTAGGTCATACAGTAGAAAGTACAAAAATTGATTTTTCTTCTGAAGAAATTTCTTCAGCTATAGTAACAATTATTTCTTCAAATGTAGCTTATGTCGTAAAGTCGCAATCTCTATCAACTGGAAGGGAAGTTTCTAATGAATTCTTTGAAAAAGTAACACTTCAGATGGCTGAAAATGGTAATAATTTTTCTGCGAGCGATTATGTTAACGCTATCAAAATCAATCATAGATTAGGTCAAGAATTAGAAAAAATGTTTGATAGGTATGATGTTCTTCTTTCACCAGTTTTAGCATCTCCTCCGGTAAAAATTGGAACTATTGATATGAATACTGATGATATGAAAACATATGTAGAAAGGCTAACTCAGTACTCTCCATTTACTGGAATATTTAATCAGTCTGGTCAGCCTTCGATGTCTGTTCCTTTGTATAGAACTAAAGATAATTTGCCAGTTGGCTCAATGTTCTCTGCATCTTTTGGAAATGAAAATTTATTATTCTCTTTAGCCGGGCAATTAGAACGTTCAGAGCCTTGGACGGAGTGTCTAAGTAATATGAGGAAAAAACTTTTGGAAACTAGTTAGATTCTAAGTAACTTGCTCTACTTTCTTCTTCTATTTCCTGTCTAAAGTCCGATTCCTGAATAAAATATCCCAGAAGACCGAGAATAAAAGTTAAACCAGCAATGAGGAGAAAAAAGACAATTAGATTTTTGGTAATTTCAGAATCTTTCATAACTATATGATACATAATATTTATCACCTCACAGAATGACTGTCACAAAAAGATATACCTTTAGAGAAAAATTTTCATGGTCTCTTTACGACTGGGCAAACTCTGTATTTGCAACCACTGTTTTAGCAGGATTTTTTCCGCTTTTTTTTAAGTCTTTCTGGGCTGGTGATTTAGATGATGCCACCTCAACTGCTTTGTTAGGAACTGTAAGCTCTGTAGCTGGACTTATTATAGTTTTAATAGCTCCAATATTAGGGGCGATGGCAGATTTATCCCGTAACAAAAAACTATTCGTATTAATTTTTGCCTTATTAGGAATTATTTCTACCAGCACCCTTTTCTTTATCTCATATGGTTTCTGGGAGTGGAGTTTGATCATTTTTGGTTTATCGATTATAGGTTTTTCAGGGGCAAATATTTTTTATGATTCTCTTTTAATTGACGTTTCTTCTGATGAAGACAGGAATTATGTTTCTTCAATGGGATATGCCCTTGGTTATTTAGGAGGAGGGATTCTTTTTCTTGTTAATGTTTTAATGTATTTATATCCTTCTTATTTCAATTTAAATTCCCAAACAGAAGGCATTTTATATTCATTTTTATCCGTAGCTCTTTGGTGGTTTGTATTTTCAATGCCTTTGTTTTTATTCGTTAAACAAAAAAACATCAATGACATAGCTGATTTTAAAAATCCTTTTAAACAATCTTTTATTAGAGTACTGAATACTTTTAGAGAGATTAAGAAATACAAAGCTGTATTAATATTTTTAATCGCATATTGGTTTTACATAGATGCAATAGATACCATTGTAAGAATGGCGGTTGCGTACGGAACGGATTTAGGTTTTGATTCTTCTAAATTAATTATTGCTTTAATTTTTACTCAATTTATTGGGTTCCCAGCAACTTTTGCTTATGGTTATTTAGCTGAAAAGTTTGGTTTATTTAATATGCTTGTTGTTGGAATTTTAATATACATACTGATTTGTATTTATAGTTTATTCATTACAAGTGCAACAGATTTTTTTATTCTTGCAGGTCTTGTTGGATTGGTGCAAGGAGGCGTTCAATCTGTAAGTAGAACTATATTTAGTAGATTAATTCCTCAAGATAAAGCTACTGAATTTTTTGGATTTTATAATTTGATTGGAAAATCTGCTGTTGTAGTAGGACCTGCTTTAGTTGGTTGGATGGCTTACATATTTGATAATCCAAAAGCCGGCATCATTAGTTTGCTACTTTTATTCATCCCTGGAATCATAATTTTATTCTATGTACCAAAAACAAGTTTAGTGAGAGATTAGATTTTTCTTTCTCATTATCTCCATTAACATTTTAGGCTCGTCGGTAACAATTCCATTTACTCCAATATCTATTAAATCATTCATTACTTTTTTATTATTTATCGTCCAAACATGAACAAGTAAGTCTTTACCTTGAGCTTTTTTAATTAAATTTTTTGTAACTACTTTAATACCATTCCACACTAAAGGAATTTGTAGAAATTTAATATTTTTATTATGCATTTTAAAAAATTTAAATTTAGCAACGTCCTTCAATCCCATTGATACAGATGCGCTTTGATTAAAATTTAAAACCTCCTTAGTTCTACTTGAATTGAATGAAGCAAAACATACCCTGTGAAATGCATCTAAATTTGAAACAATATCAATACTATCTTTTGTAACCTTGTTTTCTTTTAAATCAATATTAAAATTTGTGTCAGGAAAGCTTTTTAATACATCCTCAAGAGTAAGCAATTTGCAATTTTTTTCTCTGAATAAATTGGCAATCTCATTAAAAGTTAGATCGTTTACTTGAATATCTATTCCAAATAATCTTTTTAAATCTGAGTCATGAAAAGCAATTACTTGTCTATCTAGGGTCATTCTTAAATCTGTCTCAATGTATTTGTAGCCCATTTCAACGACAGAATTAAATGCTTCAAAACTATTTTCAATGAAATCTTTAGAATTTCCTCTATGAGACAAGCCAATAAATGGATCATTTTGATATTTTCTTTTCATATAGATAAAAATGATATTAGGATTTAAGATGAATAGGTGAAGTTTTTTTTATTTTCCATTTTTTTATTAATAGCATTCATTTTGCTTCCTTATCTTTACTATTCAATTAAATTAGAAAATCCATCTAATATAATTAAACCTCCATATGGAAAATTTGCTGAATTAAAGAATGGAAATATTTTTTATCAAACTTTTAAGCCAATTAACCCTATAGGTCAAACTGTAATTTTGGTTCATGGATTTTCCACGCCAAGTATCGTTTGGAAAGGTATCGTTCCTTATTTAACAGATGCTGGATTTGATGTGATAGCGTACGACCACTACGGGAGAGGATTTTCGTCAAGACCAAAAGTTGATTACACAAAAGATTTTTATGTCTCAACCTTAAAAGAATTCATTAGCTACTTAAATATAGAGCAAAAAGTCCATTTAATTGGTTACTCTATGGGCGGTCCTATTGTTGGATATTTTGCAAATGAAAACCCAAATCAAGTAATTTCAGTAAATTTTATAGCTCCTGCGGGTTATATGTTTGAGAGAGACTCTCAACCTAGTTTTTATCTTAAAATTCTTAATACGCCTTTTATTAGTAAGTATATTTCTGTTGTTTTTCCATCTCTCATGTATGGCGGCAGTTCTTCTATTAAATTATCAACTGATGAAGATAAAAATAAATTATCTCAGTTTGAACTAAATAAGGTTTATCAAGAACAAATGAAGTTCGAAGGTTTTACAAGATCTTTGATATCAACCGCAAATAACTTTAATTTATTTAATACCAAAAATATGTATCAAGAATTGGGTAAGAAAAACATCAGCGCATCTGTCATTTGGGGAGATGCAGATGAAGTTGTTCCGGTAGCAGGTTTAAATTCTTTGCGGTCAGATTATCCTAATATAAGTTTTAAAATAATTGAAAATGGTCATCATGATATTACCTACGCATTGCCAAGCACTGTTGGACCATTCTTGGTTAGTCGTTTAATAAGTTTCTCTAATAGTGAATAAAAAAATAGGAATTACAGAGGTTGTGCTCAGAGATGGCAATCAATCTCTTCTTTCAACTCGTTTAAAATTAGATGACATACTTCCAATTGCATCAAAATTAGATGAAGTAGGGTATACCTCTATTGAAAGTTGGGGCGGTGCTATTTTTGATTCCTGTGTGCGTTATTTAGATGAAGACCCATGGGAAAGATTGAGGGAATTAAAAAAAGCTATGCCTAAAACAAATCAACAAATGCTTTTAAGAGGACAAAATTTAGTTGGTTATAAACATTATAGTGATGAAATAGTCTCTAAATTCATTGAAAAATCTGCAATTAATGGAATAGACATCTTTAGAATTTTTGATGCTTTAAATGATCTTAGAAATATTAAGCACAGTGTTGAAGAAGTTAAAAAATATGATAAACATGCCCAAGGTACTATTGCTTACACAATAAGCCCTGTACATACTTTAGAGACATGGGTTGATTTAGCTAAACAAATTGAAGATTTAAGTTGTGATTCTCTATGTATTAAAGACATGTCTGGTATCTTAAGCCCAGAATTTGCATATGAGTTAATTATTAGATTAAAAAAAGAATTATCAATTCCAATTCATTTACATACTCATGCAACAACTGGTATGTCAAATTTAACAAACATGAAAGCGATTGAGGCTGGTGTAGATAATATTGATACATCTATATCATCAATGAGTATGGGTTACGGTCATTCAGCAACAGAGACAATGATTTACTTGCTAAAAGAAAAAAATATTGACGTAGATATTAATTTAAAAGATCTTTTAAAAATTTCAGATTATTTCAAAGTAGTTAGAGAGAAATACAAAGAGTTTGAAGGGAGTATGAAAGGAGTTGATTTACAAATGTTGGTGAATCAAGTGCCAGGTGGAATGCTTTCAAATTTAGAAACTCAATTGAAAAATTTAGGAAAAGAAGACTTGCTAGAAGAGGTTGTCTCAGAAATATACGAAGTACGAAAAGATGTTGGTTTTGTTCCTCTTGTAACCCCTGCATCCCAAATTATTGGAGCACAGGCTCTTTCAAATATTATAAATAAAAGATACGAGACCCTATCGATAGAAATAATAGACCTTATTCTTGGTTATTACGGCAAACTTCCTGGGGAAATAAATACAGATTTATTTGAAAAGGCTTTGGAGCAAAAAACTAATATTAAAGATCGTCCTGCAGATTTTCTTACAGAAAAATTTGAAGACTATAAAGAAAATTTAAAGCAATATTGTGAAAAGCTAAAAATAGATGATTTAAGTAGTATTGAAGAAAATATATTAACCTTTATTCTCATTCCTTATGGAAGTGAAAGAATTTTTAAAATGATGTCTTCTTAGAAATTGAAAAAACAAACCCATCGTCATTGTTATTACTTGAGGATCTTGCATCAAAGTAATAATAAAAAAAGCCTAAAGTAAAATCTTCTTGAAAAGAATCAATCCCAACGGAATAATTTTTCCCGTTAGAAGAATTATTATTTATGTAAGGATCAAAATCTCCATAAGATAGGATCAAATCATTACTTAAAAAGTTGTAGGTATAAGAAAGTTCATAA
>CEPW01178844.1_pt1 | contig 15983 bp, 14 predicted proteins | sample 356211 | NCBI WGS metagenome assembly CEPW01 (sample SAMEA2620021, study PRJEB7988) | marine metagenome | biome: marine biome (ENVO:00000447); feature: deep chlorophyll maximum layer (ENVO:xxxxxxxx); material: "saline water (ENVO:00002010), including plankton (ENVO:xxxxxxxx)" | depth 25 m
GAAATAAAAGTGGAGACGACCCGAGATTCTCCGTCCTCTACGAATTTCGTTACGGCAAATTTGGTCGTCCCTACCTTCAAATCTGTACTGTTTGCTCTCAAAGGCTCGTTGGAAATCACCGAAATCAACGCGGTCGATCCATCGTCGTTCGTTCGATTACGAAAGTAATGGACTTCAGTGGTTATGGAAGATTCATCATTTGTTTTTCCAGTTTGGTTTCTTCTCGAAACGAAGTGTTCGACGTCGGAACCGTACAAACTCGACTCCGCATATGTGAAAGAAGACGCCATCAATGTGGCTTCTCTTTTTGCTCTACCGTTTGGCGTTCATTGGTACTGGTTACGAGACGTACACACGTGAAAGGTGCGTCAGGAAATTGAGCTATTATTTTTTTACAACAACTATTTTACTACTAATTTACACGCTCACCGAGAACGAGTGACCAGATTGATCTTCTATACGTGTGTTAATACTACAACTCTTCCCGGAGCTTAGTTTTGTGTCTTTCTCCTTCTCCTTGTTTCTCTTCGTTTTTTTCTCTCAAAACATCTTGCACTGCTTCTTCCTCTAAAATCTCTTCTTCGACGAGCGCATCGACGGCGTCACGCGCTGGCTTGATTTTCGCATTATCTGGCATTCCGAGCTCACGAAATTGTTCTTCAGACAACCAAACGACGTTTTGATCTTCTCCGTCTTCTCCTTTCTCTCCTCCTCCTCCTCCTCCTTTAGCTTTCCATTTATCTGTACCACGTTTTTCGAAAAAGTCAACAATATCTTGTGTCGATTCAAACACGTGCACGTCTTCCATCTCAATGTTCAGATCTTCGTTCTTCTCCTTGGCAAGAATTTGGCGAATGCGCTCCTTCGCAACTTTTATTAACTCATCTTTTTCTTCCTGGGTTAACTCACCAACAGTTTGAGGCGTGTTACTTAGGGAAAATTTTTTCTTCAACTCTCTCCTCTTAATGTGTGCTTCCGAGGATTCGTTCTCTTCCATCACTAACGTCACTTCCTCATGCTCTTCCTCGCTTATCTCGAAATACTGCTTCTTCAACGTTGGGTACCTGTCGTCCACGACAAAAAGACAAATCGGGTCACCAATGTAGTTCTTCGCCAACCATTTGTGTTTCGTAAACGTGCTCAACGTCGTGCTAGCCCCCGGCGCTAAATCCGCGTATTTTACCTCATTTCCATCGAAATCCAACCAAGATAATTCGACGTGCGATTCCATCGAGTTATAAAACTCCGCGCGAACACTTTGCTTGCCTTGTCCTGATCTGAACGTCATGTATCCATATTTATTCGATTCTCGAATCTCCTCCATCGACGTTACTTTCTTCCCTCGATTCCTTTGATGATCTCTCGCGTCTTCATCTCGAAACTGTTTATCGCTCTCGTCACCGGAACCAGCAGTCATAAACGCCATGTGATTGTACGTAGCCCTCTCTTGTTCGTTCATTTGTTCGACTATCAACGATTTCTTCATCGTCTCCAATATTTCGTTCACGGACATGCGAATCGCGTCGAGATCTTTCTTCTTCTTCTGCGACTCGAGCGTTTTGATTTTGGCAAATATCCCGGAATCCTCGAAAGCTTTCCCAATGCCTGTGCTCATATCCACGTTGAAAACAGCCACTCTACGACCACCCAGAATATCGTCCTCTTCCTGCTCGTCTACCAAAGACACGTCTTCGTCTTTCTCGGCGTCTCCGGTCGCCTTCTTCTTCCCCGCGCGGGCGTCCACAAACTCCAGCAACGTGAACTGCTTTCTCGCCTTCTCATTCTCCTCATCTCCTTCCTCGCCTTCTCCATTACTAATCGGTTTCATCTTATTCTCTGCCCCGAACACGCTCAACGAATCGAACCCGTCCCGCGCTAATGTTTGCCCCCCCCAAAACTGTTCCTTCCTTCCAATCTCTTCCAATATTCTTTTTTTGCTATACCCAACGTGTTTACCGTTCAAAATCGTAGCCGGATGGAGCATGATTGTCTGTTCCCCCGTTAACGGGTCTTCGTAGACCGGTAAGGACGGTAATCCGTCCGCGGTGTGCGTGGCGGACGGTTTTATCTTTTCCAGTAAACTGTTCAGTTTTGTTTCTTTCGTTTCCAATTGTTGTTCGTCTTGTTGCTCTCTGTCTCGCCTCGCGAATGCATTGCTCGAAGCGAAAGGGTGCGTCGCCGCGAAGAAAAGAAGTAACATCGCGACGAACGCAAGGCGTGGAAAACCTCGGCTGCGCCACATGTTTATCTTCAGTTTTAAGCAATTTACTACGTACAATTTTGACGAAAAGAAACGATTTTGGGTGCCGTATCGTACAAAAATACCGGAAGGAGAGCGGAAGTCCGTGCGAATACTTTTATCATGGCTTTTACAAAATACACTTATAACAGTCTTTCTCGCACGACAACGACGCAGTCTATGCCGCTTGAGACTTCTTATACTTCAGCGTCTTAATCAACCCTCTCATTTTTCCTAAATCCGTCGGCGGCCTTTGACCTTCCTCGACCGGGCAAAAATTTTCCTCGGAAATGAGAGTCGCCACGGCTTCCCAGCCGGTTTCCGTCGCAATAACTTCGGTCATGGAATCTTGTTCCGACCTATTTTTCGCCACGTTCGCGTCGATCATTTTCTTTCGTTGATTGCGCATCAAGTCGAGTTCGGCAATCGCTTCTTCTTTGATCGTTTCTATCTCTTCACGTTCGAGTTTGCTTTTTTGTTCGAGCTCTTCGCGCATCTTTGCTAAATATTCTTTTCGGATGTCTCTCGCTGGTGGAGGTGGAGTTGGTGTCGGCGTTGGAACCGCGGAAGAAGGTGCCCCGAGTTCGGATACGTTGTCCATTGGAGATTTTTGCACGGAAGAATTCTCGAGGTTGGCACTATTCGTGCCACCACCCACCGTGTCCACGCTTTCGCTACTCGGACCTTGTTGCATCGAACCGAAGTCGCCCTCAGCCAACGGAGGAGCAGGAGCAGGAGCAGGAGCAGAAGCAGACGGAGGCGGTGCCGAAACAAACTCACTCATGTTATTACCCGCGTCCAAATCTGAAGCTTGGCCAGCGGAGTGCACGGAGTGCGCCGAGTGCGCCGAGTGAATGCTCGCGTGCGACATCTTCCGTTCGATATGATCTTGTTGTTGTTGTTGTTGTTGTTGTTGCTGTTGTTGGAAATTTTCGCTCGATTCGTTCGTTGTCATCATTGATGGTTGAGGAGGAGGCGTGCCGGTGTTCTCTCGAGAACAATCTTCGTTACTCGGTACCGATTGCATTTCAACAGGATTCACAGCCGATGGTGGTGCGGATACGAAACCGTCCGTTTCACCTGTTCGCGCGCGCGTTCAAAAAGAGAAAGTGAAAGAAGAATATAAGCAAAGCCCAATTGGAAGAACCAAATAGAGAGGATTGAATGTGGAAAAGAGGAACGCGTTTTAAACGACGACGAAAAGCGCGAGAAAACGCGTACCCGCGGCAAAGAAATCCGTCTGTTGGTTTTGATCGGGTTGCTTCGGAGTCGGCGTGGACGCGGGAGACGCGTCTGGCTTTATAAAGTCGTCCATGATAGTTGTGACGAGAAAATAAATGTGGAACTTTTGTTTTTTGCGAAGAAAAGACTTTAAAAGAGAGATTATGCGTGGGATGGGGAAAGGTGCGACAAAATAGTATTCGAATAATATATTTCACGGTAAGATCGAGTTGGTTGCATTATTCATGGCGACCGTGTTCGTCCCGTGTTGCTGCTTTCGACTGTCTGGCCACGATTTCTGTTTATCTCCATCGAACGAGACTTTCGTGATGCTCCCTAACCCTCTCGTTCTGCCTTCGCGAAATATGACTCGGAAGCCTTCTTCGACGAACTCGGGGCGATAGAGCCATTGGAACACGACTTTAGCGCGATCTCCCGCGCGTAAGACATCTTTGCCTTCGATTTTGCATATCCTGGCGCACTGACGGACGGACATGCAGTGTAAGACGGGCGCGTAGCCAACGGTGAGGGTCGTCGGGGAGACGAATATTAAGATTTCGGCTTCGAACGACCACGTCGAGCGAGGATGTAAGGATTTGCAAATCAACGCCATGCCTTTGCGCACGTCCGCTTTGTGCACTGGTTCTTTGCTGTTTTTTGCTTTTATGGCGAAACTCGCGGATTGACCACACACAGCTTTGAGAATGGACGTTCGATGAGTCATCGTCGATTTGACGACGACTTCTTTGAAGTGCCCTAAAGAATCCGGTCCCATGAGTAATAGCTGGTTCGTCGAGATAGACCCCCTCGTAATGACTCCTGAGACTACTGTACCAACACCATTTACCGTGAAAGCGTCGTCAAGGTGAACCAGTGCGCCACATTCCTCTTTTCCATGTTTTGTAGTTGTTTCTTCTTCTTCTTCTTTTCCTTCTTCGTTTTGTGTCGTGTTCTTCTTTCTTTGCTCGTCGAACTGTCGTCTGGACGGCAAGTGGTTTAATAGTAATCTCAATAAATCCAAATTTGTGTTTTCCACGCACGATATTTGAAAGATTGGCGTGACGTCCGAATCTCCAGCCATGGTCTTTATGCACGTTGAAACATCGTTACTATCTCTGACAAGAATCGGTTTCTTGTGTACCCCAGGTCGCTTTAACAAGCGCAAAAGACTCTCCATGGTCGATTGTAACAAATGGTCGGCGCACATGTCGATTTTCGTCACGCACACGACGAACGGAATCTTCAAACCTAAAACAATACCTAAATGCTCTTTTAGCATGCCAACAACACCGCCTCTATTTGAATCGACGACTAACATGGCGTAATCTGGGCACACCGCGGTTAGGCCGCACAAAGTTGTCTTCAAATAACGCTCGTGACCACACAGGTCGGAGAAACTTATAACTTTACTCGATTTTTCGACAATCTCCGACCATCTCAAAGAGTGCGTTTCTCTCGTTTTTTCATCTTGATAATTCGCTACCTTCCCGTCTGGCGTAAATCCCATAATCTGCGTCGAAATGGAACTCGTTCTCCCGGTTTCCATCTCGTGCTTGTGCCGAAAGACGTTTGCTCTCGCGCTCCCTCTTCCGTTATCCAAAACGCCCTTTGTTAAGACGCCTAATAAAGTAGATTTCCCCGAGTCGACGTTTCCAACCGTGGTTATGCGTAACTCTAAATGTTTCGCTTCTTTGGGAAAAACTCGTCTCACGAGCATGCACTTCGCGTGCGCATTTTTTTTACCCGTCTTTCTCTCGAAAGCTTCGGACACTTTCGCTCCTAACTGTTTCGCCATGTTTTCTAACGTTTCGACGGAGAGTTTCATCTCCTCTTCGTTAATCCCTCGCACGGTCCCATCGTCATCGACGCCAATTTCGTACAAACATTCGCCGCTTCCTTCGTTTAATCGCCACAGGAGCTGCGTGGTGAGTTTATCGAAGGTTCGTTGCGATGGTTTCACCAGGTGGCGTTTATATTCCACGCTGCCGTCGTCGCACTCTGGCTCCAATTCCAAATCGAAAGGGGTCGTCGGCGACGCTTTCGCCTCGTCGCGAAACGTCAACGCGCTCTCCAGCTTCTCTTCGAGCATTTTCTTCTTCTTCTTCGTCGTCGTTTTGTCGTCCGTCTCTCTTTCGTTGGACCACCTTCTTTCTCTTTCTCTTTCTCTCTCTCTCTCTCTCTCGCGCGCAAAAGCTTTGTATACTAATTTATTTGCCCTTTTCACTTCTTCTTCCCTTTCCTTCCCTCTCTTTTGTTTACGGACTCACTTGAAAAAAAGGTAGAAAATCTTTCTCTCCTTTGTGGAAAAAAATGTCTCAAAAACTCTCTTTTTTCCCCACGAGAAAAAGAGAGAGGTCTTTTTTTGAAGTCTCTTTGGACGAAGAGACCACAACAATCCTCCTTTTTCGAGAGTTTTCAAAGCGCGAAAGTTTTGTTTCACTTTTCTCCGCCTCGCGCCATCTTCTCTCGGTTCACCCCCCCGAAAAAAAAAACTTGGAACGCTTCCGACGATTCGACACAAAAAGCTCGACATCCAAGACGTGACCCCCGTGAGAAGACCAACGCACAGACGAAGAAGAGACCCCACGGAAACGCGAGCGGTTGTTTAAAGAAGGAAAAATCAACGGAACCATGGCGCTCTCCTCGACGAGCGCGATCTGCGCGGGAAAGACGGCGCTGTCGAGAACGCAAAATCGTCCAATGTCGAAAAGGCATCATCGACATCGTCTAAGTCTGGGGGTGAAAGCCGTCCAAACGCCGAGGAAACCGGCGGAGACGGTGACCACCCCCTTGGCGTCGAACGAGGACGAAAAAGAGGCGTACCCGTTCGAGAAGCAATACAAAGATTGTGCGTGCGTTCGTTTCGCTCGTCGTCGTCGCTCGTGTACTACGCGGGAGTCGATATCGTTTCGATTTTCGACGAGGGAGAGAGACCAAAGCGTATCAAGTCCAAAAGCTATCCAAGACGAGAGACCATATCTTTTTCTGAAACCCTAAACTACACGGCCCTCTTTTTTTTGGTGGTGTTTGAAGTGCTTTTTTTTCTCTCTCTCTCTCTGTCTCTGTCTCTGTCTTTCTTTCCGGACAAAACTGACGCGACCACGTTCTCACTTTTACACCACGCGCAGACCAAACCGGGTACGCGTCTGTCCCGGGACTCGCCTACGAAAACCAGGGATGGGTGACGGAAATTGAAGGCGAAATCCCGAAAGAGATGGAAGGAACGTTGTTGCGCAACGGTCCGGCTATGTACGAGAGAGGCGGCTTCGTTAAATCGTATTTGGACGGGGACGGGATGGTCACATCCGTGGCCGTGAAGGATGGTAAAGCGTATTTCAGGAATAAATTTGTCGTGACGGAAGATTTTGACGAGGAAGAGAGAACGGGGAAGTATATTAAGAGTTCTATTTTCACGGCGGCGGATCCGAGACCGTTTGCGTTTGGGCAAAGATTGTTTAATGATTTGTTGGGTGGAGATATTTCCAAGAAACAAAACGGGGCGTATAATGTCATCAACTGGGGCGGTTCTTTATGTGCGGTAGATTATAAGAAGCCATACGCACTGAACCCGGACACGTTAGAAACGATTGGTCACGGGAACTGTCCGTTGAGTTCGACGACTCATACGAGTCACTACAGAACGGTGACGGAACCGGATGGGTCGAGAAGATTGGTAGCGTTTATCAATGAAGTGAACTGGAGAACGAACCATAAGAACGAAGACGGGACGGAACATCTGGGGACCACGAATGCGGTGTTTTACGAGTTTGACGAGGACGGGAAGGAAGTAGGGAGACGCGAGTACCCGTATCCGTCCTCCTACGTGCACGATTTAATCGTCACGGAGAATTATTACGTCTTGTTCGATTGCCCGATTAAAATTGATTTCAAAAAGACCTTCACGGATTATTTGACGCAAAATGCGTGCTTATCCGAGCTCATTTGCGAAGACACGGAACGACAACCGTTGTTTCGAATCTTCCCGAGACGTGGGACTGATATGAAGGTGCGAACGGCGCCGGCGGATTACTGGTGCTATGCGTACCATCACGTAAATGGTTTCGAAAACGACGACGGAGATATCGTGTTTGACACGTGCACTTGGGATAAGTTCACGTTGTACTTCACAGATATCACGAACCCGAACGGGAAAGACAACTTTCCGAGAATGAAGTTGAGTCGATTTATCATCGATATGAAGAAGTATGAAGCGAAACATTATTTATTATCCGATATCCCGTGCGAGTTGCCAATCACGTCTTGGGATTACACCGGGGAGAAGTACGAGCACATGTACTTATCCACCTCGGTCGGTCGCAAAGATGGCGTCAACGGCCCCATGCAAGCGTTGACTAAGTGCTCGTTGAAACCGGACGAGACGACGTTATACACGGAGGAACAGTGGATCCCTGGGGAACACAAGTTTGCCATGGAACCGTTTTTCGTCCCGAGACCGGGGAAAAATTTGGACGAAGACGACGGGTGGGTCGTCGCGTTAGTGCACGATGCGAGATACGAAGATTCTGATTTCGGTGGACGAGGAACGGAAATGGTTATTATTGACGCGAAGAAGTTCTCGGAGGGACCGGTCGCGCGTTTGCGATTACCGAAATACGTTCCGTATGGCGTCCACGGCTCGTGGTCGGCGGAGTATGTCGCCGGTCCGCCAAAACCGGATGAGTTGTCGCGTTTAGAAGAGTTGAAGAAGAAAAGCGGCAATGCCCCAATTTCGTTGGGACACGGAGATATTATCCAGACGACTAGTAGAAAAGAGGTGGAGGAATTAGATTTGCGAAAAGTTGGCGCGGGCATTGGCGGCGCGTTGTTGGGTATTACCGCTTTGAGCGAAATGGTGGGTCAAATGGGCTTCTTCCAATAATAAAGGAAGACACGTTCAACGCACTTATTGTGCGCGTATGCGCATGCGTTATTATCTTTTATCGACATAATTGCCGCTCTTTATAGTGTAAAAACTTAAGTCTTAATAGCCAACCGTGTAATCTAACGCTAAATATATGTAGAAGATCAAATAATAGTGGCGCTTTTTTTTGTACTACCATCGGCTCGTGACAATCGCACGCATTCATCATCGCTCCTAATATTAAAACTAAAACTATTCAAATTCGCTAAAAGACATTTATAACAGCTATTTCCGTACGGTAACTTATTTACTTATTAATAAATAGCCTCTTCTCGTCGCATCGTCTCTTCTAGCGAGAAGACGTCATCGATGTCCTCGTCCGAAGGTGGCGCCGTCATCGGCGTCTTCCTCCCAAACTCGCTCGTAGATAACACATCGCCTTCCACAATAGTATAACTACTACTACCCCGTGTAGCTTTACGCTGGCAAAACGCTTCTATTCTATCCCACGCTTCCATAAGCATTTTCGTAGGACACGTCAAAACTACTCGTGCGTAACCAAATGCTCCAAAACATTGTCCAGGAAGTATTAACACGCTTTCTTCGCTAAACAACGAGCTCGTAAAAGCGACGTCATCTGTCAAGCCCGCCTCTCCGAACCGCTCGCAATCAATCTTAACCAACGCATACATCGCACCATCTGGCAATGAATCCATGCTCAAACCCTGGCACCTCTCGCACCTTTCAATGCACACGTCTCTGGCCTCTCTCAACGTTTGTAACGTTTCGTTCAACCACACCGAGTCGTCGTTTTGCAAAATAAACGGCAATGCCGCTTGTAACGGCGTCGGTGGCCCTAACGTTACCTGAGAAAGCTTCTCTAACGCGTCGTGTATCCCTCCATTCTTCAAAATATCATTTCTATCGTGCACTAACAACCAACCCAACCGCCATCCGGGCACCAACCATCTCTTCGACAACGACCCAACTGCTAAAATCGGCACCGTCTCTGATACGCTCGCCAAGGGCAAATAGTTACACCGGTCGCCAAACGAAATATCCTCGTATACTTCGTCTGCAATGATCGGCAACTTCAATTTCTCGCACATTTGGCAAATATCCACCAAATGTCTCTCCGCGAATAACGTCCCGCACGGATTGCTCGGATTATTCACCAGAATCGCCGATATCTTCCTTTTCATACCGTCTCTCTTTCTTTCCTTTACCAAATGTTTCACGTGTTCTAAATCAATCTCCCAATCATTCTTCCCGTCTAAATCGTAAAACACGCACTCCACGCCGTGTACCTCGCACAAGGTCTGATACAACGGAAAACCAGGTTTCGGCAATAACATCGCCATTTCTTCGTCGGCGTTTTTTGCCAACACTTGAATCGCGTGCGACAAGGCTTGAGAACATCCGTGCGTTAAAAACGTGTCGCGTGGGCTCAGTTTCGCTCGAGAGTTTGGATAGACGACGACGGCAGAACCATCGACGCTCTTTTTCGGTTGGTTTTTGTTGTTGTTCGTGTCATCTTTCGTCTCGGTGTCGTCTTCGTTCGTCATTTCTTGTATATTTTTAGCTCTTTTCTCGTCGCCGTCGTCGAAGGTGTTTTTCCCTCGGGAAAACGAATTCCGATGGACGTCGAAACTCTTCCTGGCCATTCTCGGCCCGTATCTCCGCGCTAAACTCTTCCTGGCTTCGTGTAAACCACTGCTCGGCGCGTACCCGTTGTTTGTCTTTTCCTCGAACATCTCTTTCACGCGTTCCACGACTCCCGGTGGTGGCACCAAGTGGCCAAAGACGGCGGGATCCCCCAGCGCGCAACTGATGACGGATTTCATCGGGTTCGGCGTCGCGTCGAAATCGTCCATGATTTCTCGAATCGGGTTGCGCGTCTTCGACGCCGACGTGGAGGCGACGACCGACCATTTCGTCCACGTGGACGACGCTTCTTCTTCTTCTTCTTCTTCTTCTTCTTCTTGGTTTTTTTTGGCCGTCGCCTCCTCCTCCTCTTCTTCCTCGCCGTCGGAACGGCGGCCACGGGGAGGCATACTCTCTTCGTGGACCAAAGTCGTCAAAGCCTCCAAAGTCGTCTCGTCAATGTCGTTTTTGTGTGTCGATGTGATGGAAAAAAAACTTGTGTTGTCGACACACAAAAAGTCTTTTTGTCTTCTTCTTCTTCTTCTTCTTCTTCTTTTGATTTGACCTTTTTTATTCTCTCGAATTTTTTATCATCACATTCTCTCACAGGGTCCTCTTCTTCTTCCTCTTTGAAATCTATTTTATTATATATATTTGGGACCCCACCCCCAACCACGAGAGAAGAAGACTCTCTTCTTTTTTGTGTGTGTGTGTGTTTCGACCGACGACGAGGACACTGTGACGACTGAAACAAAAAGAATACAACAGAGAGAAGAAGAGATATTTTTTAAGTCGCAAAAGTGTCGAGCGCGTCGTGTCGTCACTCGGAAAGTGTGTTTTGCGTGTTGTGTAATCCAAAAACACACGCAGAGATAATACGAGAGAGTATCTCTTCTTTTCCTAAGAATAAAGCGACGACACACTGACGCGTTGAGATGACGACGACGACGTTCTTCGGCGCTGGAACGGCGGCTTCGTCGTCGTCGTCGTCGTCGTCGTCGTCCTTTGGTGGTCGCGCGTTGGACGAGAAGACTTTGCGGTCTCGCCTCGGTCGCTGCGGGACGACAACGCGTCGTCGTCGTCGTCGTCGTCGTCATTCGTGCCGAGTGTTAACAGACTCGTTCGCGATGTTTTCCAATTCTCGAAACGACGACGTCTCGCGAGAAAAGAGCGACGAAGAAGAAACGGTCTATCGACTTCGCTTTACCGGAAACGATGCTGGAATGGAAGTCCCCGCGATATCGCTGAGAAAAGGAGATGCGTGGACCGTTGGTCGAGTGAAGAAACGGTTTTCGATGGATGCGAAAAATTTCATCGAGTTGAAAGTGCCGTCGGTCTCGACGAGACACGCGCAGGTCTCGCGAGATATGAATGGAAACGTATACGTCACAGATTTGAAATCAAAGAATGGGACTTACGTCAACGGAATAGAGATTTATAAAAAGACGAAAATAATCCTTCGGGACGACGTTGTCTTTGGCGATGCCACGTTTAGGTTGGAGGACGCTACTAGCCGTAATCCGTTAAGCGCGGTGAGTTCGGGCGCGAAGAAATTATTCAAAGAGGCACAGAAGTTGAGCGCGGACGAAACGCAGAAGGAAAGGTTGAGCGCGGTGAGTTCGAGCGCGAAGAAGTATTCAAGCGCAGTGGGCTCGGGTGCCAAGAAGTTATTCGAAGAGGCGCAAAAGTTGAGAGCGGAACAAATCCAGAAGGAAAGGCAAATAGAAAACGCGGAAGAGGCGGCAGCAAATGCAAGAAGTGTGGAAGCGCAGTTGGTGCCAATCGAGGAGAACGAGGAGGATGAGAAAAATGCGGAAGAGGACGAAGTAGACATGCGAGTGATTTTAGGACCGATCGGCGATTGGGCGAATGGACCTGTGGTGGATTTGGACGTGGACGAATCGTTAATTTTGGGGTCGGGAAAGAGGAAAGGAGATTGCGACGTGATTGTGCCTAATGTCGAAACGGTCGATTCGAAACATTGTATGATTTTTCGAGATGGTGGAGGTGTGTATGTAAAAGATTTAGGATCACAACATGGAACTTGGATCGAAAACATCCGTTGCAAAGAGGATTTACTTTATCGTGTCGCTCCGGGACAAAACGTACGTTTAGGTGATGTAGCTCAATTTCAGTTTTCCGCGCTTAAAGCCGACGAAGAATACATAGCTCCGGTGCACGGTATAGACGCGAGTCAAGCCAAAATGATAATATCCGACGCGGATTTACGCCGGGATGAAATCATCACGTCAGGAGATGACGCGGATGCACCAACCGCGTGGTCCGCCATAACAGCAGCATCGACGAATGAGGACGGTGGAGGTGGTGGCGGTATCAAAGGATTAGGAGATGCCATAGGTGCTGCTATCTTCAATTCGAAAATCAACATAAACTACCAATACAAACCAAACGTGAATGTCGGCAACGCGGGCAAAACTGGGCCGGCGGAGCTTAAAGCCGCTTTGTTTGTCGAACTAGCAGACACGCAGAGAGGTTTGAAGGCAGATAAAGGGAAACGGCGAAAGATCGAGCAAATCTTGCGCGCTTTAGAAGCAAAAAATCCCACGAGATCACCGTTGAAATCGCCACTGATGAATGGACGATGGGCGTTGCAATATACCACTGAGCTAAACGCGGTAGGTAAAAATCGGCCGGGATTTTTGAGGCCGCAAGGTGCCATTTACCAAACCGTCGACGTATTTTCGCAGACTGTTTTGAACGAACAAACGTACTCACCGATTCCATTCGTTTCGTTCAAATCGAGGAACGTATCCGAGCTGGATGCGCAAACTGAATCGAGGGCAAAAGTCAAGAAGCAAGAGTATATGTTTGCCGGGTTGAAGTTGAAAGCGCCACCAAAAACTCCGGGACGACAAATCGCCGATTGGGAAATGGAAGCTAGCGGGTTAGGTTCCATGGCGTGGATGGATACGACATTCGTCGATAACGATTTACGTATTTCGCGAACTCAAGCTGGCGCAGTCTTTGTATTTTCTAGAAATGATCCGAATGATGACGATGTTACCAACTACTAAATCTAATATTATCTAATGCTAAGAATTTTCAAGCTGCTGCTGCTGCTACTACTACTACTACTACTATTAATATTATATAAATGCATCAAAATGTATCCGCTATCCGGTACCTGCTAAGCTATAGTCTACTTCTTTCTATGCCATAACAACTTCCTTCGTCCGTATATTTAGGATGAATTCCTAACAACTTCTGTTCCACCGCGCTTCCGAATGCTTCCGGTGCCGACAAAGGACCGAAATGTCCAAGCAAACCGAACTCCAACGTGCGCGCGCCTCTTATCCTCTCCGCGACGACCTTGCCCACACCATACGCGTATGTCTTCTTCGTAGCACCACCAATTGCAATCGTTACTGGGCAATTCGAAGTATCAATTCTTTCTTCGATAAACTTCAACGCGTTCAAATCCTCCTCGCCGTTTTCGTAAATCCTCGCTTCAATTTCCGGGTCGCACGTCAAAACGACGCCACCTGAATCTTTCTTAAACCCGCCGTCATAAACGTATCCTCTCAAACTTCTTTCGTCCATAACTTTCCCCAAAATCCCTTTTCGATAAGACGTGAACGCCTCCTCGAAACTTTTAAACGTTCTTTTCCTCTTCCTCGCGTTCGCTTGCAAGCTCCCATCCGGCTCGGCATACGCTCGCATCTGCGGATATGTGCTCCTCTCCAACGCAAATATCGGTTCGTACGCTAAAATACTCTGAAATGTTCCTGGTTTTGTAGCTTCTAACCAAAGCGATGCGAACCCGCCTAAACTGTGTCCAACCGCGTGCCACTTTTTCGTCCCGTTGGCGTCGCATCCTTCTTTTCTATCCTTTTCGATGACAGATTCCAAAACCAACTCGGCATCTCTCGCGAACGTTTTCCAGGACAAGTCCACATCATCATCATCCACTCTCGCGGTAGCATCATCGCGAAAACGGCTCTTCCCGTGTCCGCGTTGGTCGTACGTCACCACTCGCGCGTCGCGTCGCGTCAAGTGGTCGATCAAAGCTCTATACGAGAGACAGTTCATGCCGTTGCAGTGCAAGAGTAACACCCCGTCTTCGTGCACCCCGTTTTTGGTGGTGTTAAAGTCGTAGCACCGAAGCGTGACGCCGTCGGGCGTGCGTACCGCGAACTCTTTCATGTCTTCTCGTCGAAACGCGAAAGCGGTTTCGCGCTTTCTCGAGAGTGGTGTTCTCCCTCTCTCTCTCTTCTCTCTCTTTCGCACGCGCGTTCTTAAAAAGTCGGGGAAAACATTGTGTGAAGAAAATGTAACACCAAAAAGGGAAAGGCCCTCAGAATGTATGTTTTGTCTCGCGTTCCATTTTTCTGAAACGTAGACGCAATACTACTAAGATTCTCTCGCCTCGAGGCAAAAAGACGACCGAGAGCGAATATATCGACGTCGTCATGGGCGGCGGCGACCAGGCAAGAAGGGACGACGACGACGAGACGTCGATCGCGGACCAATTTGGAAACCATTCCACGATTGGAAAAATGTGGGACGAAGCAGTCGAGAACACGAACAAAACGGTGGACGAGATGGTCGCGTGGGTTGCGAATGCGACGAACGCGTCTCGAAAAATGATCGAGGAAGCAATCGAGGACATCGAGGACATCGCGACCACGGGTCATTTTGGCGTCGACGGAACGAACACGACCATACCGATAGAGATGTCAGACACCGAAAGTCGGATGGAGATGTTCAGAAACGTGCCTGAGTTTAGATACGCGAGCGAAGCGGCGCTCGGAGCGAGCAGTAGTAGTAGTGAGAGTAGCAATAGGGAATACGCGGTTCGACGAGGAGAAGAATTGTCCACATCGGAAATGCTCTTACGAAACGTTAATGAGTACGAACGTAAAGACTATTTCATCTGCGGGTCTCTTTTGATGGCGTTGTGCGTCGCAGTCTTTGTCGCGGCGGTGTTGAAGACGCACGCGCAAAAATTCCGCGAGAACGAAAGAAAAGAGAGGCGAGAGGGCAAGGAACGCGATGACGACACGGTCGACAACGGGGACGTCGAGAATGTGGCGCTGATGAAGTCCATCGTCGGTAAGATACAGTACGGTTCGGTGGTTTGAATGTGCCGCGCGTACGCTCTCTCTTATATGTAACACAACACACACGTACCACCACACGACGTAAAACTTTGAAAATCTTCTCTTGACGTTATAAATTACGCACACAGCACGCGCGAACGGGGTCCGCTCAGAGAAAACATGCCATCCGCGGCGGCCGAGAAGAACAGGAAACGTCGCGCACGGAAACGCGAGGAAACGAAGCGCGTGGTGGTCAAGAAACCGCGCGGCGTCGGGGTCTCCGACGTCCTCAAAGACAAAGGCCCCGGCGAAGCGCCCATCGAATTCGTTCGAAGAACTGGCGCGTACGGCAGTTATGGCGCGAACAACAACACCGCGTCCGGAAGATTTTCGATCGAGGACGACGAGTGGGCGACGTCCCAACGCGCCTGGAACGCGTTAGCCACGCACCTCGCGCGGTTCAAACGGAAAAAAATCTGGTCGCCGTTTTTCTACGACGGACGAGTCAAAGGACGGTTACAACAAGCGGGCTTCAAAGGAAAAATAACGCACGAGAAGAGAGATTTCTTCAAAGCAATCAACGACTCAAAATTCATAGCCAACGTGGACGTTATCATCGATAATCCACCGTACACGGGGAAAGGAATGAAAGAAAAGATACTGACACTTCTGGTGACCAAAGATATCCCGTTCTGCTTACTCCTCCCGTTGGGCGTGTTGCACGCGAAGTTCCTCCGCGACTTGACCAAAAACCGACGGGAGAAAGTTCAAGCGATCATCCCGAGGAGAGTTTTCGTGCACAAAGAAAACGAGGAAGAGTTGCCGTTTAAATACTTAGTCTGGCTGTGCTACGGATTGGAGCTAGAGAGGGATTTGGTGCTGATGGATGAAGATTAGAGGGCGCGCGTCGTACGCGGGTACGTGTCGCGCTTCTTCCAAGACCTTTAGAATGTTGTAT
>CEPW01069114.1_pt1 | contig 15956 bp, 2 predicted proteins | sample 356211 | NCBI WGS metagenome assembly CEPW01 (sample SAMEA2620021, study PRJEB7988) | marine metagenome | biome: marine biome (ENVO:00000447); feature: deep chlorophyll maximum layer (ENVO:xxxxxxxx); material: "saline water (ENVO:00002010), including plankton (ENVO:xxxxxxxx)" | depth 25 m
AAATGTCGTTTCACTTGCAAGAAACATTGGTTATGTCCCAAGATCTTCTAGATCTGCGGAAGCTGTTATCAGTTTTACGGTAGATTTGGGGACAAATGAGACCAGAACCGTTACATTAAAGGCTGGAACAGTTGTTTTGGGTAACGTTCAAGGAGGAAATTACGTTTTTTCCATTCCTGAGGACTTTGTTGTCGCAGTAAACGACCAAAACCTCGCAATTTTCGATAATATTACCATCTATGAAGGAATCTACCTCACCAAATCATTCAGAGTTGACTATTCACTATCAAATCAGCGTTATATTTTACCTAACCCGAACGTTGATGTCGAGTCTATCCGAGTTAAAGTAGTTTCTACTACTTCTGATGCTTATCAGAGGTACTCAAACATCCTAAATGTGGATGCAAACTCTAAATTATTCCTTGTTCAGGAGATTGAAGACGAAAAATACGAACTTCTCTTCGGTGATAACATCCTCGGCAAGAAACCACCTGCTAACTCCACTGTTGATGTCAGTTATATTGTCACTAATGGAAGAAATGGTAACGGTGCAGCGAACTTTTCGTTCTCTGGAGTCTTAAAAGACGACCAAGGAGCAACGATTACGAGTGGTGTTTCTCTAATTACTACAAACGACACTTCAAACGGTGGTGACGGAGTTGAATCTATTGACTCTATCAAGTATTTGGCGCCTCGTGTATACGCAGCCCAGTACCGTGCAGTGACTGCTAACGACTATAAGAGTATCATTCCCTTAATTTACACAAACGTCGAGACTGTGACCGCATACGGCGGGGAAGAACTCGATCCTCCTGAGTTTGGAAAGGTATTCATTTCTATCAAACCCAAAAATGGTAGTTATTTGTCGCAAATTACAAAAGACTCTATTTTAAGGCAACTCAAACAGTATTCTATTGCTGGTATTAAACCAGAATTGGTTGATCTTCAATACCTTTACGTTGAAGTTGACTCAAGTGTGTATTATAACGCAAACGTTGTTTCCGATGCTACTGGATTAAGAACAAAAGTTGTCAATACTCTTAATGCATACGCTCAGTCTGCTGATATTAATAGTTTTGGTGGAAGATTTAAGTATTCTAAGGTTATTGGATTGATTGATGATAGTGATAAAGGTATTACTTCCAATATCACTAAGGTTCGTATTAGAAGAGACTTGATTCCCGAGTTTAATGCATTTGCAACTTATGAATTATGCTTTGGTAATAGGTTCCATCAAAAGAGAACTGGATATAGTATTAAATCTTCTGGATTTAGCATCGATGGTGTTGAGGGAACCATCTACATTGGTGATATTCCCACAACTTTAACTAGAGGAAGACTTATATTCTTTAAATTAGAAAATAATACTCCTATTATCGTCAAGAACAATGCTGGTATAGTCAAGTATGACGAAGGAGAGGTTCTTTTGGATGTGGTAAATATAACGGGTACTGATTTAGCTTCTGGATTCGTTCAAATCGAAGCAGTTCCAGAATCTAACGATATTATTGCACTGAAAGACTTGTATCTACAAGTCGATATTGGTAATAGTAGGGTTGGTACTATCCAAGACGTTGTTACTTCTGGTGAGAACACGTCTGCAACCCAATACATCACTACCTCCAGCTTCTTAAACGGAACCTTCACGAGATAAATGTCTGACAATACTTCCGAGATCAAGAGAGTCAAATTTAGTCATATAATTGAGTCTCAGATTCCAGAATTTCTCAATGAAGAATCTCCTTTCTTCAAAGAATTTCTGGATAAGTATTATACGTCCGTTGAACATCAATCTGGGACGGTAGATCTCGCTACAAATTTACCAAAATACAGACAGATCACGGCTTTTAATAATGAGTCGTTAATTCCATATACTTTTCTGACCAAAAAGACTTTTGCTGGTTCAAAGCAAATTAAAGTCCTCTCTACAACAGGTTGGCCAGACAAATATGGTCTTTTAAAGATTGATAATGAAATTATTGTTTATAAAAACAAAATTGAGAACAAAGTAATTGCAACATTACTTGGTGATTGGCAAAATCAATCAAATATTATCCTTTTAGATAACACAAAGGGTATTGAAGTTGGTATGTCTATTTCTGCAGGGACAAATTTCCCTGTAGGGACAACTGTTGCCGCAGTTTCCGATAAATTTGTTTATGTAAGTCAAAAATCGCTTACAGTAGGTGGACAAACTCCCGTAACCTTCGTTCTCAACTCTTTTGAAAATTGTTTTAGAGGATTTTCTGGAATTGAGAAAATTCAACAAGATATTCAATCGGAATTTTTGCAATTTGCACAGACTGATGCAGATGAGCATGATATTGGCACTATTGATAACCCAAAATACGTTTTTAACTTAAGTAACCTTTTTTTACAAGAGTTTTTTACTAAATTTAAGTCTGAATTCTTGCCAGGATTCGAAAACAGAGATTTTACCGAAGGTGTTAACCTTTCTACTGTTCTAACGAGAGCAAAAGACTTTTACAGTGCTAAAGGAACGGATACTTCGTATAAAGTAATGTTCAAATTACTTTATGGCGAAGATATTGATATTATTAAACCTTCCGAATACACATTAGTACCTTCTTCTAACAATTACTTCAAAACTCGTAATGTTTTGGTTGAAAAACTCTTTGGTGGAGACGCTATTGAGACAAAGGGTAATTTCTTAAACCAAAATATTGCTGGAGTAGGTACGGTTAACGCTTCAATTTACAATATTGAATATCGACCAATTAAAAATAAAGATTTCTATGAAATCTCTCTTGATTCTGGTTCTTTCAGTGGACAGTTCCAAGTGCCTGGTAAAACTAAGGTTCTAGAAAGAGTTACTGCTGGTTCAAATAATATTCTAGTTGATTCTACTATTGGATTTGGTAAAACTGGTAGTTTGCTTTTAAAACCAACTCCAATTTCTGATTTTATTACCGTTGAATACAACGACAAGACGAGTAACCAGTTTTTAGGTGTCACTGGTATCACAACAGACCTTTCGTTCGGTGCAGACGTTTCTGAGGACAAATTGGCGTATGCCTACGCTGGATTAGGACAGACTTCTCTAGTTCAGTTCAGATTCGTCAATGTTATTGATACTGTTGATTTTACCGACACTTCTAATATCAGAGTTGATGATACTTTAAATCTTTCGTCTTTTGGATTTGATCTTGGCGATGATGCTAGATTCGAACCTTGGATTTATAATATTCCAACGAAACATGTCATTAAGAGTCTTACACAACAAAACATTAACACATTTAGAGTTGAATTGTTTGATTCTATCGTGTTCTTTATTGATGAAGAACTATTTTTGATTAATGCTAGAAATGAAAAGGTAAAAGCTCAGATTAAAGATATTGAATATGCAACTGGTACAGAAACTGATAGATCTTCTAATAAGATCATTGTTCAGACCAGTGGTGTTGTTCCTTCTAACATTGATAGAGTTGAGAAGATCATTGTTAAGGCATCTCATAACGCTAATTACTTCCCAGGTTTAGAAAACGTACCTGTAGGTATTCAGAATAGTTATCTCGATAATAATGAGGAAAGTTTCTATATTACATCTGGTGGTGTTCCAAACTATCCAATCTTTGCTACCGATAATAAAGTATTCATTAAAACTGATCCACCACAATCAGGAACAACTGGTGGAACTACAAATATTATTAGATCTGTAGATCCATTAAACACAGCCACACCATTTAGACATAACTTTGTTACTGGAGATAAAATTTTCTGGAATAATGAATACAACAGTGGATTGGCTACTGGTGTTTATTTTGTAACTAATATTAATGACTTTGACTTCCAACTTTCTTATAGTGCGTCTGACGTATTTGCTGGTCAGTATATTGACCTCGTTACAGACTTGCCTGGTCAATATCTCTATAAGAGTGGTTGGGAAAACCAAAATGCAAAAAACCAGAAATTATTAAGAAAGTTCCCGTACTATAAACAGGAAAATTTCTTCGATGATCCTTCTCAGAGAAAAACAGATAACAAAGCTGTAGGTATTCTCGTTAATGGTGTTGAGTTATATCCATCATCAGTTTTTGATGAGGAAATTTTCTTTGGTCAAATTGACTCTGTTGAAGTAACTAATGCTGGTAAAGATTATGATGTAATCAATGGCCCACCAATGATCATTCAGGATCAAACTGGTAGTGGTGCTATTGCATATGCAAACGTTACTGGATCATTTAAAGAAGTTAAGTTAATCAGCCCTGGTATTGGTTATCAAGAAAAACCAAAGATTACTGTATCGGGTGGTAATGGTATAGGTGCGGTTCTTGAATCCAACTTTGTTAAAGGAAGAATCGTATCCTCATTTAAGGCAGATGGTTCTAGTGTTAATGTCAGTTCGGATACTATTGATTTCCCCTCACCTCATAACTTTGAACTTGGTGAAGAAATTATCTATGAATCTAGAAATAACCCCGACATTGGTGGAATTGTAGATAACTCCACATATTTTGCAAGACCAATTAGTAATCTAATTATCTCATTACACTCTAATAGAAGTGATGCAGTATCTGGTATCAATACAGTAAACATTGGATCGGTAAGTAGTGGTTTCCATGCCTTTAAAACTTTAAAAGGTAAGAACACTATTACAAGAATATATGTTAAAAATTCTGGTGAAGGATATTCTAACAAACAAATTAGAGTTCCTGCTAGACCAACTGAAGGTGACATTCAAACTGGTATTAGTACAGCTGATGATTATTTCTACGCACCTAATCATGCGTTTAGAACTGGTGAGATTGTAAGATATGAGTCCACAACCATTGCTGCACAAGGACTTTCAAGTACAACTGAATATTTTGTAACTAGAATTGATAATTCTAAATTTAAACTAACTGATGCTGGTATTGGAACAACTAGAGATGATACTGACTTTAAGTCTGGAAAAATTACTAGAATTTCTGGCGTAGGAAGTGGTACTCACATTGTTAAGTATCCTCCTATTGAAATTAAGGTTGAAACACTTTCTGGTATTGGTTCTACTTCTGTTACTAGTCCCACTATAGAACCTGTTGTTCTTGGAAGTATTGAAAGTGTTTATTTGGAACAAGGTGGTGCTGGTTATGGTTGTACTAATATTTTAAACTTCCATAGAAGACCCAATGTAGGTATTGCAACTGTACAGTTCCAAGCCTTGCTTAAACCTATTTTGGTAGAGGGTTCTATTGTTGATGTTCAAATTCTTGCATCTGGTAGAGGTTACAGAAAAGATTCTGATATTGTTGTATATGGTGATGGTGAATTTGCAGATATTAGTCCAATCATTAATGAAGATACTGGTAGTATCAGTGGTGTAAGAATTACTGATGGTGGAGTTAATTATGACCCTGCAACAACTACTATGGTTTTACAGAACCGTGGTAGAGAGGCTAAGTTTATTGGTAATGTGCATGAATGGAAAATTAATCAGGAAGTTAAGAGTAGAAGTTTAATTAATACTCAAGACGCTGCATTAACAAAACCAAATACTAACAAAGAACTTGGTCTTCAGTTTATTAGCATCTATCCTCCCAATAGACTAAGATTCCAAGTTGGTGACAATATTGACTCTGGTAACCTTGAACTTACCAACAATCCACAACACTCTCCTATTCTTGGATATGCTTATGATGGCAATCCAATATACGGACCTTACGGATTCTCTGGATCTACTGGTGGACCTGTACAGAGACTTACAAGTAGTTACATCCTCAATACTGCACCTAAGGTAGGCCTAAGACCGCCTGGGTATTCGCCTGGATACTTTACTGATGATTACGAATATAACGGGTCTGGCGACCTTGACGAGTTCGGTGGCAGGTATTGTGTAACCCCACAGTTCCCTGATGGAACATATGCGTACTTCTATGCAATTGATGTTGACTCAAGTGGTGTTGCTGAACCAAAATATCCATATATCATTGGAAGATTTTTTAAAGATACTCCAATTAAAGATAACTTTGCTGCTGATTTTAACCAAGATCAAGATATTACTAAACTTGGAATTACTAGAAACATCGGTCCATATTACACAAATTATGAAAATTCCATTTACGATCTTATTGATAAAGTAGATTCTTCATTTAAACAAGAATTTAAAGTTACTCAGATTCAAAGTGCAGGTATTACTTCTACAACTATTTTCTCTCCTGGCGAAGATTACAGAGTTGGTGATAAATTAAACCTCGATAATGCTGGAACAAACGGAACAGGAACTAATATTGTTGTATCTCATGTTCTTGGTAAAAATGTTTCTGAAATTTCTGTAGGAGTTTCAACGTTTAATAATGTTGATTTAAGACCAGTAGGAAACCTTGTTTATGGTAGAACACAAGAACCCCATGGATTACTTAATGGTGAAACTATTATTGCGAGTGGTGTATCTACAGCAGTCCTTTCTGATATTGAAGGTGCATATACAGTAAGTGTTGCAGACAGAAAAGTAGCTCTTTCTGAATACTTGGATCAAATTTCTGCAACTGGTATTACTACTTTCATTCCAGTTACTGACGTTGGTGGATTTGAAGTTAACGACATTATTGGTATTGGTACAGAGGTACTGAGAGTTACTTTTGTAGATACTGAGTATTCTAGATTAGGAGTTAATAGACAAGTAGGAGTTGCTGAAACTCATGTGAAGGGTTCTTCAGTTGAACTGAAACCCACTAGGTTCACTTATGATACTGGTAAAGGTTCTGATTACCTTGGATTTGATAATAAGGTATTATTCTTTGACCCAAGATATGCAGTTGGTGTAGGAAGCACAGGTTCTATTTTTGAACTAACAACAACTGGAATTGGAACGGTTGATACTCAAACTAAGTTCACTAGAGTAATTCCTGAGAGACAAATTTATATTAAAAACCATCCTTATACCACAGGTCAAAAAATCAAATATAATGTTGGTCTTGGTGGCACGTCTCTTACATGGTCTAAGACTTCTGCAGGTTCTACTAGTGGTATCGGTACTGAAAATCTCGTAGATGGTGGTGATGTATATGCTATTAACTTTGGTGTTGATTATTTGGGTATATCTACAGTTGGATTCCCAACAATGTCAGATGCAGTATATTGGTACAATATTGCAGAACCAGTTGGTTTAGCACATTCATTTACCACAACGAACCCAAGAATTACTGGTACAATTCAAAGTTTCAGAGGTAAAATTACTACTGGATCTCCTCATGGATTGAAAACTGGTAATAGAGTCTCTCTTGAAGCAGTTCCTTTTGTAGTAGAGAATGCAAAAATTCTTTATGACCCTGTTTTAAGAAAAATTACTACCAATAAAGTATCTTGGTCTAGTACAACATTTGATGCTGTTGATAGTAGTTTCTTCTTCCCAGACTTATCATTTAAGAGTGGTGATAAAGTTGTTTATTATGGAAACGGAAATAATATTACTGAACTTGATAATAATGAAGTTTACTTCGTTCTTAGGGAAAGTTCTAACAGAATTAAACTTTGTAAGTTTGCTGCTGATGTTAAAAATGGTACTGGTATTGGTATTACTGCCATGCCTGCAGGTTCTTATGATTTAGCAAAAGTTAATCCACCTATCAGAGTCAGTAAAGGTAATATTCTTAAGATTGATGTTTCTGACGCTGGTCTTGCAGATATGCGTTTAGATATTTTTGAGGATTTACAGTTTAGAAAGAAACTCGATGTTAATGGATCTTCTGGTGCATTTAATTTAATTAGAGATGGCATTCCTGGCCAAGTTGGTGCAAATATTCAAATCAAAACTGTTGGTGATTTTCCTAGGAAATCATTCTATACTTTAACACCCATTGTTCCTACTGACCAAAGAAAAAATCAAGTTTCTACTGATCGTAGTGTTAGAGGATTCAATTCTATCACAGTAGAATCTAGTATTCTAGAAGATAATCATGAAGTTCTTGTTGCTGATGCAAATACTTTCTCATTCAATCTTGAGAAACAACCAACCAGTGCTGAGTTGTTTACAACAACTTCTGGATTAACAACAGTCTTTTATGAGACTAACTCTTTAGATGCATTAGGTCCTATTGCTAGAACTAAGATTAACTTCGAAGGTAAAGGATATAATAAACTTCCTAGAGTGATTGGTTTTGATACCTTACAAGGAAAGAATGCAGTAATTAAGATCAATTCAGATAAGATTGGTAAGATTGAGACTACTGAAAGAATTAAAGATGGATTTGATTATCCAACGGATCCTACATTATTACCATTCTTAAGTGTACCTACAGTTATTGATGTTAGTGGCATTGCTAGGATTCAAGATGTTCTAGTAACGGATGGTGGTGTGAACTATCATCAACCACCAAATTTAAAAGTTCTTGGAAACGATAAGATTGATCTTCAAGCTGTAGTTCAAGGTGGTTCTGTTGTTGGAGTTCAAGTTCTTACAAATGCTTTTGAATTTGATGCTCCTTTAACAATCGTTCCTACTCGAAATACTAATGGATACGATATTGACCAAATCACTCATAGCGGTGATAGTGTAACTGTAGAACTTTTATTAGATCAACAGTTCTTTAGACCAATTACAACTGGTTATGGTTCAACTGATATCGATTTTCCATTCAAAGTTGGCGATAAAGTTTATGTTGAGGGTTGTAGATTAACACCAGCTTCATTTGCAGCTGGAGAGTTGAACTTTAACTCCGAAAACTATGGTTATAGACAATTTGATGTTACCGCAGTTGATGAAATAAACTTTAGAGTTACTTACAGTGTTGCTGGTATTGCAACTGGTACGCTTGGTAGTTATGACGATGATTTTACTTTGGGATATATTTCCAATGCTAAGGATCTTGCCAAGTTCCAAATGCGATTGATTGATGATGCCAAGTTTTTCTCTGGTGAAAGAATTACTTCACCTAAATTTGAGGCAAGAGTTGTTGAAAATGGTTGGGATGTAGAACTTAATCAATTGAGACTAACCGATAGTCAAGGTGAACTTAGAGTTGGAGATATTGTTTATGGGGAACAGTCTAAACTTGCTGGTAGAGTAGAAGATGTTAATAGATTCAATATTAGAACTTCTCTTGGTATTTCTAGAGAAAAGGTGGGAGAGGTTGATCAATCTGTAGGTATTCTCAATAACTATCTTCAAAGAGTTTCTGATAACTTCTATTACCAAAAATTCTCATACTCTATCAAGAGTAATATTTCATACTCGAAGTGGAGAGAGGCTGTAAGATCTATTGTTCATCCATCAGGATTCAGAGAATTCTCCGATTTGGAGATTGTGGGTGATCCTAAGAAAGATGCGATTGCAAACAGTTATGTTTCTGTTGGACTTGCTAAGTCCACAAACATGAAAGTTCAAACTGTAGAACCAAAACTTGATTTAATTATCAACATTGATAATGAAACGTATCTTGGAACTAGAGGTAACTTTGCAATGGTTACCGAAGATGATCCGTTGCCAGATGGTGGAGTTCAAAGAGTATTCTTCCCCGAAGGAAGACCTCTTAAGAGTTATATCTTAAACAAGACTAATAAGGTTCTAAAAATTGATGATGTAAGTAATGACTTTGATGGTCAGTTAGATAGATCTGGTAATCTTTTTGGTAAAACTAATTTCCCACTTAGAACTGGTGGAGTTCCTTTATTTAAAAAACAATTTGATTCTTCAGATTCTTCAGTAGTTGATCTTACAAATAATACAATTTCTATTCAGAATCATAATTTTCAAAGTGGACAAAGACTACTTGTGGATAGAGGTGGTGGAACCGCTATTGGTGTTGCAACAACTTCTTATACAACTAATAACAGACACATCCTTATGGGAGTATCTGGTGCTGGTGGAAGTTCCATGTTTGAAAATGGAATTAACTTTGAAGTTGGTGGGCCAGTAACAGGTGTTTCTACAGTTGCTAATCCAATTGTGGGTGCTAAACAGTTTGGATTTGGAACTGGTTTCCCAGGCATTTCTACTAGGGGTACTGGTGCAACATTTACCGTAATGATTACATATGACACTGGAACAGGTCAACCAATTTCTACTAATGTAGTATTGAGAGAAGGTGGTTCTGGATATTATGTTGGTGATAATGTAAGTATTGCAGGTACTCATCTTGGTGGTGCAAGTCCAGCAAATGATTTGACATTCCCCGTCACTAAGATTTCTGGTACAAGAGTTGGTATCCAAACAGTTTATACCAACTTAGAAGGAACTAATGATGGTGCTGGATCTGGTGCAATCTTTGAAGTAGAAAGAGATGTTAATCTCGATGTTAGTGCAGTTCGAGTTTTGAGTGGTGGTTCTGGATATGCAGCAACCAACACAATTTCTATTGCAGGAACTTATATTGGTGGATCTACACCTACGGATAACTTATTCCTTACTCCAACTGAGTTGGGATCTAACGTTATGCCAGATGAAGTGTTTGTTCAGAAAGTTGATGATGTTACTATCAGGTTTACTGGACTTTCGACTTCTATCATTTTTGATATGAAGACACTTGGAACTGGAATACATACATTGAGGTATGAGAATCCAAATGAGAATGCTTTGATTCTCGTTGATGGTATTGTACAAAGTCCTATTCGTAATAAGAAATTAAACGTTACGACGGGTAATGGAATTAATGCAACTTCTCAAACCCTTTCTATTACATCTGGTATTGGATCAGTTTCCATTGGAGATGTTCTTAGATTAGATGATGAATTTATTAAAGTAAACTTTATCGGTGACGGTACATTTGTATCTTCTAGAACCGCTGAAGTGAACAGTACAGTTGACAATAATTTCTATTATGATAGGAATAGGGCAAACTCCACAGTAACCAGAGTTTCTAACTCTACAGTTACGATGGATGATAACCCTCCATATTAACTATAAATAACAGAAAAGTTCATTTGAATAATGGCTAAACAGGGTATTAGTACGGGCGCAGCCCCGAATGATGGCACAGGAGATACATTACTAAATGCTACATTAAAGATCAATTCGAACTTTAATGACATTTACGATAAGTTCGGTGATGGTACGAATTTAGTAAGTTTCGTTTCCTTTGCATCTACCGCTGGATATTCTACCAATGCTGGTATTGCATCCACGTCGGTTTTGGCTGGAACTGCGTCTTCCGTTACTGGAGATATTAGTATTAATACTACTGGTGTTATTACCTCACAGTTTGCCAATTTTACTGAAGGAATGATTATTCAGGAGAGTGGAACTCCTGTAGATACAACGATTGCAGTTGGTTTTGCAAAAACTATTTTTAGAATCAAAGATGGTTTTGTTGGCATTGGCACATCTCTTCCAACGTCTCAACTCCAAGTAACTTCTTATTCTAACGAAAGACCAACAATTCATGCAGTTCCCAAGTCATCTGGGCATGGATTCCAAGTTTCTGATGAGGTTGGAACTGATGATACTGCATTTGTTATTACTTCAAGTGGAAAAGTAGGCCTTGGTTCTACTGCTCCCACTTCCAAATTAGTTGTTTCTGGTGATGCGGAACTAATCGGTGTGACAACTCACACTGGTATGAGTCACTTAAATGGATCTATTACTGAGAAAGTAGTCAATAATTTCAATACAACATTAACTGCAATTGGTGGAACATTAACTGTTGATGTAAATCAAGGAACTGTTTTATTGGGTGGTTTAACGACATCTGTAAGTACATGGTCGTTTATTAATGTTCCCACTTTGAATAGTAAAGCAACAACGGTTACTTTTATTAATGATGCTGGTCAATCATCTACTTATGGAGATGCCTGTTCAGTAAATGGAAGTCCTATTGCTGGTGGTATTAGATGGGTTGGTGGTAATCCGCCTCCTGCAACGAATCAGGAAGATATTCTGTCATTCAGTATCGTTAGGGATGGAACAGGATTAACACGAGTCTATTGCAGCAGTTCTCTCAATATTTCTTAAGGAGGAATAAATGTCAACGAGACTTACTCCTGGCAGCGGTGCAATCCTTAAACCGTTTTTTAATTCTTCCTACGGTATCGAAAAGATTGATGTAGTTGTAGGAGGATCGGGATATGCCAGCACAGATCCGCCAAAGATTACTGTAGAAGGTACACAGACACCTAGTGTTGAAGGTGTATTTTATCCAGTTATTGATAATACTGGTATTGGTAGTATTACTGAGATTGTTATTTTTAAAGGTGGAGCTGGATATTTTCCAGTATTCTCTACAACCACCTCAGGATCAGTAAGTATTGAAAGAGGTGTGTTTGGAACGGTTGCTGCTGCTCATACTGCAGGAGTTTCCTCAATTTTTACTGGTGATTTTAATATTATTGATGATGAGATTCATTTCTCTGCACCTCCATATGGAAAACAGGGCCCAGTAGGATTGAAAACTGGATCAACATTCTCTGGAAGAATGTTCTCTAGGAAACTCAATCCATATGAAACTAGTGACTATAACGTTGTTCTTGACGATATTTCTCTTGATTTTACAGGTGTTGCTGGAACACAATTTGCACTCAGTGAGAATCAGGGAATTGTTACTTCACTCTTCAATAGTGTCAACGCTGGTTCTGACATTGGTAATAATCCATTTATTCTAATCAATAACGTTATTCAAACTCCAGGTTTGGATTTTGAAATTGTTGATAAAGAGTCAAACGATATTAACTTCTTAAGTGGTGTTCCTAGAGCTGGAAGAATCCAGAGAGTTGGACTACAGACAGGTTGTGGGTTCTATTATCCATTAAAGGGTTCTGGCAGGGTCGGTATTAACTCTAGTGGTAATGTTAGTATCATTGAACTAACTGGCGGTGGGCAGGGGTATAGAACCCCTCCAGATGTTCGTATAACATCTGCTGAGGGTGGTGGTGCAATTGCTACTGCATATCTCGGTGTCAATACTACTACAACAGTTGCTATTTCAACCGCAACTTATAATCATCAGTTGGGTATCATGACGTTTACTACGTCATCTGCTCATAATTTGGTTGAAGGTGATAGAGTTAGAGTTATTGGTGCAGGAATTACAGTAGTACAAAGTTTACCTGCTAGAAATATTTCAACATTTGCATACACATTTACTACTGGTGTTACCACAGTTACTTGTGATGATGGTCACTACATTGGAACAGGTGCTAATGCAAACAGACATGTCCTTATAGAAGGTCTTACTGTAACCGATGGTGCAGGTATCACTACCCTCTTCAGAGAAGATGGTTATGAAATTGTTTCTATTGCAAGCACACAACAATTTGAAATTAACACTGGTATCGGAACTACAACGTATGATTATGCTAGTGGAGGTACTGTAAAATCTGGTATCGATACAAATATTCTTGAAGGTAGAAATCTTGTAGGATTTGATCTTTTAGATACAACTACTGATACATTCACTGCATTTGTAGGTATTAATAGTTTAGCACATAATTATGTAACTGGTGGTACTGTAACTAAGGCTCAGGCTGGTATTATCACTGGATTTGAAATTTTAGATGCTGGTTCAAATTATTTTATTCCTAAAAAGATAGCATATGTTGATTATGATGCTTCAAGTGGTGTAACTACTATTACAGCACATGGAGACCCAGTTGGTGTTGTTACTACCATTGCAAACGTCTACTATACCGCATCTACAGGTATTGCAACTATTCAAAGTCAATATCTTCATGGGTTATCAACTGGAGATGTTGTTAAACTTGCTGGTATTGGATTTAGCACTCCTTATGGTGATAAAACATATCCTTTAAATGAAAAGGCGTTCTTTGAAGTTACTAGAAATAACAATATTGACTTTAGTGTTAATCTTGGTATTTCAACTCTTGGAATTCATACCCACCAATTCATTACGGGTACATATCAGGCATTTGGTTCTCATGGTGTAGATACTGATGAATTTGTTGTTGCAACTGGTGTTGCAATGACAACGAAACAACTTAAACCGTTAAAGTTCGCCAATATTACATATGATAATGTAACTGGTATTGCCACTGTTACAACAAGAAGGAATCATAACCTTTCCGAAAGAGATTTCATTGTTCTTAGTGGAATTGCATTTACTTGTGATTATTCTCCCTCTCATAGTATCTCTACTGCCGTCTATGACAATATAAGTGGTATTATGACTATTACCACTGCAACTCCTCATGGATATACTGAAGGTGGTAAAGCAGGAAATGTAGTATTAACTGGACTCGGATTTACCTGTGATATTGATAATGGTGCATCTATTCATTATTATCCAAGGCATAGAGATGATGCATATAATACTGCCGTAGGAATCGGAAGTACATCTGCAACTACTATTCAGTTGGATGTTGGTATTTCTCCTTATAACGAATCATATGCACATACTTTTGCATCTGCAACAACTGGTGCGATTGTTTCTGGTGGTGATTATCCTCATAGTTTTGTTAGTGCTGCTGCAACTGCAATTATTAAAGGTGGTGAATATTCCCATACATTTGTAAGTGCAGGAGCGACCGCAGTCATCTTAGGTGGAGAATATCCACATACCTTTGTAAGTGCAGGATCTACTGCTATTATTACTGGTGGTGATTATGCTCATACTTTTGTCAGTGCTGGTGCTACCGCAATTATCACTGGTGGTGGTTATGACCATACATTTTTGCCTGGTGCAGAAAACTCTGGTTGTATTGTAACTGGCAACTCTTGGTATAGTGGACCGTTCATAACTCCCAATAGTGCAACTTATAATCCTAATACTGGAATTTTAGTTCTTGGATTTGCAAATCCCCACGGACTTACCACTGCAAGTACCATTGGTATCAAGACCTCTTCACTGGTCTTTACTTGTACTCTTGATAATAATGCTACTGAACATGCGTATCCAAGACCAACTGACCCAATTGGTCAGGGACAACTTGATGTTCCTGTAGCTGCTGTTCCTTCTTCAACGCAGATTGAAGTTCAAGTTGGTATCTCCACGATTGTTTATCTACAACCAACAAGTGCAACTTATGATGGTCAGACTGGTATTGTAAACATCACTTTCCCCAATCATGGATTGAAAGAAGGTCAACACATTAAGGTCACTAGAGATTCTTTAGTATTTACTTGTGAACTTGATGGACATAATAGCACGCACTCTTATCCTAGGGCAGGTGACCCTATTGATGGTACTAATGTTGCGATTGCTGGTACAAGTCAGAATGCATTTGAGATTAATGTAGGTGCTTCTCCATTAGTCTATAAGACAGCAACTAATGCAGTTTACAATCCTGTTGCAGGTATCATGACGATTACCTCGCCAGGACATGGACTATTCACGGGATCACATATCAGAATTACGGATAACTCTTTTGTATTCACATGTTCTCAAGATGATAATGCAACAGAACACACATATCCAAGATCAACAGATCCTATTTCTGGTGTAGGTGTTTCTATTGGAGCTACAACATTAGATACTTTTGAAATTGAAGTTGGTGTTACTACAACAACATACATCCAACCAACAAATGCAGTTTATAACCCAGTAACAGGTCAGTTGACAGTTATTGCTGCTGGTCATGGTTTAGATACTACTAGATCTGTTAGGTTCACCGATAACTCCTTCACATTCACTTGTGATATGGATAATCATGGATCTAATCACACTTATCCTAGATCAACAGATCCTATTTCCAATACCCGTATCGGTATTGCAGCAACCAGTGAAAATGAATTTATTGTAAACGTTGGAGTTTCTACTCACACGTTCTCACAAGCAATTGGTGCTGATTATAATGCAGCGACTGGAATTATGACAGTCACTACTGATAAACCTCATGGATTGAGAACTGGCACATCAATTAGACTTGCTGTTGATGGGTTTGTCTTTACCTGTGGTATGGACGATCATCAAACAGAACATACTTATCCAAGATCAACAGATCCCGCTGCTGTTGCAGGTCGTGTATCAATTGCTGCTACAACTACAAATACTTTTACAGTTAATGTTGGACCAACCACATCGGTTTCACATAACGTTACTGGAGCATCATATTCTCCAACAACAGGTTTAATG
>CEPW01041689.1_pt1 | contig 15947 bp, 23 predicted proteins | sample 356211 | NCBI WGS metagenome assembly CEPW01 (sample SAMEA2620021, study PRJEB7988) | marine metagenome | biome: marine biome (ENVO:00000447); feature: deep chlorophyll maximum layer (ENVO:xxxxxxxx); material: "saline water (ENVO:00002010), including plankton (ENVO:xxxxxxxx)" | depth 25 m
GGCCTGGAGTGGCCGCAGCTGCAGATGCTGGGTGAGACACGGTATCCGCCGATGGATGACTAATCCAGTGGCTTCAACCACCCATCAACAAAACGCATCCTCCAAATGGCTGGTTTTTTTGTTGAAATAGGGGTTCGTCCAGAGCTCCCATGGCGTCAACGCCCCTCAGCAAGTTTGCTTACCAGACCCTTCAGCAGGGCAAAAGCATTGCCGGCTTGGCCCACAAGGAGCTCAGCACCAAGCTGATGGAGCTCATGGCTCCAGATGCCGTTCCCAAAACAGAAGCCATCCCAGCCGAATTACTCAATGAGCTTCGAAGCTCAATGTCGGCCCTTAGCGAGTGCGACTGGGAAGATGCCGAGAGAGGGATTTACCCGACTGAACTCTTGTTTGACGCTCCCTGGCTGGACTGGGCGAGTCGCTATCCCCAAGTTTGGTTCGACCTCCCATCCACTTGGTCACGGCGCCAACAACGCAACGTTCGCGATCTTCCAGACGACACCGAACCTTCCCTCTATCCGGAGTACTACCTCCAAAACTTCCACCATCAAACCGATGGTTATTTGAGCGACCATTCCGCTGAGCTCTACGACCTTCAAGTCGAGATTCTCTTCAACGGCACCGCTGATGCGATGCGCCGACGGGTCATCGCTCCTTTAAAGCGTGCCCTGCGCCATTTCAGTGACCGTGCACCCAGCAGTCTGCGCATATTGGATATCGCCACGGGAACCGGACGGACATTGCACCAAATCAGAGGTGCCCTTCCTCATGCAGAGCTCACGGGCACCGATCTCTCTGAGGCGTATCTGCGTCAGGCCAACCGATGGCTGAACGCCGGTAAACAACGCTTGGTCCAACTCGTCCGCGCTAATGCCGAACAGCTTCCGTTGGCCTCCAACAGTCTTCAGGGAGCGACTTGCGTGTTCCTCTTCCATGAACTCCCGGGTGAGGCTCGTCAGAACGTCATCAATGAGGCTTGGCGCGTTCTTGAACCAGGAGGTGTTCTTGTGATTGCCGATTCAGTTCAGCTGGCTGATTCACCGCAATTCAGTACTGCCATGGAGAATTTTCGCCGTGTCTTCCACGAGCCGTACTACCGCGATTACATCGCCGATGACATTGACACCCGACTCAAGGATGCGGGCTTCATCGGAATTACCGCAGAATCACACTTCATGACCCGTGTCTGGTCAGCCAGAAAACCAGAGCCAACCGACGCGTGAGCGGGAACCCTGACAACTGCCCTTGCCGTTGCCATTCCTCGCCATAAGGTGGAGCGAACCCTGAGGTTGGGAATTGATGAGTAATCCCTTCAGGTTGCGGTGGTTGCAGGGTTGGACCTTCCAAATTGTCCTGATGGAAGGGCATGTGCAGGTCGAAGCCCATGGATTCGGAATTTGTATTCGAACCGCTGTTCTTCCTGGCGAAAGCCCTCACTCTGCGGCTGATCGACTCGTTCTTGCAGAAGATCGTCGTCGTCGTGCGCTGCACCACGCCTGGCTGAGGGGTCAGGACCTTCCCAACAACACAGAACGTTCCTACGAACCACTTCAAGACGCCACCTCTGAACAGCCCACATCCCTCGTTGTTGTCAGTCAGGAGCGGCCCGAGCTGGTTGCTTGAGCGAGAAGCCAACCCAAAACGAGTCCACCGCCGCCCCAGCGCAACCAACGCCAGAACATCTCACCACTGCTGCGTGGACGATTCCAACCTTTGATGGGCTGGTCCATTAATTGTTGTGCCGCCCTCTGGCGTTGAAGCCATCGCCTTGATGCCACAGAACTGACCATCCGATCCTGAACAGTCCCTTGCACAAGCAGGCGTGCCAAGGAATGCATCCAAGTCAAGCGACGGCGAGGCACGATCGATCAAGCTCCTATTGGCAACGTAAAGCCAACCCAACGAACCCATGAGCGTGTCGTCAACGTCCTGGTCAAAGAACAGCACCGAATTAGCTGGACAACTCCACCAGGAACTTCGAATCGGCGACCGTGATTGGCACCGCTTGAAATCGGATCGCAAACGACGTGCGGCAGAACTGCTGTCCGCTGCGCTGGTCAACCTGATCCAAGACGGCTCAGCCGACGAGAGTCAAGCCTTGGCCAATCAGGCCATTGGATGGCTGAAAGGAGAACTCAAAGACCCGGGTTGCCCACACCGCTGATCAAGCCGCCTGCGGGCGACGACAAGCCAGCTGAAGCCTGTTGCCACGGCGACTCCAACGAACATCTTCGAAGCATTGATGAATCAAATACATCCCTCGACCACACCTGGCATCGAGCGCCTCAGGGAGGGAACTGAGCCGGGCTGAACGGGGGACTCCCAAACCTTCATCTTGCACTTGCCAGATCAACCAGTTCGGAGTGAGAACCCGTCTCACCCGCAGCCGTTTGGCTGGGTTGTCTTGATTGCCATGGCGGACAGCATTCACCAACGCTTCGTGGAGACCGAGTTGAACGCGCTGACTGACGACCTCACAGGACACCGGCTCAATCAGCAGTTCCATCAAAGGCGCTAGTTGAAGCGTGCTTGGCAAGATGAAGTCTTCCCAACGCAAACGATGGGTCGAGGCCTGAGCACACGTCTTGCTCAACAAAGGCATAACGACCGTTGGAAGGGAATCACCAAGCTGCTTTCAACTCAACCTTTTCCGAACCTACCGGTTTCGCTGATCCTGAGAAGAGGCACACATCACATTGTTCAAGTCGGACGTCGCGCCACCAAGGCTGGGTGATTTAACAAGGCATCCATCAAGCGAACTCCCCGGAGCTGATTAATCAGAGGCATGTGCCCTTCAGGTGCCTTGAGGCTCCAGTCGAAGGCTCCTGGGTACCGCGTCCAAACACCATCGGTCTTCCAGCCAATCCTTGGCCAAAGCTGGTCGTAGCGGCCATCGAAGGATTGAAGGAGTCTCCACTGCACCGAGAAACCGAATCGACCCTGCGAAAACACAATCCAAAGGCGGTCGAGGGTTGTGAGATCAACCCCTGACATCGGCGCGACTTCACTGAAATACACATAGCCGCGTCGAACGGCCTGTTCACCAGCCAGTTGACGAAGCAAGGCACTCGTCACTCGATCAGCTTCCTCAAAATCTTCCCTCAGGAGGTGGTGTTGAAGAGGGGTGAAATCGATATCGGCACCCGATGGTGTATCCAGCCAAGTAGGGCTAGGAACCTTGTCAGGAGAATGGCGCTGCAGCACCTGCAGGATCCAGCCAACGGCCCAGTCGTCACCACCTGGGTCAAAGGGCTGAAACAGAGCAGGCCCCAGAGCCGCAAGCTCATCAACGCGAGACTCGATGCTTCGAATCAAATTGCGACGTTGACGTGCACTACCCGTCGCAAAGCGATCGAGCAATTGCTCAGCACTGAGGGTTGTGGTGGGGGAGGAACCGGAAAGCATGACGGGCAACCGGCCCTGTCTGGATCATCGTTGGCCCACTATTGCAGGCATGGCAAACCTCCGTCGCGAATCGATCGATGTGCTGCGTGAGCTCACAGGGCCTCTCGTGGATGTCCGCAGTCCTTCGGAGTACGCCAAAGGCCATTGGCCTGGAGCACACAACATCCCTCTGTTCACAGACCAAGAGCGTGCTGATGTCGGCACCACTTACAAGCAAAAAGGGCGTCAAGAAGCGATTCAGCTGGGACTGGGTTTGACCGGCCCGAAACTGGCCCAACTCTCTGAACAACTCAAGGCCATCGCAGGGGAGGGATCCCTGCGCATCTACTGCTGGCGAGGAGGGCTCCGCTCCGGAAGCATCGCTTGGCTCGCCGATCTCCTCGAGCTCTCTCCGGTCGTCCTGGAAGGGGGCTACAAGGCCTATCGCCATTGGGCCCAACGCTGTTTTGAACAACCTTGGCCACTTCGATTGATGGGCGGGAGAACCGGCACCGGAAAGACCGATCTGCTGCTTGCACTGCAAAGCAGAGGCGTCGGCGTTGTGGACCTTGAAGGGCTTGCCAACCATCGCGGCAGCAGCTTTGGAGGCCTTGGGCTACCGGCCCAACCCAGCACAGAGCACTACGAAAATCGTTTAGCAGAAGCTCTGCAAGAACTGAAGGCCAAGGGCATCCAACACATTTGGTTGGAGGCAGAAAGCATCCAAGTGGGGCACTGCCGGATTCCCAAAGCTCTGTTCGACCAGATGAGCGTTGCTCCAGTTCTGGAGATTCAGCGTGACCTCAACAGCCGCGTCCGACAGTTGGTGGAGGTCTATGGAGACCTTGGAGCCGATGGCTTAGCCGAAGCGACGCAACGGATCAGCCGACGACTTGGCCCACAACGCACCAAACAAGCTCTGGACGCAATCAAATGTGCTGACTGGGCGACAGCATGCTTAGCGATGCTGGATTACTACGACCGTTGCTACGACCACGAACTCTCTCGATCACCCAAGCGTCAAAGCGTGGATATCAGTGGACTGAGTGCCAATGATGCCGCTGAAATGCTGATTGAACGCAAGTTCACACCAGTCTCCCCTTAGTATCACCCCTCTTCATGGCGAGTCATGGCTGAAGCAGGAAAGGGCGCCGCAATTCAGTTCTTCCGCGGTGTTGATGAGCCGGTTGTCGCTGACATCCGCCTGACCCGCAGCCGTGACGGACGTACGGGACAGGCGACATTCGTTTTTGAGCAGCCCCAGGCTTTGGCCCCTGAAACCCTTGGTGCCATCGCCGGCATGTGGATGGTGGATGAAGAGGGTTCACTGGTCACCCGCGAAGTGAACGGCAAGTTCATCAACGGCAAGCCCAGTGCTCTGGAAGCCACCTACACCTGGAAAACCCTGGAAGACTTTGAGCGCTTTATGCGTTTTGCCGAGCGTTACGCCGCCTCCAACGGCCTTGGTTATTCACAGAATCAAAATTCCGATCAGACTGACGCTGCTTCGACAAACGACGGTTGACACTGCCGAACTGGTTGGCTCTTGGTGCGCTGATCGCGGTTTGCCTGCTGTTCTGGAGCCTTCGTCAGTTTTTACTTCTTCTGTTTGCGGGCCTGGTTCTTGCCATGGCCCTCTGCACATTGGTGGGGAGTCTGCGTGAACGCAGACCCATGCCACGTGCCATGGCTCTTGGTGTGTGCTTAGTTGGGTTGCTTGGCATCCTCGGCATCACAACAGCGGTGGTGGTTCCACCGTTCGTCGACGAATTCTCACTCCTACTGACCAAGCTTCCGCGAGCAGCCAGCACGTTGATCGCGTTGGCAGTGGGGGGGTTGGATCACATCAGTGATGCGGTTTATGGCATCGATGCTGTGCCAGACCTGTCGCAGGTCATCTCCGGAGACTTCTCCTTAATTCCTGATGGAGCAACCCTGGCCTCCGGTGTTGGCACAGGGTTCATCAGCCTCCTGGGGATCGCCGGAAATCTGGGAAGCGGAACGCTGCAATTGTTGTTTGTGGTGGCCGTTGCGCTCATGATCAGCGTCCAACCCGAGTCCTACCGGAGTGTTGGTCTCCAGCTGGTCCCCTCCTTCTACAGACGTCGGGCACGTTTGATCCTCAACCAGATCGGAGAAGCACTCAGCAGTTGGATGGTGGGTGTCTTGATCAGCTCATTAGCAGTCGCGTTGCTCTGCGGAATCGCGCTGTCCTTGCTTGGCGTCAAGCTCGTGCTCGCGAATGCTCTGATTGCAGGTCTGCTGAATGTGATTCCCAATGTGGGCCCCACTCTCAGCACTATTTTCCCGATGGCCGTTGCCCTGTTGGATGCACCCTGGAAGGCTGCAGCTGTTCTGGGCGCTTACGTGGTGATTCAGAACATCGAGAGCTACCTGATCACGCCATCGGTGATGCATCACCAGGTCAAATTGCTTCCCGGACTCACCCTTGCAGCGCAATTGCTGTTCACAGTGATCTTTGGGCCGCTCGGTCTCTTATTGGCTCTTCCCATGGCTGTTGTCCTGCAAGTGCTAATTCGGGAAATCGTGATTCACGATCTCCTCGATCCCTGGAAAAAACGGCCATCAGCACGCACCACATGACTTTGCAAACCGTTCTGCTTGCTGTTTTATCGGTCGTCCTGACCCTGCTGCTCTGGAACCTTCGCTGGGTGCTGCTCATCGTGTTCGGAGCCGTCGTGGTCTCCGTTGCCCTCGATGTCCTCATCGCATGCGTTCAGTCCAGGAGCCGACTCAAACGCCCCCAAGCCTTGGTGGTTGTTCTAGGACTGCTGATCATCGCTGCGACGGTCATTGGTCAGTTACTGGTCCCTGAACTGTTCGAACAGGTTCAGCAACTGGGAAGGGATTTGCCTCAACTGATCGAAAAAGTCTCCTCACTGCTGCAAGCAAACCCGCGATTGGACGGGTTATCCAGCGGGCTTGATGGTGAATGGAATCTCGACCGTCTCCAACCGATTGGCGCTCAACTACTCGGGTTCGCTGGTGGGGCCGCCAACACACTCATCCAGGTGTTCCTGGTGATGCTGCTCGCCGTTCTCTTGGCTTTGGATCCAACCGCTCACCGAGGGATGGTTCTGGCGATCACACCCCGACCTGCTCGCCAGTCGATGACACGACTGTTCGATGACTGCCGTCAGGCCCTCGGCGGCTGGCTGACAGGAATGACGATCTCTGCAACAACCGTCTTTCTCTTGACCTGGGGCGGCCTCGCTCTACTGAAAGCCCCGTTGGCCTTGCTCAGCGCACTCATCTGTGGACTCCTGACCTTTGTGCCAACTATCGGCCCCACAGCGGCCACCCTGCTTCCGACAGGACTCGCCTTGCTCCAATCGCCGGAGTTGATGGTGTCCGTCTTGGTGTTTCGTCTCATTCTTCAGAACCTCGAGGCGTTCCTGCTCACACCATTGCTGCTCCGACGCACGGTGAATCTGCTGCCAACGGTCGCCTTAACCGCTCAACTCAGCCTTGGAGCGTTGTTGGGTTTGCCTGGTGTCCTTCTCGCTCTCCCGCTGGTGGTGGTGATGCAAGTGGTCATGCAGACCGTGGTCGTTCAGCAAATCATGGATCGCTGGTCCTGAAGTCGTGGGCCTCTATCCAATACGGTGCTTAAAGGGGCTTGCAGCGCCATGGATTACATCTTCAATTTTTCTCGTTACGAGGAATTGAGGCAGGCTGTCTTTGATCTCAAACGCGACAATCTCGACACAGATTCATTGTTTGAAGAAGCACAGGATCTGTTCGACTCCTGGTGGTCCACCACCCACAACTCTGGTGAGTGGAATGAGGAGATCAAACGTCAGACCTGGAACTCCATTTGGAAGGAATTTGGCTCCACCGAGGCTTACTGATAGCGCCGCCAGAGTGATGCCGATGCAAGCAGTACAACCACTGCTAGCAGGTGATAACGGACGGTAAACAGAAGAGACGTGACCGTGAAATGGTCAACCAACAACAACAAATCCGTTCGTAGATCCAGCAAGGCCAAGCCAACTAACAGTGCCGGAAACCAAAGGGCTGAACGATGCCTGTTCCGCACAGACGGCTGGTCACTCACTGCCATTGCCTGAATCCCAGAGAGTGAGCAGAGCAGGTGCCAGGGCAATGCTCGACCAGCTCCCCACGACGACTCCAAGTGCCAGGGCAATGGCAAACCAATACAGGGTGAGACCACCAAAGAAAATCAGAGCCAACAAAGGCAACAGGGTCGTTCCACTGGTGTAAAGGGTTCGAGTCAGCGTGGCTGACACGGCTAAATCCACCTGTTGAGAGACCGGACGTTGGGCATTTTCACGGCTGCGTTCACGGATGCGATCGAACACAACAACCGTGTCGTTCACCGAATAACCAGCAATGGTCAGCAAGGCAACAGCGAACAGACTGTCGACCTCAAGCTGTACGAACAGACCCAACCAAGCAAAGATCCCGCACACAATCACGACGTCGTGCGCTAGAGCGACCAGCGCAAGGAAGGCAAATCTTCCGTCGTAGCGAATGGTGATGTAAGCAGCGATCCCAGCAAAAGCCACCAACAACGAAATCAAGCTGCTTCGAAGCAGCTGACCGCCAAGGGAGGGACCAATGGTGTCGACGGATTGACCACCGTCGACATAGGGGCCGGCCACATCAGCAAGGCCTGTGATCACACCCTGACCCTGAGCAGCAGTGAGCGTGGGCAATCGCAAGAGCAACGATTCACCACCATCCAACAATTGAACACGCGTTCCGGAGAGCTTGGGCAAAGCCTCGTCTGCTTCAGTCGGCAAATTCAGCCCCTGCAGAGCATCCGAAACCGCTGATGCTTGGAGGTTGCGGCAGCTGTCGCCGCAGTTCCGTTCCAGCTGGATCTGTGTTCCGCCGGTGAAGTCCAAGCCCGGGCGCAGGGGGGATCCCAGCTGAATCGAGCTCAAGACAAGACCGATCACGCTGATCAACACGACGACGGCTGAAATCAGCCAAACCCGTGCTCTGAAACGACTGAGAGGGATGGACACAACCCCGTTCCCTGAAGCGGCGGATGGCGACGGCGAAACAGCCATGAATTCAGACAGACGGAGAGGACAGCTGCCGGAGGGGCAGGAAATTGGCAGGTCGGCGAAGGCCGGCATACCCCATCAGGAAGCGCAGCAACGTCCTGGTGCACGTGAGGGCAGTGAACAAACTGAGCACAACGCCAATTCCAAGGGTTGCGGCGAAACCCTTCACAAACCCCGTTCCCAAGAAGAACAGGGCCGAGCAGCTGATCAAGGTGGTCAGGTGACCATCCACGATCGAGGTAAAGGCCTGGGAGAAGCCGGTGTCAATCGAACGGATCAAGGTGTTTCCACGACGCAGCTCATCCTTGATGCGTTCGAAAATCAGAACGTTGGCATCCACGGCCATGCCGATGCTGAGGATGAAACCAGCAATCCCAGGCAAGGTCAGGGTGACTGGAATTAAGCAGTACACCGCAAGATTGAACAGCGCATAAAGGCTCAGGGCAATCACGGCGACCCCTCCAGGCAGCCGGTACAGCAAGACCATGAACACGGCCACCAGTGCCAAACCAGATAGAGCTGCCATCAAGCTGCGGCGGATGTTTTCAGCGCCGAGGGTGGGTCCGATGGTGCGAACTTCGAGAACCTCGACTGGCAGAGGGAGCGATCCACCACGGAGTTTCACCTCCAATTCACGGGCCTCTTCTGCCGAAAAGTTGCCACTAATCGTGGCGGCACCACCCGTGATTCCAGCCGTCTCAAACTGAGGGCCAACACTGGCTGCGCTGATGACTTCGCCATCCAGAACGATGGCAAGCAAACGGTCGGTACCAGCGATCGACTTGGTAAGTGCAGCAAAAGCTTCTGCACCGTCTGCGTTGAAATTGAGTGTGACTTCCCAGTTCGATGGATTGTTTTGGAGCGGTTGACGACCGGCACTCACAAGATCCTGTCCTGTAAGGGCAGTTGGAGTCAGCAGGGTGAGTAATTTCTCATCCACCTTGCCCACGAGGAGCTTGAGCTGATCATTGTCTGAGCCAGCCGTCTCGGTCACGCCCAAACTCTGACGCGCTTCCTTCAGCTGTTCGTCATCCAATTCAGCGAGGGGTTCGCCGAGACGTTCTTGTTGCTCTCGCAACGTGAGCACCGCTTGAGCCTGAGTGCGCAAACTCTGGAGACGACGGAATTCGGTCTCTGCCCCTTCACGAATGGAACGGAACTCCATCAGGGCGGTATCTCCCAACACGCGAGCAGCCCGAGTTGGGTCCTGTTCTCCAGGGAGTTGGAGCACCAATTGGTTGTCGCCAACGGTTTGAAGGGTCGACTCCGCGACCCCGAGTCCGTTCACGCGGCGGTCAAGTACAACTTTGACGGCTTCAAGCTGTTCTGAACCCACACGGGTAATTTCCCCAGCCGGTTGAACCTCAACCGTGATCTGGCTTCCACCGCGGAGGTCGAGCCCCAACTGAAGAGGTGTCGTAAAGAGAAGTGCCGCTGACGCGATCGCCAGTGCAAGAACGAGGGCGAACCAGCCCTGTTGGCGTGCCATTGATTCAGAGTCCCTGGCGCACGATCTGCTGAGCGGCCTCAACGATCTGATGGGGCTGAATAATCGTCAGATTCTCCAGGGCCCCGTTGTACGGGGTCGGAATGTCTTGGCTCGAAAGACGAATCGGGCGCGCATCGAGGTCGTCGAAGCACTGTTCAGTAATCAATGCAATCAACTCAGCTCCTATCCCACCGGTCTTCATGCATTCCTCAACCACAATGACTTTGTTGGTCTTGCGAATCGAGCGACCGATCGTCTCCATGTCGAAGGGCTTGAGACTGATCAGATCAATCAACTCAACGCTGATGCCATCGGCTTCAAGCTGTTCAACCGCCTTAAGGCAGTGGTGGCGCATTCTTGAGTAGGTCAGGATCGTCACATCTGATCCTTCTTGGACGATGTCCGCCTGATCCAGAGCACAAGTGAACTCACCATCCGGCAGGTCTTCACTCAAGTTGTAGAGGAGCACATGCTCGAAGAAGAGGACCGGATTGTTGTCCCGAATGGCTGCCTTCATCAGCCCCTTGGCATTGGTGGGGGTGCTGCAGGCGACGATCTTGATCCCAGGCACCGCATGGAAATACGCCTCAAGACGCTGGCTGTGCTCCGCACCGAGCTGACGACCCACTCCACCGGGGCCTCGCACAACTGTTGGGATCGTGAAGTTGCCACCGCTGGTGTAGCGCAGCATCCCCATGTTGTTGGAGATCTGGTTGAAGGCCAGCAGCAGGAATCCCATATTCATGCCCTCGACGATGGGTCGAAGACCTGTCATGGCAGCACCGACGGCCATACCGGTAAAGCCGTTCTCCGCAATCGGTGTGTCTAAAACGCGGAGATCGCCGTATTTCTCGCACAGATCCTTGGTGACCTTGTAGCTACCGCCGTAATGGCCAACGTCTTCTCCCATCACACAAACGTGGGGATCGCGGGCCATCTCTTCGTCGATGGCTTCGCGAAGAGCGTTGAAGAGAAGTGTTCCTGCCACGGCTTCACTGAGATCCCGGCCAGCCCGGGGTGAGAGGCCAAGCTATCTCAGCCAGCGCTAGGTCAGCCTCCAGCGGCAAATGTGAAGAGCAGAAGAACCGACAAGAGCATTGCCGGTGAGAGCAGAAGGACCAACTGCCCGAGATCGTGAGGAGTCACCGACAACGGTTCTTTTGCGCTGACGCTAGGCAGGGTTTTGGTCTTGCCTTGTGAAAAGACTGCGAAGAAACACGAGGGTCAGCCCCAAGGCCACAAAGGCCGTACTGAAGGTGGCCAGGAAGGACAACCCGACGAGCAACGTCTTCAACGTCACAGCGATGTTCTGAGCAATCGGGGAGCTGTAGTGCGGGGGATGCATGGCGAAATACACCACCATTCGCTTGCTCCAACCGAGGGCAAGCCAAGCCAACAATCCAGCGGTGAGAGCACCGGATAAAAAACTGAGCGGACCTTTCCGCGGCTGTTGATCCGACTCCTCGGATTTCGATTCGACTGGATCCGTCATCGTTTCATTCTCACTCCACTTGAACCGTCACACCGTTGGGCTGCAAAGCGCAGCACCAAGCCTGCAACCCAGCCGCGAAAAAGCCCTCAGCCAACTGGTCACGCGCCTGATGACAGGCCTCCATGTTCTCCATCAGGGCAAAACAACTGGGGCCGGATCCGCTCATCGCCACAGCCAACGAATCAGGCAATGTTCGCAACAGAGCCAAAGCCTGCTGAACAGCCTCAACCTCCGGTTCAACAACCTGCTGGAGGTCATTGCGAAGGGGAGGTGGGCAACTTGCAGAAGGCTGATTCAACCAACGAGCAGTCCGCAAGGTCTGGCGACGCAGTTCGAACGCCTCCTCTCCACTGAGGTAAGTCGCCCCCTGCAACTCCTTACAGCGTTGATATGCCCAGGGCGTTGACACGCTGACTGCCGGATTCTTGACCAACAAAACCGCGAGGGAGGTACTGGCAGCCGAGCAGGGCTCGAGTCGCTCGCCGCGCCCGAAACACAGCTGACGGCCACCGGACACACAAAACGGCATATCGGAGCCAAGATCCGCAGCGGCTGCTTCGAGCTGCTGTCGGCTGTTGCCCAGTCCCCACAGCGTGTTCAAGCCAACCAATGTGGCCGCCCCATCGCTCGATCCACCGGCGAGTCCGGCACCAATCGGAATCCGCTTGCTCAGGTGAATGGTTGCCCCCAGCTCGCTAAACCCAGACCGATCACGCAGCAGCCGTGCAGCCCGAACAATCAAGTTGTCGTCGCCAAGGCTGAGTGACGGGTCATCGCAACTCAGAACCACCTGCGCATCGGCACGGTTTTGGAAGGTGAGCTGATCAGCCAGGTCGATGCTTTGCATCACCATCGCCAATTCATGGAACCCATCTGGACGCAAGCCAAGAACTTCCAGATGCAAATTCACCTTGGCCGGCGCCGTCACCGTGATCGTGCTCATCGGGCTCCAGCCATCAATCGCCCTGATTCAAACCCGTCGCCAAGGCGACCCAGGCCTGGGGAGAGATCTCCTGGGGGCGTTGTTGCAGGTTGATCCCCGCATTGGCAGCAACCGCTTGCAGATGATCGGGAGCCGCAACCCCAGCGAGGGTGTTGCGCAACATCTTGCGTCGTGAAAGGAAGGCCTGCTTCAGCAACGATTCCACCTGGCGAGCTCGCACAAGATCCAGTCGCCTCTCGGCTGGGTATGGATCCAAAGCAATGACCTCCGACTGCACCTTCGGCGGCGGCTGAAAGCAACGGGGGGGAACAGGACAGACGCTGCGGCACTCAGCGAGCAATTGCATCCGCACGCTCAACGCACTGAAGCTGCTCTGGCCAGGACGGGCCCGAATGCGTTCGGCGACCTCTTTCTGCACCAGCAGGACCAGGCGCTGATAAGGAGGATCCACTGGTCGGTCCAGCCGACCGATCAGACGGTCTAGTAATGGACCCGTGATGTTGTACGGAATATTGGCGACAACTTTGTTGGCCGCCATGCCATCAGGCAACTCCAACGGTGTCTCCAACACATCTCCTTGACGCAAATGAAACCGCGAGTCGGTGGAGAACCGCTCGGTCAGACCTGCCACCAAATCTCGGTCGAGCTCAATGGCCTGAATCAACGCTGCCTTGCTCGCCAACAGCCTTTCCGTCAACACACCTCGGCCTGGGCCAACTTCCAAAACCCTGTCATCAGGCTGAAGATCGGCAGCGGCGATAATCGCTTCGAGCACCGATGCATCACGCAACCAGTGCTGACCAAAGCGCTTGCGTGCCTGATGTCCTGAAAAGCCCATGGCTTCACTGTGCATCAACAGAGCTCATGGACACAGACCCAACGCACGGCTCCCGCCGTCGGAGGTAACGGCACCACCGCAATCACCACCGTCAGCAAACTGTCTCCGCGGTTGGGATGCTGAGCCCTCCAGCAGTCGATTGCTCGTGCAATGCGACGACGCTTGTTGCGATCCACCGAACGCAAAGCCCACGACGGTGAGCGACGTCCTTTGACCTCAACAACCAGCAGGCGCTCCCCTTGGGACATGACTAGATCCAACTCTCCCCAACGGCACGACCAGTTCTGATCCAGCAGAGTCCAACCCCTAATCCGAAGGTGCTCCCGTACGCGTGCTTCCGCCTGGGCTCCCCGTTCCCTCATCGTTGTCTTCCATCACGTCGGTCGGGAAAGAATTCCCCTGCTGAAACAAGCGCTCTAGGGTTCAGCCACCGTCGTACAGCTGTGATGCGCCAACGATTCCTGGCTGCGCTAACCGCAGTGGTCCTCATTCTTCCGCTTCTACTGCTCCCGATTCGGAGTGTTCACGCCGCTATGGATGTGGCCAAACAGGTTCTGATCGGCGCTGATTACTCAGACCGGGATCTCAGAGGTGCCACCTTCAATCTGAGCAATCTGCGTGAAGCCAATCTCTCCGGATCCGATCTGCGGGGCGCGAGCCTGTACGGAGCGAAATTGCAGGATGCTGATCTACATGGCACCGACCTGCGCGAAGCCACGCTTGATGCTGCTGTGCTGACGGGAACCAATTTGAATGATGCTGTGCTGGAAGGAGCGTTCGCCTTCAACACTCGCTTCAAGGATGTGACGATCACTGGGGCTGATTTCACCGATGTTCCGATGCGCGGAGATCAGCTCAAGAGCCTTTGCGCTGCCGCCAGCGGCATCAATCCGGTCACTGGTCGTGACACCCGCTCCACGCTTGGTTGTTCCTGAATCCACCGTCATGAGTTTTGACCCCCGTAGCCTCCAACGGCTTCAGGAACTCGGCCGACAGTTGCCTCAGCCTTTGCCGGATCCTGAGCCCAAGGCCAAAACCAAGGCCAAGCGTCCACTCCACAAGGTTGAAACGGAAGAAGAGCCTGAAGCCCTCTTTCGGGAATTGATGGCAGCCAGTGCGGATGGAACCGTTCCTGAGCATCTCCTGCACCGCCTGAAGGAGCTCGAAAACCGACGAGCACCGCAACAAGCCAATCCACTTGCTCAGCCGATCCAGAGCGAGCAGCTCCCTCCACCCCCCAATGGGGGACGGACCGGCAAAGGCAAAACAACACGTCCAAAGCGTCCACGCGTCAGCCCCGGGAGCGAGGAAGAAAGCCTGTACGTGGCCTTCGGACAACTACTGCTGGAAGACGACGAGGACGAGCGTTGAATCCCAGTCGGTGCAGGGTCCTGGCGGTTGGGAAAGTCAGACGTGGCTGGATTCAGGACGGAATCGATCTGTACCTGAAGCGTCTGCCAGGGCTCAGCATCACCGAATTACGCGATAGCAATCGAGAGAAAGAAGCGGCAGCCATCCAAGCGGCGCTCCGTCCCGACGAAACACTGGTGGCTCTGATGGAGCAGGGCGAGACCCTGACCTCGATTCACTTCTCTCAACGGCTTGCCCAGTTAGGCAATGAACGCATCGCCTTCGTCATCGGTGGCGCCGATGGGCTGACACCAGAGCTCAAAGCCAAAGCCCGTTGGCAATTGAGCCTCTCTCCAATGACGTTTCCCCATGAACTGGCCCGCTTGATGTTGATCGAACAGCTTTTCCGCGCTCAGGCCATCCGGCAGGGCAGTCCGTACCACCGCGACTGAGGCTGGCCTTCCACCCAGCGACTCCTTAAGGTTCGCCGATCTCCTCTCCCCTTCATGCGCCTGGCCCTGCTCTCACCGGTTCATGGGCAGTCCATTGACCACATCGTCCGGCAGCTGGAGAACTACCGCACCTTCCTCGCGCCGTTTGAGCTTCGGCATTACCTGCACGTTTCTTTGAAGAGCAGTGAGTCGTTACAACGTGAATTACTCAGCTATGCCCAGCGCCATGGCCACGACATCACGTTCACGCAACGTCGCCGCACCACATGGCGTCACTGCACAGCCAATGCCTTTCATGAATTGATTCAAACAGCAACTCTGAACGATTCAAACTATCAATCAGTTTTCATCCATACAGACGCAGATTTACTTTTCTCTTCCAAGCTCAAGAAAATCATTCGATCACGAGCCATCACCTGCGGGCGCAAGCCATTCCAACCCAACTCAAAATGGAAATGGAATCAGCTAGCCATGCAAGACCCAAGGCTGAAACGATTTACCAAAGAAACCGCCAATAACAACCCAAACAACCTCTTCAAAGGACGAGTTTGCGGATGCTCAATGCCTAAGAGCATCTTTTTGCAGTTCAGCGAAATTTACCTAAAATATTTCAACGACAGCTACTTCGACTTCACCCCAAAAAGCCAATGGCCGTTAACAGAAATAGCCATTCCATCAATTCTCAATCTCATCACCCCTGAGAACACCCCCTTCTTACCCCCGCTCATCACAGCCCCAAAAACCAAACATGTATCAACTCGCCTCATCAAGCAAGAATTAAGAAAAAAATCAAGCTTTGGCATGAAAAAAATAGCAAAATTATCAGACCCAACAGCTCTCAACTACTTAAACAAGCTCCAACTAAAAGCCGAAAAAAAGAGCCAATAATGTTACACATTGTCGACAATATTTTATCCGAAAGCGAACTTCGCTCGATTCGCA
>CEPW01028320.1_pt1 | contig 15941 bp, 16 predicted proteins | sample 356211 | NCBI WGS metagenome assembly CEPW01 (sample SAMEA2620021, study PRJEB7988) | marine metagenome | biome: marine biome (ENVO:00000447); feature: deep chlorophyll maximum layer (ENVO:xxxxxxxx); material: "saline water (ENVO:00002010), including plankton (ENVO:xxxxxxxx)" | depth 25 m
GGCCTATATCAGACTCTCTGAAAATACAAAGGGTTATCGCATTTGGTGCGATCTCGTTCTGTTCGCAAATGATGTGTCATTACGTCAAAGTTGTTTGCGCGCCTTGATTAATTTTAAGGCCTATGATTTTCTCGCTCAGATTGATCAAAAGCTCAAAGCATCTTCAACAGATGGTTTCGACTCTACATTGGCTGTGGTCTCTGATTTGATTGAGAAAAAAGATTTTCAATCAACATATGCGGTTCTCGATTCTTTAACAAAGCAGTCATGCTTCCACCCAATGGTCTCTTATTACAGGGCTTTGGCTGATCACGCTGCGGGGAATGCAAGCGAATGTTTAATGATTTGCGATGCGCTCTTGTCTGGCGATCTTGCTGACGATCGCTTAACCATAAAAGTTCAGGAATTGGCAAATACTATTCGAAGTGATACATCTATCTATTGCAATATTGAAAAGTATCATTCGGATTTAAATGCATCGTTTGTTCGTTTCGGTTGGCGCGCCGTTTACGTGAATGGAAAAGAAGATAATATTCCTCTTTTAAATAAATCTGTAGTTAAGGAGGCTATCGCTGCGAGAGATTCAGGTCTTGTGCAAATGAGCCTAACAATCTTAAATCTTGCCTTGCTTTATGAGCCTAATAATCCATGGGTATTAGAAAATAAAGCTCGAGCACTTTGCCTTTTGGCAGACTTTGGCGAGGCAATGGAGGTTTGTCGAATTATTTTAAATTTACATCCTAAGCATCGGGCAGCAAACTCTGCACTAAGCATGCTTGAAAGGTATGACAGGAACTATAAATTATCTGCAATTTATGCTGAGGTTCAGAAATTAATTCCTCTTGGAAATCTGAAGAGAGAAGAAGCTTTATTCAAAATGCAGGAATCTTTTGCAATTGGCTTCACTCCTGAAGGTGGGCGGCTAATGAATCTTTTGATGCAGGCGAATAAACCGCATGATTCCAATCACAGGGAATCCCAGCCCAGAATTAGTCTTGAAGTCTTTCAAGCCGATCTTCAGTCAGCGGTACAAATTAATCGAGGTTTGGCAGCGCCTGTTCAACCCCTGTCTTCTCTTAGGTCGGATTGACTTTGGCATCACTTTTAGCTAATTCATCTCGATATTTTGAAGCAATGCATTGTGATTCATGCAAGAGTTCCTGATATTGTTTCAAGATATCGTTAGACTCCAGTACATAATCTCGGTATTCTTGTTGGGTTTGATGCAGGCCGTTGACCAGAACAGATTCGCGTTGTTGATTGTTGAATGCTTCTCTTAAAGTTCTAGCTATCGCGTGATGATCAAGATTTTTTTCTAGGCGGCTGTTATAAGACCTGTCAATATCACGTCCAAATCTGATGGCAATCTCCTCAACTTGGCAATAAAGCCTAAATAGCTTCCCATTCTGTTGACTGTTTAGATAGTGTGCACTTAAGCTAGAAAGAATATTGGTTGCAGGATAGTCAATTGAGGTTTGATTTAGGGAAGAAGAAGTGCCGGGATTATGACTGAGAATCTCTTGCAGTGATAATGATTGACTGATTGCATGCAACTGCCAGGCTGCTATTAAAATGACAGACCCATTATTGGCGTGGGTTAGAATTTCACCATACAAAATTGATAAATCAACCAAATCTAAGTCGTTTGGATTTGTGGTCGTCTTTTTGTCAGCACGCCTAGAAAGAACTAAATCAGGCGGATCAAAAAGAATGGTTAACTCACTTTGCTTGATCGCATCAATTGACTTCCATGGTTGGCGTGCAATGCCTGCATCATGCAGTGCTTCGCTTAGGGACGACTCAATAGGGAACGGTGAACACCAGTACTTGACTGACATAGCGTCTTGGTTAGATATTAGTTAACTTGTTGAAGTTTCCACTGTAGAAATCGTTTGTGAAGGATTCTCAATTCACTTTGGGCTGCATCAAGTTTACTGTACTGCATAGAGTTTTCAATGCCGTTCAGTCTCATCTCTAGGCACTTGAGTGGATTCTCGATGAGCGGGATCAGTCGTTTCAGAACCTCTTCAATATTAAATGTATCAACGAGTAGTGAGTTTTTTCCATCTGAAGCGAATTCTTCTGCTCCACCATGAATCGGAAGCACAGGGATACAGCCACATGCCATGGCTTCAAATCCAGTCCGACCAAATGCTTGATAATCTGACAGGTCAATGAAGATTGTCGACTGTTTCAAAATTTCAGCGACTTCTAACCTAGTAAGAATTCCATGGTTGACATACTCAAAATCCTGATAAAGAGACTGCCATTCTGTATTACTAGTTTCACATCCAAAAAGACGAATTTTTATGCTGTCTTTGAAACGTGTTTTTAAATGAGATAGCAATATCATCGTTCGGGCTGCACCCCGTCGGGGGGTTTGTGGACGAATCATCGCTGTGATGACAATTTGATTATTTAATTGCTTTGATCTTGATGAGTAATAAATATCTTCGTCCAAGCTAGGTCGAACCTTTTCTACATGAATCGAATGATGCTTATAGACCTCATTCGCAATCCAATGTGTTTTCGCGATAAGGCAGCAGTTGCTAATGAGGGAGTATGACGCCTTTGCCTCAATCCATTGGTCCGTTCCTTCTTTATAAAAGAGTGGTTCATAGTCTTGTACGTAGTAACAAGGGAGAAAGTGGTTGGATTGCTTCTGCATCACCTTGAGATCCTTTACGGATGAAAAGATTGTTGCAACTACGCAATCGAATGCTTTTGTATTGAGCTCTTCAGGACGCTGAGGGTTGTAGTGAATAAAAATATCTGAGAATAGCTTATCTCCTAGATCACCATAGGTAGCTTCAAAATCTTCGAGATGATCTTCAAGGATGGCAATTTTTGCATCAACGTGGAGATTTCTCATCGCTATCACTTCTTGGATGACAGAATGTGCACCACCACTACCACCTTTGACAGGCAGAAGAAAGAGTATTCTCAGATCATGTGGAGATGTCTCATCAATGATTTTGGAAAGATGATTAATTAGATCTCTACGAACTTGATTGAGGCTGCAACTCTGCTTGGTTTGTTCGAGTTTATCTATAAAACGATCACCGTGCTTCTGGATCAGTTTTTGGTGGCCTATTTGAGAGAGCTTAGCTTTTTTGTCGCTTCCAAAACTTTTTGACTTGGCATGAAATACATAGCAATTATCGGCAATAGCTAGTTTGTAACCGGCCTCGCTAACACGCAGGCACAAATCATTTTCTTCTCCATAACCCATCGGGAATGCATCTTCATCAAGCAAGCCGATGTTGTTTAGTACGTCTTTTCTTATCATAAAACAAAAACCATTTACAAATTCGACCTTAGGGAAGCGATGTCTCGATGAGTTTTTAATGATGGAATTGAACTGATCTGTATTGAGGTCAAATGGAATCTTATTAATTGCAAACTTTCCATCATCTCCAATTAAATTAGGGATATTTTGCCAACTCGCTGCATTCGATAGAGGGCCAACAACACCAATCTGAGGGTCAGAACTAAAGCATGAGAGCATCCCATTGATCAGATTTTTGGGGATAACTGTGTCGCTATTGAGAGTAATTACATAATCTGATTGAGATAATCTCAGGCCTTTGTTTACTGTTTTGGTGTACCCAATATTGGTGGGATTGTTGATTAGTTCAAAGGTTGATTTCGTTTGACAAAAAGTTTCCAGCCATGTTGTGGTCTCGTGATCGGAGCCATCGTTGATAATGAAAACTCTTTTGAGATATGCATGGTCTGACCGATCAACTGACTGTAAGCATCTTTTGACATCTTCTAGTGCGTTATAGACAGGAATAATAATGTCGACACTCTTGCCTATCTGTTGGCTAAGGCTATCAATGAGTTGAATATTGATTTCATAAATTGAATCAAGTTCGGGTTCTTCGAGTCGCCCTTGTAAAAAATGATCGCGTGCTGCCGCCAGGTTGCCGGTATGAAAGGCTTGTTGTCCAAGGGCCAGATGATTAGGGTGCGTCATTCCGGTCTGGAAGCTCTAATACTCTAGTTGATCGCTTCATGGCAATCTTCTTATTAGGTTTGCGCTCCTCCCTTAGTCGCTTTAGCGATTACCGGTTGTAGTAGTGTTTAAGTAACTTGTCACATTGTCGTGCAGTCAAAGCAGCTCTTGTTTTATACAGGTGCGACAAACTTTTTTCACAATTATATTCCGCTCTATTTTTTGTTTGGTGCTCTTTCAAACCCTGGTGCTTCATTTGAGTTTTTAGTTCGAGATGTTCCTCGTATGCAGGCTTTGCATGGACAAAGCCTAGATCGAATCGCATCAGTCTTTGACTGTGTTTATTACCTGCATGATGTTGCAACTCGTACATGTCGAAAGACGCCATTGATGGAGAATTCGTATCGATTTTTATTGCAGCCTTTTTTACGGGCTGAGTATGTCTATATTGGTGATATCGATATCTTACTGACCGAAAATATACTAGAATGGCATCAAGCATTTCTTGATTCTCAGCTTCCTTTTTATAATCAAATTCGTCCTAATTCAAAGCGTTTAACTGGATTGCATTTAGCACGTTATGACGACTTATATCCACTTGAAGAGGCGTTATGGGATTATTGCGGCTTGAATGACGAAGAGATTCTCTATAAAAACTACGAGTTAAAGGGAGCATTGTCGTCTACGGGGCTCGATGCTTTACAGGTCAAGCTTGGAAGACCCTATTGCGGCATTCATATGTCTGTCAATCGGCTTCCATTTGCAGGGGATTTGGAGGCTCCTGGTTGGGGGGTAAATGTTGATTATCTCAAAAAAATGATGTCGCACTTAAGCAGCGAGCAAGTGCGCTTGATTGTTGATTTGATGTATGTAGGGTCTCGTCGTATATTGTTGAACTTAGTGACCATTTCTCTTGGTTTAGGCTCAATGAGTAAATCTGATCAATTGCTTTATGGTCTTAAAAAGAGGGAGATTTGGGGGGATTCCTGAGCAATTTTTTGATTGTCCTTTCTTGCTTCTGGCTCAGCTCTTCAATTAGATCTCGATTTGGTTGGGGATAGCTTGCAATCAGATCGATCAGTTTTGTTTGATTTCGAGGTGCTTGGTGTAGCATCATGAGCGCTTTATTTTGCTTGAGTTTGATAGAGCTGAGGTAGTCATTGAATTTAAAGCTCCCTCCAGCGATTTTGTTTGAAATAGCAACCGGAAGGACTGGTATACCAAGAGAATGGCTAAAGACGACCCCATGTAGTGATGTTGAGATGAGGTGGGTAAAAGAAGATACTGATTTTAAAAAGTGATCCAGTCCTTTGTAATGTTCGACGATTGGAATATGGTTAAAGCTGGAGTTCATGTATTGAGATCGATCGACGCTATCGATGATTGCACCAACCTTAATGCTGCTTGCAGGTTTAAATTCGGGCGCCATGAGTGGCTTAATGAGTAAACCTGGGTCGGAGCAAACCTTAATTTTGCTGTTTGGAAACTCTTTTTCAATTATTTTTTTTGATAGCTTCCCGCGAACTCCTGCAATGCGATTGCCTCTGAGCTTTTTTGGATTGTCTTCGCTTGTGATAAAGCCAGGCCCATAAATCAATGCATTTTGTCCTGGCTTGATATGATTGAGAATGGAGCCAACTAGTAAAAGTGTTTGATGGTCAATCTGCTCTTTATCTGGGATTCCAGTGCGTTTTAAGGTGCGCTTGCTTATTTTCTCAATTGCCAAATAGCCGAAAATATCGCCTAAGTTTCCAGTGTCTGCTTTTGGCCTAAGCGTAGATGCATAAATTTTCTGGATTTCATTTTCGAATGTCATGGTGGTGTGAGTCGTCGCATGATCCGATGTGGGTATATTTTGAGTGAGTCAAACCTTTCAACGCTTCTTTTGACTAGTTCATTGAGTCGTTCGCTCTTTGAGCAAATTCTTGAAGATCGTTGTAGCGATCGTGATGTTTGCGAGTTGATTTGGCAGCGTTTGGGTTACGTTCCCTTGGTGAAAGACGGTTCAAGCTGGGGTCCGGGTCCACTTTTATCTGATGAATGGCGGACAGCGTTTCCAGAGCCACCGCAAATCATCGCTGAGCGGCCTGCATCGGTGCGTCTCACGCGCTCCATTGCCAAGCAGCACAAGCAGCTGTTGAAGCAGCAACTGGGTTTTGCTGGGTATCGAATCGGTGAGCTTTACCCCCGTCGAACGCGTCGGGCGACTGCTGTGAGCTGGTTGTTGGCCTGGTTGGCTGAGCGTGGTGAACCTTTGGCTGACCAGGGGCCCTTGGCGCCTGAGTTGCCGGTACCTCAGGACCCTGTTCAGGGGCATCCAGGTGATCTGCCTGTGCAGTAATCGAATCAGGCTTGAATCGTGACTGGAGTTCCGCGACGCGTGTTGTGAAACAGCCAACGTGCGTCGTCCGTTGGCATGCGGACGCAGCCATGGCTGCGCGGAACGCCAAAGGCTTGACCGGCGCGTTCTTGCCATGGAGCAGCGTGAAGACAGATCGCTTCATTGGCGGTGACGCACATTGTGTAAGGCACGCCGGGGACCGTGTACGTGCGCCCGTACATCGTTGTTGACCGGTACTTCGTGAACACCTTGCTCTGCCCGATGGGTGTTGGCGTTGAGGCCTTGCCAGTGCTGACGGAAATCACGCGCACCACCTGTTGGTTGCTGTCGAGGACGGTGAGCTTCTGGTCTGAGAGGTCGACCACAAGACTCGCAATGAGTTCAATCATGCTCAGGCGGCAGCTATGGATACCGCCCAGATAGCGGTCTCGACTGAGACGCGAGAGTCTCAATAGGATTTTCTCCGGTTTCCTCGCTCTGTAAGGTCAGAGATTGCTTGGATGTCTTCCTTGGCGCGTCCTGTTGTCGCGATCATTGGACGCCCCAACGTCGGCAAATCCACGTTGGTGAATCGTCTCTGTCGCAGTCGCGAGGCGATCGTGCATGACGAGCCAGGCGTCACGCGTGACCGCACCTACCAGGACGGCTACTGGGGTGATCGTGAATTCAAAGTTGTTGATACCGGTGGGTTGGTCTTCGACGACGACAGTGAGTTTCTTCCTGAAATTCGGGAGCAAGCCGCCCTGGCCTTAGAGGAGGCCAGCGTTGCTCTTGTCATTGTTGATGGGCAACAAGGCTTGACCGCGGCGGATGAGTCGATTGCAGAGTTCCTGCGCACCCACCGCTGTCCAACCCTGTTGGCCGTGAATAAGTGCGAGTCTCCCGAGCAGGGTCTGGCTATGGCCGCTGAGTTCTGGAGCCTTGGCTTGGGTGAGCCTTATGCCATTTCAGCCATTCATGGGGCTGGAACCGCAGAGTTGTTGGATCAAGTTCTGACGTTTTTCCCCCCGAAGGATCAGGAGGGAGATGAAGAAGAGCCGATCCAGATGGCGATTATCGGTCGTCCCAATGTGGGGAAGTCCAGTCTGCTGAATTCCATTTGCGGTGAGCAGCGGGCCATTGTGAGCCCGATCCGCGGCACCACGCGAGACACGATTGACACCAGCATCGTTCGCGAAAATAGGCCTTGGCGTTTGGTGGATACCGCGGGTATTCGTCGTCGTCGCAGTGTGAATTACGGCCCTGAATTTTTTGGGATCAATCGAAGTTTTAAGGCGATTGAACGCAGTGATGTTTGCGTGTTGGTGATCGATGCCCTCGACGGCGTCACGGAACAGGACCAACGTTTGGCGGGCCGGATTGAAGAGGATGGCCGTGCCTGCGTGGTTGTGGTCAATAAATGGGACGCGGTGGAGAAAGACAGTCACACCATGACGGCGATGGAAAAAGAGCTGCGCGCAAAGCTCTACTTCCTTGATTGGGCTCCGATGCTGTTCACCTCCGCGCTGACCGGTCAACGGGTGGACAGTATTTTTGCCTTGGCTGCTTTGGCCGTTGAACAACACCGCCGACGTGTCAGTACCTCTGTGGTGAATGAAGTTCTCAAGGAAGCGTTGAGTTGGCGTAGTCCTCCAACTACCCGTGGTGGTCGTCAGGGACGGTTGTATTACGGCACTCAGGTGGCCAGCCGTCCACCGAGTTTCACTCTGTTTGTGAATGATCCAAAGCTGTTTGGTGAGACCTATCGCCGCTATGTGGAACGACAGATTCGCGAAGGGCTCGGTTTCGATGGCACTCCGCTGAAATTGTTCTGGCGCGGCAAACAGCAGCGCGACGCAGAACGGGATCTCGCACGTCAGCAAAGCCGTCAGTCCTGACCGATGGATTGGCTCCGACAGATCCCGATGGGGCAATACGTCGATGGCCCTGATGGTTGGCTTCGGCGGATTGATCCACGGGTGAAGGTGTGTTGGTCGCTGCTCTTTTTGTTGAGTCCTGTTCTTGCTGGACCGATTTGGCGGGTCGCCCTTGTTGTGGGGTTGTTGCTCCTGACCTTTCTGAGTGGTCTTCCGACGCGCATTTGGTCGCGGTCTTGTCTGATTTTGGTGTTGCTGTCGATCACCGTTGGACTGCTGTCGTTGTTCTTGCCAGCCGTGGATCCGCCTATGGCCTTTTCGCTTCGGGATCCTGCGGAACTCCCCAACGTGATAGTTGAATCGCCGAGCTGGGATTTAGTCCGTCTTGGGCCGATCTCCTTGGGGGCTTTAAGCCTCGGCCCGTTGGTGATTGATCGAGCATCTGCACTGCTCGGGCTGCGGACATCCACGTTGGTTTTTACGGTGATCCATAGCGTCAACCTGGTGCTGATTACGACGCCTCCAGAAGATTTGGTCTGGGCCCTGAGTTGGTTGTTGTCTCCCCTGCGGCGGCTGGGAGTGCCGGTGAATCGTTTGAGTTTTCAGTTGTTGCTTGCCCTGCGCTTTCTGCCTTTGGTGCAGGAAGAACTGCAAAATTTGCTGCGCTCGCTGGTCAGCCGTGCTGTCTCCTTGCGCCGGCTTGGGTTCAAAGCCGGGTTTGGTCTCATTCTTGCCGTTGGAGAACGGTTGCTGGCCAACATCTTGTTGCGGGCCGAGCAAGGCGCTGATGCCTTAGTGGCTCGCGGCGGGCGTGTGCTGCCCCCTGGGGATTTTCGATCCGGTTCTGCTCAGGTTCAGTCCACGCCATGGTTAAACGGAATCGCCCTGTTGGTTTTGGCGGTGATGGTCGGGATGCGCGGCAGGTACGGTGCGTATTGATTGCATGCTGAGGCCATGAGTGCCGAGCGTTATCTCAACCACCCCACCTTCGGCATGCTTTACCTGGTGGCACCCGCTGGTGAAGGTCGGGATGTGTACGCCACGTTGTATGCCCAGAGAATGTTTTTCCTGGTCACGCTGCAGCCAAGAGGTGCTCAGTTCGAGGTGATTCCTTATCAAGATGCTCGGCACCATGCCGATGTTCATCTCAGCCGCTGCCGCAGGGACGGATCCCCTGAACTCGAGGGGTGGCGACAGCTGTTCGATCAGACCTTCATCTGATCGTGATGTCAGCGTCTCTTGAGCAACGCTGGCGAGAGCTCCAGGCCGACTGGCCCGATGGACCCAAACTGCTTGCCGTCAGCAAGGGGCATCCCGCTGAGTCGATTCGCACGTTGGCTGGTTTTGGCCAACTGGACTTTGGCGAAAGCCGCCTGCAGGAGGCACGTCCGAAGCAGGAGTCATTGGCCGATTTGGCCTTGCGTTGGCACTTCATCGGTCGGCTTCAAAGCAACAAGGTGCGGGCGGTTGTTCGTGCTTTTTCCGTGATTCATTCCATTGATTCCTTGCTGCTGGCCGAACGGGTCGCACGCATTGCGCTGGAGGAAGGGCAACGTCCGAGTCTGCTGTTGCAGGTGAAACTGCGGGATGACCCCACCAAGGGGGGCTGGTCGAGGTCAGCGCTGGAAGAGTCCTGGGAACAGCTTCAAGGCTTGTCTGGGGTGTCGATCGTCGGTCTCATGACCATGGCGCCCCAAGAGCTCCCTCTCGACGGGCGAAGGCAGTTGTTTGAGGAGTGTCGAGCACTCGCCGATCGCTTCGAGCTGCCGGAGTGTTCGATGGGAATGAGTGGCGATTGGCGCGAGGCCGCTGCTGCGGGTGCGACGTGGTTGCGGCTGGGTTCGGTGTTGTTCGGAGCGCGTTTGCATCAGGCCGCTGCTGGGTGACTTGCCGCTCCCTGGATGAAACGTTATCCATGGACAGGGATCCCGACCGAGGTCGGAGCATCCCCGATTCGTTCCGTCTCCGTTAAAGAGGTCTTCCAGGTGTCGCTGATTTCCCGTCTTCGTGCTGTCGTCGCTGGAGACGACTACCTCGATGGTGATCTCGATGATTTTGCTTACGACGACCAAGCAGAACCCATGCACCAGGCATCTCGCCCTGAGGGCGGTGCGCTGGCGACCCTTGGCGACAGCAATCCATTTGATCTCAGCGACGAACTGGGCAGTTCCAATGTGATTGGCATGCCAGGGATCAGCACTGCTGCTGCCGAGGTCAATCTGATGGAACCTCGGAGTTTCGATGAAATGCCTCAGGCGATTCAGGCCTTGAGGGAACGCAAGACAGTCATCCTCAATCTGACGATGATGGAGCCGGATCAGGCCCAGCGCGCTGTCGACTTTGTGGCTGGTGGCACCTTCGCCATTGATGGTCATCAAGAGCGCGTTGGCGAAAGCATCTTTCTGTTCGCACCAAGTTGCGTCACGGTGACAAACACGAACCATGACGAGGCGTCCTCCCCCACCGTTGTGTCACGAGAGCAGGAGGCTCCGGAGGTTGAGACAGCAGCTCCTTCCCCAGCCTGGGGATCCGAAGCACTCTGATCTTGAGTGATCTTTCACCATCTCCGACCCCCCAGGTCGGAGTGATTGGTCTTGGGCGTATGGCCAAGGCGCTGGTTTGGCCTCTGCTGGATGCTCAAGAGCTTCCAGCAGAGGCTTTGGTGGCAACGGTTTCACGCCCCTCATCACTGGACGACTTGAACGCCACATGGCCATCGGGTGTGCGTGCTTTTCTTGCCGATGCCGAGGGAGCTGAACTGGTCTGGAGTGCGCCTCTGCAACTCCTCGCGGTCAAACCTCAACAACTGAACTCTGTCGCAGCCAGTGCTCCTTCCGTGGATCATGAACCGCTGTTGATCTCGGTGCTGGCTGGCGTCACCCTCGAACGTCTTCAGCGTCTGTTTCCAGGCCATCGCTGTATTCGTGCTGTACCCAACACTCCAGCGTTGGTGGGTGCTGGGCTAACGGCTTTGGCCTGGGGCCGGGGTGTCTCAGACCAGCAGCAGACGCGAGTGAAATCTTTGTTTTCCAGTGTTGGAGAAGTTCTCGAACTCCCTGAGGACAAGCTCGATGCTTTCTTAGCCCTGACTTCGTCTGGGCCGGCTTTTGTTGCCTTGGTCGCCGAGGCAATGGCCGATGGTGCCGTTGCTGCTGGATTGCCACGGGATTTGGCCCACCACTTAGCCCATCGCACCCTGGCCGGCAGTGCTGAATTGCTGCATCAGCGGCGATTGCATCCTGGTGTGTTGAAAGACATGGTGAGTTCACCAGCAGGAACCACCATTGCTGGTTTGCGGGAATTGGAGCGTGCGGGGGTGCGATCTGCCCTGATTGAAGCTGTTGTGGCTGCTGCAGAACGCAGCCGGGAGTTGGCCTGATCCTCAGGCTGCCAGTCTCTCCTCTTGCAGAATTTCCCCGTAAAGGGTCTCAATTGAATCGATGTTGCGCTCAATGGTGTAGCGCTCCATGACCCGGTCTCGGGCCCGGCGTCCCAGTTCGGCGGTCAGGACAGGTTGATTGCGCAAAACGGGGAGCAGCGTCCTGAGTTGCGTTGTGACCCCTTGGGTGCTGAGAACAATGCCCGCTCCATCGTCCAACACCTCTCCATCGGCTCCGGCATCGGTGGCAATGCATGCTGTGCCGCAAGCCATGGCTTCGAGCAAGGCGAGTGAGAGGCCTTCGACCAGGCTGGGCAACACGAACACCTCGGCGCACTGCAGCAGAGCGACGCGGGTCTCGAGGTTGGGCTCATGGCCCCACCAGAGCACATCTTCTCCACTGAAACTGTTCTGAAGCGTCGAGCGCAGCGGGCCGTCGCCGACGATCACCAAACGACATCCCTCCGGTTGGACAAGCCTCCAGGCACGGAGCAATGCCTCCACATTTTTTTCCGTGGCGATGCGCCCCATGTACAGGAACACTCGGCCTGTTCCCAGCCGCTGGCGTACTTGCTTATTGAGCAGTGTTTCGTGGCCTGCCGTGGGTGGTGTCCAGCACTGTTGGTCAACTCCGTTGGGGATCACCGCAAGACGATCCTGAGGGACTCCAAGCCGAATCAAGACCTCCTCTTGAAGATGGGAGAAAACGATGACTCGGTCGTACCGCGCAAGCGCCGGCGCGTAGAGCTGGTAGGTGAGTTGTTGGGTGCCTGCTGTGAGATTGCGCAGACCGGCATCGAAGGGGGGATGAAAGGTGGCGACGAGCGGCACCTTGAGCTGCTGGCACAGGTCAGGCAGCCTGAAATCAAGAGGAGACAGCGTGAGGCTGGCGTGAACAACGTCGGGTTTAATCCGCTCAAGCGAATCCCTTAGTTCCCGCTGTGCTCCAGGGGATGGAATCGTATAGACCTGCGACTTGACCAGATAGGGAAGGCTGACGTCAGGGTCATTCGCCAGAAGGGATGTACTGCTCCGTTCTGGGCTCCGTGGATTGTCGAAATGAATGAAATGGGTCTGGTGACCACGCTTTCGGAGAAGTTCGGTGGTCGTCAGCCCATAGGACACATTCCCGCAGAACGGTGATTTCTTCCCAAGCCAGGCGATTTGCGCCAAACGTTTGATGGCCCCATCAGGCGAAATGGAAAGCTAGCAGCGTTGCCAAGGTTTCTCGATCAGAGCGGCAAGAAGAGCCAGCCCCGCGAGCAACAGCAGCACCGGCTGAAGACCGAAACGACTCACCAAGGTGCCCGCCATCACCAGGGGCAAACTCAGCGCGATGTTGATCAGATTGTTTTGAAGGCCGAAGACCCGTCCACGCTCGGTTTCCGGTGTGTCCTCCTGGATGGTGGTTTGGGCCGGGATGGCGACGAGGGCAGCACCCATTCCCAAGATTCCGCAGAGGGTCAGGGTGAACACCAGTGATCCCCGCAATTGACTGAGCAGAACGAGGGTCCAGGTAATGGTCCCGAGGCCTGTCGCTGTAAGACGCCGTCGACTGAATCGATGACCGAGCTGAGCAATGGCGACAGCTCCCATGGCCATTCCCACCCCAGTCATGGCCAACAGAGCTCCGAATCCAGAGGGGCCGAGGCTGTTGATCAAGGCAGCGAGTTGGAGCGCCAACACGTAAAGCGCCGCGAGCAAGCTGTAGAGGAGAACGAGATGGATCATCGCGCCGCGGACCGTGGGGACCTGGCGGAGCACCTGAAGGCCTTCGCCGATCTCCGACCAAATCGATGCCGTTGATCGAGGACGCTCTGACTCGTTCAACCGGAGTGACACCAGGCTGAGGGCGGCCAGGCCATAACAGGCCGGGAGAAGAAGAAATTCCCCGCCGTTGACCCCAACGGCGGCAAGCAAGTTGTGCAGACCGCGCAAAATCGGCTCACCGAGGGCGAAACCAACAATCGTTGCCCCCATGCTGGTGGCTTGATACAGGGAATTGGCTGCAAGGAGATGCTCCCCGGGGACTACTAAAGGGATCGTGGCTTGCTCGGATGGGGCAAAAAACTGGGTCAGGATTGACTCCAGAAAGGTCATGCCAATCAGTCCCCAATATCCCCATGGCAGGCCAAACCAGAGCGGCCCTGGAAGCAAGCAGATCGGAGCGAATAGAACCAGTAACGCCCGCAAAGCGTTGGAGGCCACCATCACCCGGCGTTTGGGCCAGCGGTCGGCCCAGACACCGGCAACCATGCCTAAGGCCATCGCTGGAATCGTGTTGGCTACGAAGATTCCCGTGGCCAACAAGGTGATCACCTGGGTGCGGGTGGTGATGTCCATGCGAATGGCAGAGGCCACATCGGCAAGGGCGCCTGTGCCTTGCGCCGTGAGCATCAGGTGCTGATCGATCAGGAAGACCATCAGCACGATGTAGAACTTGTCGGCCAGCTGGGAAAAGATCTGGCCGATCCAGAGTTTCCGGAAGTTGTTGAGCCGCAGGACTTCTTGCAGTCCACGGCCTCCTTCCGGATTGCTTCCAACCGGAAGCGCGGGTTCAGGGGTTGTCAGGCTTGGACCGCTCAAGACCATTCCTCGTCGCGGCCATGATGGCTCACTCCGCTGAAAGAATGGTTTCCCGGAGCATTGCCAGGGCCCGACTCCGCCGAGACAGGTGGGTACGGATCCAGATTTCAACGACAGCGAGAAGCCTGAGCCACACCGGTTGTGGACCCATCAGTTCCCCGTTCTGTCGGAGGGGAAGATCGGGCCTGGCCAGCCGTTGCAACAGCGCAAGCTCGGACGGGTTGAGTGCGATGGCAGCACCGGGCTGTTGATCGATGGCGAAGCCGTCTTCTGGGAGGAGGCTGCAGCGCCAGTCCCATTGCCCGAGGGGAGGGTTGAGTGGCTCTCCGGTCAGGCAGCAGCTCTGCCATGGCAATCCATACCCGCCCAGCGTGAGCAGGTGAACCACCGCCTGAACCGTTGAGGCGAGCACCAAGCAGCGATCCTCAGCGTTGTGTTCCAAGCGTTCCAGATGCAGCAGCACCGTGGCCAGCAGACCGTCGATCGGATCATCCGCAGCGAGCTGTAGGCAGAGTTCGCAGAGGGCTTGAGCGGCTGCCAAAGTTTCAAGCCGTCGTCCCAAACGCGAAAAACTGCGATGAACACGCAGTTGACGCACCCGTGCTAATCCGCTTCGGCCACCAACCTGTAACTCCAAAAGCGTGAGGGGTGCCGCCGCCGCCAAGCTGCTTTTGGGCCGCCGGGCGCCCGGAACAGCAAGGCGTGTCACCCCTTCGGAATCACTGAGCAGGCTGAGCAGTCGATCGTGCTCGCCGAGCGGGCCCACTTTCAACACCAGGCCCTGCAGCCGTCGTTCTGCCATTACCCGGCAGGCCGTCGCAAGCTGTGGAGCAGCTGCGGGGCACTGCTGGTTCCGAGTAGATCAGCCCCAGCTTCAACCAGATCCAGCACCAGATCGAGCTGGTGAATGCCTCCTGCCGCCTTGATGGCACAGCGGTTGCGGCAGAGCCCCTTGAGTTGGCGGATCTGATCGGGGTGGCAGGCGGGCCCAAAGCCATTGCCGCTTTGCACTCCGACAGCACCGGCATCAATGGCGGCCTCGACGGCCAGGGCTAGCTGCTCCTCGTTAAGGCGCGCCATATCGAGAATCACCCGTAGGGGCAGCCCCAAATCGCATAGCAAGGCGAGCTCCTCGGCAAATTGACCGGCGTCGTTGTTGGCGAGGGCTTGAAAATCCGGAACCACATCCAGCTCTTGTGCGCCATGGGCAGCAGCCCATTCGGCTTCCGCCTTCTTCAGCGTTACTGGAATCGCGCCGAAGGGAAACCCAACGACGGCGATCAGAACGGGCCCCCCGTCGGTTCCACCCAGACGGTCTCTGAGCAGCGGCAGTTGCGTGAGGCTGGTGCTGATTGCTCGGACATGTTCCTGACGCCCCGCATCACAGAGCTCCAGAAGTGTGTCTCTGGGCAAGAGTGGATCGAGGATCGCCTGATCCAGCAGGGGTGGGAGATCGGGGAGGTCCTTGGCGTGATCGACCATGGATGGGGGGAGTGGTCCAACGGCCCCGGATCAGTCCCGGGCTTGGATCACACCGTATCCACCATGGTTGCGGTGATAAATCACTTGCAGCTCGCCGCTGTCGCGATCGCGGAACAGATAAAAGTCGTGGTCGATTAAATCGAGTTGACGGCGGGCATCTTCCAGCGACATGGCAGGCATCGCAAAGTATTTTCGGCGCACACCTGGATCGGGGAGGCTGGCTTCTTTGCCGGCGACAAGGGAGCCATCCACCGGACCGTCGTCACTCACGGCTTTGGTGCCGGGCGTCAGGCTGGCGCTGTGGCCATGGCTGTGGTGGTGATCGCTGTGGCGTTCCTT